>TARA_R110001599_G_scaffold2627_6_pt1 | contig 21697 bp, 40 predicted proteins | sample TARA_R110001599 | Tara Oceans TARA_R110001599 (sample SAMEA4398360) | marine metagenome | biome: Polar Biome; feature: [MES] marine water layer (ENVO:01000295) within the mesopelagic zone...; material: water (ENVO:00002006), including particulate matter (ENVO:01000060) such as......
AAATATGATGGGAGCCTATCAAGCTTATAATTCTTTGTCAACACCTCAATCAAATAATCAAGGAGTGTACAATCCTTACAATCAAATGCAAGGTGGACAATACAACGCAAATAAAGTATTAGGGGGTAGTTAATGTATAATCCGTTACAATTCTTTAAGCCTGTAAACGCTAGGTTTGACTTAGCTGGACAAATGGCTACTCAAATATCAGAGCAAAATAGATTAAGAGATGGCAGAGCGAAGCAACAAGCAGGAGAGCAACGCTTTCTAGGGCTTCAGCAGTTAGGTCAGTATCAACCTGAAGAACTAGAAGACCCACAAGTACAAGGTCAAATGGAACAAGCCAAGATGGATATGTTGGGCGGTGGTGATAAATATTTGAATTACCAAATTGGTCAACAAAAGATGGAAGCTGACGCTCTTTATAGAAAAAACAAAATGGAAGCTGACGCTCTTTATAGGGAACAACAGCTAAAAGGTGATGCAGGCACACCAAAAATTGCTCAGTATATCGGTTTACAAACTGATGCTATTGAAAGTGCTGAGAATGTATTACAAAAATATTTAGCTATTGATAAACCTACTCCTGAACAAAAAGAAAAAGCTAGGATTGATTATGGTCACTCTTGGAGAGCCAATAGGGAGGCTATGGCTCAATTAGGTGGACACGCAAAAGCAACAGGACAAGACTATACAAAACTTCCTACTTGGGGCAAAGCCTTGAAAGATGGAATTACATTTGGAAGTGCTGAAGAGTTGAATGACTCCCTAATCCAACAAGCCAAATCAAGAGCTAACTTACTCAAAGCCCAAGAAAGTGATGTTTATGGTGAAATAGGTCGCAAACAAGAAAAATTTGCTTCTGAAATGAGTGCTAAAGTTGAAGAAAAAACTAGGAAAGCCTTGTCTGACCAAAAACTTGCACACCCTAATGTTTATACAGGAATCATGGAAGACGCTAAAACAGCAAAAGAACAGAATAACATTTACGCTATGGTTAAATTATTGGCGAATGTTATTGAGCCTGGTATGAATGTGGCAGATACTGAGGTGGAGGGCTATCTACAAGGAGGTGAAAACAAACTAAGTAAAATGTTGTTTTCTGTTGTTGGTGCAGGTGAAAAAGATATGGATAAGCTTGCAAACATCCTTAATGGTTTAGCTACAAACAGAGCTAAAAGAGCACAAGGTGTCTTGGATACTATGGGAGGCTCTAAAACAAAGAAAAAAACAGCTTCTGAAGTAGAACAAGCACTAATAGACAAATATTCAAAATGATTGAGATTACAAAATTCTTAATCGGTTGTGCAATCTTTGGTGCTTTCGCAATGATAAAACCTACAATTAGTTTTGTAGGTTCTTTTTCAGAGCCTTGTAAATCAAGTTTCTACAATTCAACTACACTATTTGAGGCAACTAGAGGTTGCATTTTGAGAGGTAAATAATGGCTAAACTAAGTCCAAGTCAGGTTAAGATAGTTGCTAAAATCGTTAGTCAAGGTCTTGAAGAGGAGGCTATTTTTGGTACGCTAGAAGGAATGGAGCAAAGCGTAGCAGATAGAATCATAAGTGGAATGGGTTCAAATTTATCACCAAACACAAATGAGCCTGCGACCTTTGAAGTATCAAACATAAAAGAAGAATATGTTCCAAAACCTGTTGATTATGATTTGAATAAGCCTGAAGAGTTAGCAATGGCTATCTCCCAAAAGAAAGGTATTCCATACCAAGAAGCTTATGAAGAAGTAGCAATGAATCCAAGAACATCAAGAGCTTTGCAAGAAGGTAATAGCTTCCCAATTTTATCAAGAGTGGGTGATGAAATAACAAAAGGATTTAGAGGGCTTTCAGGTCTTTCTGCAATGGTAATTGGTGAAGACCCTTACGAGCGAATGGCGAATCCTGTTAGAGATGATGCAGGAATGGTTGATAGTTTTATTGGGAATGTTGCAAATGATCCTTTGACTTATACAGGCGCACCTGTTGCAAAAGGTATTTCAAAATTGGGAGGTCAAGCTATTGCACAATCTCCTAAATGGTTGAGTGGTATGAAAGAGGGTGCAATTGCAAGTTTGGGTGAGTTTGGGTTGACTCAAGCACAACAAGCAGAAGAGGGGAAGGTGCAAAATGATGGTTTATTGCAAGGTGCTATTCAAACTACTCTAGGTGGTACTATGGGTAGTGCTGTTGGGAAGTATTCAGATGTTTTGGATGCAAAGCAAGCAATTAAGGACTCTCCAAACATTCTCAAAAAAGTAGATGCTACTGAAAGTGCAAAGCCTGATGATTTAATTGAAATTGATTATAGTGGTCAAGGTGGGGATGTAATAAAAGACGATTCTTTTACTGATATAGTTATTAAAAATCCTAAGCAACACAGACAAAGAATTATACAAGATGTGATGGATGGTACAGGTTTTAGTAAAAAACAAGCTGAAAGTGTACCTCCATACGCTAGGGGTGTATTTGCAAACATTGATGATAAAGGCAAAAATAAAATAAATGAATATATCACAATAGCAGACACACATCTTAACGATGGAATGTCTAAAACTCCATTTGATGTAGTTGGTGATATGTTTGTTAAGGGTGAGAAAGCCATTGACCAAGCACGAATTAAGGCAGGTCAAACTATGGGTGATATTGAAAAACAATATCTAAGTGGTGCAAATGGTGGTGTTTTTGATGGTGCTATTGACACAAATCCATTTAAAACTAAATGGGCTGAACTCATGGCTGAATATGGTGGGATGGTTCGTAAAGTTGGCGATGATGGAAAAGTTAGCTACGAAAGTACAATAAATAAAAAAATGGTTCCTGAAAATGATAGGATTGATTTTGCTGAAATAGACAAAGAGATAAACGAGCTAGGAGATTTTGTTACTGGTGAATACCTAAGAAGTTTAGAAAAAAATATGTCTAAGATAATGCGACAAGGTAAAGGTGTTAGTACTAGAAGTGGTAAAATGAATAGTGAGGCTGATGTAGCTACCAACAAAATGATTTCAATGGGTCGTGACTTGATTGGTGACCAAATAGAAGCCAATGGAGGCAAGGAAGCTAGGGATTTGTATAATGCCTCAAAGAAAGATTATGCTAAGTATTGGACAGCTCAAGACTTTATACAAAGGCGATTAGGTAAAGGGTTACAAGATGAAAGCGGTGAGACTATGGCAAGAGGTGCTTCAATGGTTTCAGCTATGCTCAATAGTAATCAAGACAGAAATACAAAAACACTTGCAAGAATGATTAATAATCTAAATGGTGAGGATATAGGTAAACACGCTATTATGGCTAAATTCGCTATGCAAACAGCAGGGGATAAAAAGGGCGGAACTTTGGCTAAGCTTCCGAAAACTCAAGGTGAGTATGTGTCTAGGGCTATTGATTGGGGAATTGATAAGGTAACTCACAAGGGAGCATTATCTAGAGATTTTGAAGGTATGACCTCAATGGTTGAAAAAGCTCAACCTAAACAAGCTACTAGTTTCTTAGATTTAATTAGTAATAATCCAATTGCTAATGCTACAAGTGGAATACTTTCAAATTATGGACAACCAGCACTTAGAAGTGGCTTTAGGTCGCTAGGGAACAATAATGAGCAATAAAATATTCTATTCAAGTCCAAGAGCTAGATTCTTTGACAACAACGGAAACCCTCTTTCTAATGGAAGGGTTTCTTTTTATGAAGCAGGAACTACAACTTTAAAAACTATCTATACAGATATAACACAAACGACACCAGCACAAAACCCTGCTTTACTTGATGCAGATGGGTATGTTCGTGATCAAGGTATTTGGCTAGGTGGTGGGCGCTATAAGTTCAAGCTTGAAGAAGCTACAACGGATAACCCTGATGTAAACGAAAATGCAGACTTTGCACTTCTTTGGACAATGGACAACATAGAAGGAGCGAGCGTTCTTAATAGTGGGGAACTTAGTACAGTTGTAGTAGCTACTATTGCCGATATGGTAAACCTCACAGCCGGCGAATATAGTCTTGTTTATGTTGCAGGATATTGGGCTGAAAACGATGGTGGTGGGGGGTGGTTTAACTATGACCCTAACGATATTGAGCCAAACAATGGAGGAACTGTTATAGCTCCAAGTGGATCACCTACTATTGGGCGCTATCTTAGGAATTTAGAAAATTGGGAAGTTTCAGTTCAGTACTTTGGCGCAACTTCTACTGCTCCTGTTGTTGTTGGTTCCTACTGTCAAAATGCTTTAACTTGGTGCTTAGCAAATGATAGAACTTTAGTATTTCCTGCTGACACCTACACTTTTGGAAGCTCTCAAACCTTTCAAGGCAATCTAACTATTAAGGTGAAAGAGCACGCTGTATTTACTTCAGAAGGTGTTAGTATTCAAATTTTTCTAACTCCTTCAATTTTGGAAGTAGAGGGGAAGACTAACCACTTAGGCGATAACTTAGAACTTTATTTTGCACCTACAACACCGACAACTTTTAGACCTGAGCATTGGGGTGCTGTTGGCTTTGGTGGTGATTCAGACGCAGATTTTAAAGGTTTCATTAATGCCGATGGTAAATATGCTGACTCAATTTTAGTTTTATCGGGTGACTATGAAGTTAATGTTCCTGTTGGAAACCCTACTGTTTCATTCTCTACACAACGGATGCACATTGAATTAGGTGCTACTCTTACAACAGATTTAGAGTTCAATATTGGAAGCTACACATTTGCCGATAATCTTAATTCAGTTTGGACTTTTCCGAAAAATAGGCTTAAGAGTTTAGCTGACCCTGTACTTTATTTAGATCACTTTGCAATAGTCACACCTATTTCAGATGCAGACTTTACTTATTTCAAAGATGCTGTTACCGATATGGGTTCAAGGCATGGTAGCTTCAAGCTTCTTACAGGTGGTGATTATCCTGTTTTTGGTATAACAGCAACGCCTTTGTACTCTATGGACTTGTTTATCAAAGTTGGTAATAATATCACAGCAGTTTCAGAATCAGAACTTCCAAGAATTGTAAATGGAGACAATGATTTTAATATACTAGATGCTAATGGTGCTAATATCAAGCTTTCAAATAATCGTCACTCGGTTGTTTGGTGGGGTGCTTCAAGCTCTACAAATTCAGCAATTACTAAAATAGGTATTGCAAATGCAATTCAATCTGCAAGCCTTTCATCTAGTCTTGGACTTGTTACTGGGAACAATGAGAACCTAACTTTAGTTTCAGAAAACTTAACAATCACAAACCCTAATGTAGAGCTGAGAGATTTTAAATTCTCAAACACTTCAGGCTTTGGGATAATATTTGTAAATGGAATCGTTAAGGGTTTCAATTGTTCTTTTGTTGGTCTTCAAGGCACAACAGGTAGTAATTATTCTTTTGAATCTTGTAAGATTTCAGGAGATTCAAATACTACTTTGAGTGCTGACATACTTGAGTTTTCAAGATGTAAATTCACTTTGAACTCTTCAAATACAGTTACTTTGCAAGGTGTAGAGGAACTTTACTATGAAGGCAATAGGTCATCAAGTGGTCGCTTTAACTTCACAACAGGCTCAAGCACTAATGTGATTTCTAACAATCGTTTTAATGGGCTTGTTAGGGTTGGAAGTGGTATAGAAGACCAAAGTATGATCATTTTAAATGGTGGCTCAAATACAACCATTACAAATAACATTACAAATGGTGTTGATGCTCAAGTATTAACTGCAAACAATTATGTTATTGAATTTGTAGGTCTTGGTCAATCTGTATCAAACCTAGTTTGTAAAGATAATAATTTCTCTGCTTCTACAATCGGTACTGGTCAACAATGGAGGGGAATATTGGTTGGTGGTTATGCTAATGATGGTCACTCTGCTAATGTAACAGAAAACACAATAGCAGGAGGGTTTTTTGATTGCGCCCAAACAACTAGAAGAACTAAAAAGATAGTTGCTACTGCTGTTACCCTTTCCGATTCAATTCCGCTAATATTTCCCTTCTATTCGTCTTCCTCTTTTGTTTGGGTTCAAGGCACAAGTGAAGGGTCTGCTATGCTAGGGACAAGTATTAATATGTTAGGTGTGGAGATAACAAGTGTTTCTGCAAGTGGTGGTAACTCTAATGTAAACTATGATTATAGGATTGCTGAGGCAGGAACTAGTTACGCAAACATGAAATTTTCTCTTCAAAAAGAAGTAAACATTTAAGGAAAACAATATGCCGAATTATTTAATATCACCAAAAGATATTTACTCAGGAATAGATGACAATGGGAACCCTCTAGTAGGGGGTCAATTGTTCACCTACATTGCAGGCTCAACAACTCCTGCTGACACTTTCACAAATGCAAGCGGTAACACTAAAAACGATAACCCAATTATACTAGATTCAAGGGGGGAGGCTCCTGTATGGCTAGATGATACTTTGGTTTACAAATTCGTGCTTAGACAGCCTGCTAATGAGGGTGGGGGGTTGATACGATCAACAGATAATATAAGTGCCAACAATGGTGGAGGTAGTGTTGGTATTTCATTTGTAACTCATGCCAACTCAGACACAATTACGCTTGAAGGTCTTGGGACAGCAGAAAGCCCACTAACAGCAAACGCTTTGATTTCTTCAATCACTTCTAACGCTCTAGGTATCACTTCAAATGGTGGGGGTGGTCTTTATGTTACAGACTTAAGTTCTGCAATTGCTACTCTATCAATAAACAAGCTAGACAAGGTTGCTCCTGCACCTCAAAGTGTAGTGAGTCCTGTTACATTTAATGATGAAGTGATTTCAAAAATAGGGCTTACTTTAGGCGATAACACTTGGATAAAACCTGAATCACCTCAATCTGCTTTATATTTAACCAATGGAACAAATCCATCTACAACAAATTCTACTCTACATCTCACTAGTAATGGTAGTCTGTTATCAGGCGGAGATGGGACTACTCAATTCGGTAATTTTGAACAAAGTACGACTCAAACTGATTTACAACGAACTTCTGGTGCTATCAATATTCAAGCAGGCACAGTTTCAGGTGGTTCAGGTATAGCCCTAGATGACCAAGCAGGTGTTAGCATCCTTGCAACTGATGTAAGTACAAGTAATGTGTTTGGTGCTCTTTCATTAAATACTGCTGGTGCTCAATTAAATAATGGACGAGGTTCAGTACTTGATATACTCCCAAACCAAACACTTCTTTCTAGTGTGGGCACAAGTGGTACATTAATTGAAGCGACTAATGGTTTGTTAGACCTGAAAGGTGATTCAGGAATAAAGCTTGATGATACAGTAACTCTTAGTTCAGTAGCAAGCGAAACTCCAATTAAAACACTCGGTAGGAATGCCTTAAATGAGATTATTGAATTTGATAATGTAGATGCATCAACTAAGCTAGACAGGTTTGATACGAATACTCAAAGTGTGGCTAGTGCAGTTACTTTTGGGGGTACTGTAAAAGCACCAACATATAAGGTAACAGGCGGAGCATACGAGCACTTTATTCAAACAACAGGTGGCTCAAGCCAACACTTAGAAATAGCGGCAGGCGATGACTTAGTTTTTTGGAGTAACCGAGCCGATAATGCAAATAGGAAATTATTTATTTTTAACACTAGTGGTAATATTATCACAGAAGGAGGCGCTACTTTTGAGGGTAGAATCCTACAAGGCGCAGTTAATGACGATAACACAACAGGGATTATTGGAAAGAGTATTAAGAGTGAGGGTGCGCTTAGTGCTCAAGGAGATGACTTCAAGGTAGGTACGACAGGGAGCGGTGCTTTGTTGGGTACGAATTACTCAGATGGGGCTACGGTACAGCATAGGCTTTATGTGGGTGTAGGAACCTCTCCTTCACAATTACAGGGTTCGTGGAGGGCTTATCAATCAACAGCCGATGCTACTTTCCCCGCTCACATAAGAGATTACTTAGGTAATGATTTTGCTAATGCTAAATACATTCTATTTGGTACAGATGGTGGAGGTACGGCAGTTGAAAGATTTAGTGTTAGTAATTCGGGTGCAGAGTTCGCAGGTACTTTAACAGTAGGCTCAATCCCCACAGGCACACCAGTCGGTAGCGTGGCTTATGACGCAACAGGGAAATTGGTACAAGGTGCTAATGTAGATGTTTCTCTTAACAGAACTTTGACTCTACAAGCACCAACTTCAGCCGATAACATTACAATATTTAGGACTGATGTAGCCATAACAGCTCAAGAGGTTATTGCTGTGAGCACAGGAACAAGTCCAAGTACAACTTATATTTTAAGACATTCAACTGATAGAAGTGCAGTCGGGAACCTACTTACTACAAGTGGTACTACTACAAGTACAACAAGTGGAGACATTGCAACACTTAGCGATTCAACAATTCCTGCTGACTCATGGATTTGGCTAGAAACAAGTGCTGTGAGTGGGTCAAATGTATATTTAACTATTGACATAAAATACACCGAGGATTAACATGATTATTATAAGTAAAATAGAGTTAGATACAAATAGCGAAGTGTGTTTTGTTGATTTTGGTTATACGACTGACCAATCTTTAATCAACCAAATAAATCAAAACTATGACCACAGCTTAGGCATTTACATTGCAGACAATAGAACAAACTTAGAATTAGGCATTACAGACCTAAGCCCTTTTTTTACAATCACCCCAATTGTTTTTGAGGCAAGAATTGAAGTGTCAACCATAGATGGTTTGGGTCTTTCTGAAATAACTAACTTAAGTCAATTAATATGACAGCACCTACAAAAGGAAATGTTACAAGTTCCAATCAAAACCCAGCAGGGAACTTCAAAACTTATAACCACAACCAAAACACAGGTACTAATAGGCTTTTAGTTGTGCAAGTAACAATGGCAAACACTACAAACTATGCAAGTTGTACTTATAATGGTGTGTCTATGACATTGTTATACAATAAGAATAGAAGCGGTTTAAGTCAAAGAATGGCGGTGTTTTATTTAGTAAACCCGCCAGCGGGAACCAATACTGTAAGAATAAATTTTACAGGGAATCAGTGGAACCCAATTAGCGTATTAATAAAAAGCTTTACTAATTCAGGTGGCATAGGAGCATTTGGAAATTCGGGAGGCTCTTCTACACCTAATACAAAAACTCTAACTGTTGAGCAAGATTCTTTGATAATGATTTCCTCCTGTTCAAATAATACAATCTTAACACAACAAATACCCACGGGTACAAACCAAACTTTTACAACACATAATGTAAATAAACAAGTAGCAACAGGGGCAATTTCTTCAAACGCTGGCCACAATGCAGGGAGTGTCTCGTTAAGGTCAACAGTTGGGACGGGAGGTAATGTATCACTAGACAGATTTGAAATAAAAGGGTTGACTCCACCTACACCATTGAATAGAAGAAGAATAATAATATCGTAGGCATATACATTAACAACGTGGTAAACTAACAACTTAGCACACTACTAATCATGGTAGTGTGCTATCTTTATTAACTAACAAAGGAGAACGGATGAAAGTAAGATTAAATAATTTGAGCTTTGAGGGTGTGATAGTTCCTATTGCGGAAATAGAGCTTGTGAACTGTTTAGCTCCTGTGAATGGTAAAGCAAAAACGCACCACAATGTATCAAGTGTTAGAACTATTGAGGGTGAGGAAGTTGTTACGATTCTCAAGGGCTACAACCATGAGTTTGATTACAAAGGTGGGAATATCTTTAACGAGGGTTTGCAGTCTCTAAATGAGTACTTAGCAGACCCTTCAAATTAGGAGATAGAATGGAATTTTTATTAGACTTAATCGGTGGATATGGTGGAGGAATTTCTGCTGTGGGTTTGGGTGTGCTTGGCGCTTATGTGAAGCTTGAAAATAGGAACTTAACAAGGTTGATTATTGAAGGCTCTGAGGACATCAAACACGAAAGAGCAGTGAAAACCTTTGAGAGTGCATTTAAGACTGCTACACGTTGTCTAGGGTATGAAATTAGGCGCATTCAACACGATAAAGACCTGCAAGGTCGCCCTGAGGATATTTCTTATCGTTTCAATGCTGTTTGGCTGAATGAATGGAAAGAAACACTTAGATCATTAAGTGGGGCAACTTACAAAGGTAAACCTTTAGAGCTATATGCTCACTCTGCTCTTGATGATTGGAATAAGCACAAAGAGACACTTCTTGATTTTTTACAAAAAGAAATGAGTGGGATTAAAACACCTATTGATAATCTTGAAAAGTCTTTGAGTAGCTTTAAACACTCTCTTGAGTATGGCTCTGAAAATTGGTTAAATACTGGAGCTTTACATCAAGAAGAACCTAAGCCTGATAAACCAAAGAAAATCAAAAAGCCAAAGGCAGAATTTCCAAAGGTGCAAGAGGTTGAAAAGGTAGAATTAGAAGTTTATGAACCTGACAAAGCTTAAAGAATTAAAGAGGGCGGTTAATCACTGCCTTCTTTCTTATGTGGATAATTTTGTTGATAGCTCAATTCAACACGACTCTAAAGATAATGATGATTGGATTTGGATTTTTAACGATGAATACAAGACTCTTGATTTCAGTATTAGGGGAACAGATGACATTTCAGATGTTCTAAAAAACATTTCAATCTACCCTAGAAAGATAAAAGGAGTTGGCTATGCGTGTGCAGGGTTCTTAGAGAGTGCTGAGAAGATTCTAGGCTACGTACTACCACAATTCATCAACGCTTCACAAAATGGCTTTAAAATAACTATTAGTGGTCATTCTTATGGTGGGGCTATTGCTCAGATTATGCAACAGATTCTAAGAGTAGGGCATAATATAAAAACCGATTGTATAAGCTTTGGGAGTCCTAGATTATGGTTTCCATTTGCTAAGGTTGAAGGTAGGCACTTAAGGGTGCAAATTGAAACTGACCCAATTACTTATTTACCTTTCATTACTGGGCATATATTCAGGATTTACAAGCATAAACAAAGCGAAAATATAGAACTTCATAAAGATGGATGGTTTATGAAGGCGGAAGACCACTATCTAACAACTTATCAATCAATAATAGAGGCATTGTATGCAAAACAGCATCAACAATTTGGTAGTTTTCAGGCAACTCATAGGAGCGAGGACAACGCTAGGACAGTTCTATCTAAACGGACAATTCATGGGTTATTCACTAGAGGATACAATAAGACCTAGACATCTAAAGGTTTATGGTGAGACTGCTATCCCTGATGGAATGTATCCAATGAGGAAATATGTATCTTCTAGGTTTGGAGCTTGCTTGGCAATTGATGAAGTTCCAAATTTTGAGCACATTAGGATTCATGGGTTAAACGATCACGAAGGCACTCTAGGTTGTATAGGTATAGGAACAGATAGAGATATTACTAATATGAAGATTTCTAACTGCCGACCAGCTTTGGATAACTTATTGAGTGCCATTGATGTTTCTATTCCTAGTTACACTACGATAGTAAACGCAATCGGTATAAAATAAAAAACCCTAGACTCTTTTAAAATCTAGGGCTTTCGTATCAAACAACGTACAAGATAGTTAGGAGCAACCTTGCACAAGTTTAAATATAACTAATTATTCTCTTCTACTAATTCAAAAGCTAAAAAAGATATACTATCTAGGTCTGAGTGTTGAATTAACTGATTAACCTTAGAGCCTTGATGAATCTTAACTTTTTGAATTGAAGTCTCTACTTGTGTATCTTTGTTCTTGTGGAACTTTGGAACTACTAAGCTATTCATATTCTTCTACCTCAAAAGTGATAAAACAACCTGCCTCTTCACCTTTTTTAACAAGCCTACCGCCATGTGTCACATATCCTGTTAACTGCCAAGAGTCACCTACTAAAATATCAACCCCTTTCTTTTGAAAAACATCTTGAATACCCTCACAAGCATTTCCACTATCTTTTTTGCGATTATCTGCAAATAGAAAATCATACCGTATGGTTTTGCATACTTTAATTTTTGGGTGATTCCATTTCAATTTAGCCTCAAGTATTGCCCCTTTTTCCCAAGCTAGGTATCTATCAGATGCGCCTATAAATTTAACTTTCTTACGACCTATGAATTTAGTCCTAATTTCTTGGCTATTCTTTTTGGAAGGATGCCTACCACTTATGAAAATGGTAGGGTTGTAATCTAGTTTCACTACATAACCCAACTAGAAAATATAAAGAACACATAAAATATTTTACAAGATATGTGTAGTAATTGGTCAACATTTAAGTTTATCCACTTGTTACACTTTGAAAAATCAATTAGAAAGTGTGCTACTAATTCCATATAAAACAAGGTAAGGCTTTGCGTGACAAAGTACACCCCAAGAGCGTGAACTATTGAGTGTGCAAATAACCAATAATACCAAGGAACAGTTAAGTGCTCTTTAGAAATTTTATGATTTTTACCTACTGCAATTGCATCTGTTTGGAATACATAATCGGCTACAAAGTGACTCGCAACTAAAAATGTAAATATTGAAATTAACTCAATCATAGCGATGACACAGGTTGCATAGTGTTATAGTGAGGGCTGTTGGGATCAGTCACAAGTGCCATTTCAGGCTCTGCTTCTTCAGTATCAACTTTTTCACCACCTAACAGCTCAGTTTCTTTACCTTCCATGTCTTCGGCTAACTCTTCCAAATCCACTTCAATTTCTTCAAGTAGGGCTTTGTCTTCTAGCGCCTTCTCCATGATAGCATCAGCAGATTTCCTTGCTTGTTTCAAGAACCTTTTACAGCGTTCTGTTGATGTTTCTACTTGTTCGTGTTGCTCTTCCATTTTTAACCCTTTGTTGTTTGATTGAAAGTAATATTGTACTGGATAAGGCAAGCATCTGCAAAAAACTTTGCTTGCTCTGCTCTATTATCATTGCCTTTTGTAACTGAATCGGTGTGCAAATACTCAGTAAAGCGAGCTACCCAAAAGGCTTGGCTGTGTTTTTCTTGTTCTGTCATAATTCAAATTTAGTCTAATTATATTTCAAATTCAGAGAAATGTTTTATAGACTCCTTTATTTCTTCTTTAAACCTAAGCACATCATGATTCTTACCTTTGTTGTAATGCCTCTGGGTGCTTCTTAACTTGCTTTGTGGGCTATCTGTCTTAAGCTCTACTTTATACGTTAGAATGTAATCTGTGCCTTCTAAATTCTTTTCCATCACTAAGTCAGGGCGACCTATAAAGAAACGCTTCAAGTAGCTCTTAGCCTCTATTGGGCAAACATCACTAGGGGAGGCGAGCCAATGATACAACTCCTGTGGGGTGTGATCGTAATCAAGCCCAAGCTTAATACAAGTTTCTTCTGCATGGTTTTGAAGGTGTTCCTCACTTATCGTAGCCTTCTGATACTTCTTAGGCTTAGACCTCAAAGGTGAAGGAGTTTTCTTCTCTTTTAGCTTTCTAGGAAAAGCAAGCCCTTCATCTTTTGGAAGTATCATTCTCTCCCCTGTATTTGAGCTGGAGTTTCTGATTTCCTTAATGAAAAAAAAATCCATTTAACAACGCAACAAAACCCAATCAAAGCCAAGCCCTCTTTTGATAATTCATAGAAGGAGCTTGTCTTCAAATGAACTATAAGTAGGGCTTGAGATTGTAAGACTAAATCATTCAAGTTAAAGAAAACCTAGTTAAAAAAGTGTTATCAAAATAAGGTGTCTGCTGACTAGGGCGAACTCTAAATTCTTCAAAGTAGGCATTGTAGCAAGTTTGGCACTCTTCACCCTTAGAGACAAAGTTTCGTTCAATCTTTTCTTTTGCTTTACACTTCTCACCTGAGCATCTTGTGCGTTCTTTTTCAAAGTGGTTATTCTTTTTATCAACCTTAAATTTTAAAGTTTCTTTTCCCCAGCTTGAATCAGGCTTTAATCTTACACCACCATGAAGCTGTTGATATTTTTTAGTTCTTTTCGGTTCCATTGCTTTCTCCTAATTCTTCAATTATCTTTTGCAAGTACACAGCTAAATCCATAGCTTCTTCCTGAGCGTGTGTAAGCCATTCTTTAATGCTTAAATCTGAACGCTCCATAGTTACATCATATTTTTCTTTACCCACTAAAGAGCGTTCATAAATCTTAGCCATTACAGCTTCTTCAATTCTACTCATATTATTCCTTTCGTTGTGTGATAACTCTACCTAAAAAGCATTGAAACGCTTTCTAGCCCTCAGTTATACACAATGTTCTTTTAGTGTTGGGTATAAATCCTCTAGCGTTTCAGTTGCATTTAGTATTTTCATAAATTCGGGAACTTCTCGCATATCCTTCCCCCTCATTCCATCTGCTTTTGCTATTCGTACCAACTTGAGGCACATATCTGTATGCACCATCCTTGCATGAATGTTTTCTTCCATTTCCCCTATTTCCTTTATTTGTCACACAGTGTATAACATCGTTTTTATTCCATTAAGACAGAATAAAGACTCAACCATTATCTACAAGCTCTTACAGTTTTTCAAGGTTGTCAAAGCTTCGCTTCATAGTTGTCCACCATGAGCCATCACCTAGATACCACCCACACCATGCTTCCATGAGTTGCGTGTTTGTCATTGAGTTTATTTCCACATCCTGTTTTTCTGATTCAGCATCTTTTGTGCCTAACCTTTGTCTTACAACTCCTAACAGGTTTAGGCTTCTCAATTTCTCTACATTTTCCATTCTTTATATCCTTGTTTAGTTTTTCGCCAGTAGATAACTACAAACTTATTCAATCGTTCCGACTACATAAGTTTTCACTCGTTATCAATCAAACAGATTCACCTGAGATGGATTTGCATATTCAATTTTACCTTCAATAGCCAACATTTGTAACTTAGGCGAATCTGTTACCTCTACTATTGCACCCTTGTAAAACTCCCCTAGAGAAGAGTTTATTTTATCGGCAAGGATTATGATTTTAACCTGTGTCATTTTATCCTCAAGCTAGGTGTACGCTTCAAAGTTACACCCTCAATTGACTCACCAGCTTTAAGAGCATCTTTAAGAGCTTTCTTGTCTGCTGTATGAATATATTTCTCTGTGATGAACTTAGGGTCTAGCTTTTCAATATTCTCAACCTCAACCGATTCAGAGCCCTTTGAGTAGCTCACTTTTATCTGAGCATCTTCAAACTTATCTGATTCATTCATGTTGAACAAAGCCCACTCTTTTAATCGTGAAACTTCATTCTCAACATATCTCCTGCGTTCTGCCATTGACTTCTCTTGATCCTTGATTGACTTGGCAAAGGCTTCTTTTTCTTTAATCATCTTAGCAATAGCTAGAAATTTATTAGCCTTAGTTTCTTCAAGGCTCCCAAGCTGTGAGTCATCAAATAAAAGCTCACCTGTTTCAAGGTCTACTGAAAAGCCATTGTTGACAATAGCCTTAAGGTGCTGGTTTATTTCAAATAGATTCATTTCATAGCCTCTTCAATTTCCTTAGCTTTTACTTTGCTAATCTTATATTTTTTGCGTCCTTGCAGTAATGAGTCAGCAGGGCTTAGGTTGTGTGTTTTACAAAATGCAACTAGCTGAGTTATATCACTTAACCATTCTTTGTTAGGATCATCTTCATATTGCTTTTGTTGCTGTTGTTGTGGTGCTTCTGACTTAGAGTTATCCATTGAGTCAGCATCTTTAGAATCATCTACTAAAAGTAAGCCATTAAGAGCGTATTTTCTAGCGTATGAAGAAGTAGCTCCAGTTACTTGTGAATCATCCATTCCTTTTTTTGTGAGTGACTCCCTAGCAAATGCTGTGTTTTCAATCGCTTCACTTGTTTCACATTCTACAAACTTGGCCGTTGCTTTCACATAGATACGATCACCTACCATCTCTATTGAGTCAGATACTAGGATTACGCAATTAAGCTCTTTAAGTAGGGGTTTAACTCCCTCTAGTATATCTTCACAGCTACGGTAATTGTACTTACCAAAAGCATTAAATTGATTCTTAGGAGCTACAAGCTCTGTCTGTACTTTGTTTAGTAATGTGTAAACGCTCATAGTTCACCTTTTTTAATAAGCTTAATTTTTGATGGGTCAAAGTCTTTAATGTCAAACACAAGCTCTAAATACTCAAGTGCGTTTTTGTAAACTTCTGTTTTTTGCATAAAAGAAATAAAGAAGTCATACTTGTTTTGATCATTGTAATCCATTAGATAGCCTCACTAATACATTTTATTCTCTCAATATACTCTAACACTTCTTGTTCACTTAACCAACCTACAACATCATCAGTAATCCCACTATTGTAAGAAATTTCATAAGACTCTTTATCACCAAAAAGAATGGCTAATTCCCATTTCATATCAACTCCCCCATAAGAGTGAGGGGTTCTAATAACGCTGACACCATATCCATTGGGGAAAAATAGTTTACCTTGAACTCCGCCTCCATGATTAGTGTGCTGTTCAAATTTAAAACCAATATTTGCAAGTATTTCTACACTCATTAGATAGCCTCACTAAAATGCGAACCATCTACAAAAGTCCAAGTACACTTTCCAAATGCTCTCACATCAAAAGCATTGTTCTCAAGTATCTGTTTTCGGTTCTGGGGGAATTGTGCTATCAGAGTCTTAATCTCCTCAGCTATTGTAATTACTGCTGTTACCATTGTGACCTCCTAAGTCGTTGATGATTCAATTATAGAATTATGGTTGGCATTGTCAAGCTATTTGTTGGATTATTTATTTATTTTTAAATAATTCTTGTGAAAACTTAAATAAATAGCTATTCTTGTAACATCACTAAAATAGGAGTCAACATGACCAATAAAAAAACACAAGTACAATTATCAATGAGTCCAGAGCAAAAGGAACTAATGGCAACATTCTCAAAAAGTATTGCACACGCATCTACTTTGGGTGGTTGGTTAAAGGCTTTGGCTTTTAGAGAAATTGACAACGCTAGTCCAGAACAGAAACAAAAACTTAACGAATTGATGGGAGCTTAATTATGAATAGATTAGAAACTGCAAGGATATCAGCAAAGTTGCAAATGTCACAAGATTTATTTTATACCTCAGAAGACCAAATTCCAGACTGTGGATTTGTTTCATTTATTCGCTCACAAATTGAGGAAGGTTGGGAGGCTCTTGATTACGAAAGATTAGATTTAGCAATAGACGCCTATTCACTTGTAGCTCTACCCACTTATGCTAATTCTAATGTTCATTTTGGTTCTATCCTAGCTAGAGTAACAAAGGATATTTAATGAGTACGGCTAATTGGATAAAACTAAGGGTTAATATTTGGGAAAAGCCTGAAGTTCAATATATAGCAGATAATTGTGAAATACCTGTTGAGTACACTGTTGGAATGCTTTGTAAGGTTTGGACTTGGTTTGATCAACATACATCAGAAGGTATTACCAATAAATTTGGGGCTAAGGTCTTAGAGAAATGCACCCAATTAAATGTCACAGAATCTTGTGACAACATTGTGACACTTGTCACAGGTGGTGAAATTATTGTCACACCATTTCTCCAAAGTATGATTGATGTTGATTGGATAACTTTGACAGACGATGGTCTTTGGTCGCTAATTGATTGGAGCGAACACAATGGAGAAACTGCCAAAGGTAGAGCAGAAGCCACTAAAAGACAAGTAAAATCAAGGGATAAGAAGAAAAAAGAGAAAGTGAAAGAGGAGCAAAAGCAGTCTGTCACAGAATCTTGTGACAATAGTGTGACTAGAGAAGAGAAGATAAGAGAAGAGAAGATAAGAGAAGAGAATAAAAACACTTTGTCTGAAAACGTTGTTTCCAAACCCAAACCCAAAAAGAAAACTCTTGAAGAAAGGAAAGAGGAGTTTAAAGAGAATTTGAAACCCTACCTTGAAAAATATGGAAAGGAAGTACTGAATAAATTCTTTTTACACTTTGCAGAGCATAATGAAGGTGGTAGCAAAATGCTTTTTGAAACACATAAGACTTGGAATTTAGGGATGCGGTTAGCAAAGTGGGAGTCACTAAAGCAACTTGGCAAGCCAAACAGCTTTACAGATTCAAAGAACCCAGCAAACAGAATTGATCCCAAAAGATTAGAAGGATGTTTAAATTAATGAATGAAGAAATCTACTTAAATGATTCTTATCATGAAGAGTACGTTTTAAGCGTAATCTTGAATGAAATAAGACAAAACCCTAAATGTGGTTTTAATACTGTTAAAGCCCTTAAAATAATAAACCCCGAGTATCTAAAGCATGAAGCTGATAAGTTCCTCCTAAGTATGCTTAAAATGGCTTTAGATGAAGATTCAAGCATAAATGGAGCTATCCTAAAACATAAAGGCATCCAAATGTATGGTTTTGAGTGGTGGGAGGAAACGCAAGAGTACTTCTCAAGGCTTGCCACACAAAAAGACACATCTACCTTTGACGAGTCACTAAAGCAACTTGGCAAGATACACGCAAAAAAGCATTTCTTAAAAGAATTGAAAGTAATAAATTCAAACGCAAGTAATAAATCTCTTGATGAAAGCAAAGATATTATTCGTAACTTAGTTGATGGGGTTACAGATACTGACATTAGAGAAGCGAATTTAGCAGAGGTTGGTGAAGATTTATTAAATGGAGAAACAACTTTCGTTAATTCAGGATCACAAAAGCTAGACAATTCATTAGGTGGGGGGTTTGAACCTGGACAAATGATAGTGTTAGCAGGAAGACCAGGTTCAGGTAAATCATCTTATTGTATGCAATTGGCAAACAATAGACAGCTAGAAGGACACAAGACTTTATTCTTTACTATGGAAATGAAATCTAAGAAGGTTTTAACTAGGGTTATAGCTCAAAGAAAACAAAAAACTCTTCATAGCTTGAAACACATAAGAACTGCAAGCATAGATGAAAAAGTACAAGTTCAAGGTGCTATTGATGAAATAAACAATGGATTGTTTTCAATCTATGATGATGCGACCCAAACAATGAATGATATAGCATCTGAAGTAAAGGCTAAAATTAGACAATCAGAAGTAGAAAACACAGCAAGACCTAGCTTAATCGTAATTGATTATTTAGGGCTTATAAGTACAAAAGAAACGCTAGAATATGTGGCTCTAAGTTATTTATCTAGGGAGGTAAAAAAACTAGCTATGGAGTGCTCAGTTCCAATTTTGATTTTAGCCCAGTTAAATAGAAAACTAGAAGAGAGAACTCTAGGAAACCAAAAACCTAAATTATCAGATTTGAGAGGATCAGGAGCAATTGAGCAAGATGCCGACTCAATCCTATTTGTGCACAGGGAGGCAATGTATGACATAGAAATAGATAGAAATCAACCTCATGAGGCTTTGATTGTAATCGCAAAAAATAGAGAAGGGGAAGTAATAGATGTTCCCTACACATTTCAACCAAGTTATGGAAAATGGATTTAAACCAAAGAGTAGTGACACCTAATACAATATTAATGGAAAAACTTATTACTGAGGCTGTTGCTAGAAGTGACAAGCAAGACGGAATGATTAAGCGACAACTAGAAATAATCCAGCAAAAGAAAGATTTTGGTTGGTAAACAAAAAAGGGAACAGATGACAACTAAACTAACAGAAAACGATATAACAGCCTTAGAAGTACTTTGTGAGATAGCAATGATAAAAGGTGGTGTGAGCTATGAGAACCCAATACTTGAAAGAGTTAGGGCATTAATCAAAAGGAGTGAAAAATGATTAAGAAACAAAAACCAGCAGTTGTAACAATGAACTTAGAACAAGCTAAGAAATGGCTAGAAAATTTAACAAAGAAGAAAAAATGATGGAAATATTACTAAGCCTGCTGGTACTTTCGTATTTACTGCACAGTAGCTCTTTATGATTGAGGCAATATCAACACTACTTATTGCAATGGTAGCTCTAGCAGTTCTGCTTGTATTAGGAGCCTTTGCAATAGTTTTTATAGAGAAACATTTTAACACACCAAAAAAGGAAGTCACAAATGACTGAAAAATATTCTTATACATTAGGTAGAAACTTACTTCAAGTAACAAGTATAATATTCTTTACACAGGTAATAATGGAAATAGCAGGGGTTATTGACAGAAAAAATGAATTTGGTTGGGTGCTCTTATTTTTTGGGCTTTTGTTTGTGGCTTCTTTGGTGCATAACTTGACATTGATTTTTTTAAACATAAAAATAAGCATGAGGGAAAAAAATGGATAGACCACAAATGAAAGACCTAGAAGCAAACGAGAAAATACCAGTAGAGGAGAAGCAAGCTCTACATGAAGAATACCTCTACCCTAGAGAGCACTTTGATAAAGCCCTTACTTGTGAAGAACCTATCATCTATTCACGATCAAAGATTCTTGAGATACTAGAGGCTCAAATATCCGACGATATGGATTCAATAAGCGAATATGTAGAGGAAGAAATCCGACCTATATTCAATTTAGTTGATTAAAGGCATTGACAATGCTATTCATTTAGTTAGATTTTACTTATCAAACAACAGGGAGCAACACAATGACTAGACAAGAACTAGAAGAATTAAAAAGAAAAATAAAGGCTTCAAGAGAGGCACACACTAAGGCTAAGGCTTCAAAAGAAGCTTATCAATAATGGAAATTCTAATAGCAATATTCGGTATCATATTAGCCGTGATAGTTGGAATATTTAGCTTTATCGTAATTTTGAGCTATTGGCACGTTTTCCTAGTACTAGGGCTTATTGTTTGGCTATTCTTTTAGTCAATCAAATATTTAAAATAACAAAAGAGCACACCTATGGGGGTGTGCCCTTAATCTCTAATCCGCTTAAAGAAAGAGAAGTGATAGAAATGAACAAAGAATCAGAATTGATGGTCAAGTCTCTGCTCAGGGGAATAATATTAGCAATACTTTCAATGAATTTGGTAGGTAATTTTGAAATAGCTACTCTAGGCTATTCAATAGTCGTTTACAGCTTAACAATGAAGTCCTTTAATCTGTTAGTAAAGCAAGTACAAAATGCCTAAGCTACTAGCAAACATCAAAGACAATAAACTCTACCTAGACCAAGACTATGAGAGCTATGAAGCCCTTAAGGAGTTGGAAGGAAAAAGGGTAGAAGTTACAATAAAATTATGGCGTAACACACTCACTAGAAGACAGCAGAAGTATTATAGAGGTGCACTCCTACCTTTCTCTGTAAAAGTATTCAATGATGCAGGGATAATGATTATTGACGATGATGAAATGCACGAGGTTTATAAAAAAGCATTTTGGAGTCGTGAGGTAGTATGGGGTGACACTACAAAGGTTATCTCCAAAAGCACTACAAAGATGACCACAAAAGAAAAAACTGTATTTATGGAAAAGATTAAGGAATTTCTTAGAGATAATTATAATGCAATAGTTCCAGAGCCAAAAGAGGAATAAATGGAAGACATAAAACAATTTTGCAAACGAACAAGATCAACAAAGCAAAGGGTTAGCCTATGGATTCAAAGAGGTGATTTAATTGCAGAAAAAAAAGGTGGGGTTTGGGTTCTTCTAGGACTACAAGCCAAGCCCAAGCCAAAGCAGAGAGGCAAAGGGAAAAAGAAGGAAAGCCACAAGGGGCTAGTAAAACAATACAACCTAGATGGAACTTATGTAGGGTGCTACAAGTCAGTAAAGGAAGCAGGGGAAACTTTAAATAGGTGTGTGACTGGTATAAGTAAAGCAATAAATACAGATAGTAGAACCGCCTATGGCTTTATATGGAAGAGAGAAAGATTAACTGATAGTGAATAAAAGTATTGACGAGTAATATCAATTAACTACATTTAAGAATATCAAACAACGCTTAGGAGCAAAA
>TARA_R110001599_G_scaffold8651_1_pt1 | contig 21697 bp, 16 predicted proteins | sample TARA_R110001599 | Tara Oceans TARA_R110001599 (sample SAMEA4398360) | marine metagenome | biome: Polar Biome; feature: [MES] marine water layer (ENVO:01000295) within the mesopelagic zone...; material: water (ENVO:00002006), including particulate matter (ENVO:01000060) such as......
ACCATGTTTCCGGTATATGCTGTAAGTTATGTCTCAGGTACTACAAAATGTCTATTCTCTGCTCATAGTCTCAAGCAGGCGCGCGTCCTTGATCCCGAATCAGGGCATCGACAGAAGCTAGCGGAAGACAGCGAGGCCGTCCTCAGTAAATGCCGGCGCGGCCATGATCCGCAGCGTCAATTCGCTGATTCGGGTATCGTCGAAGACCAGCAACACCTGCGCAGAAACATAGGGCGCGAGTGCCTGCAGCAGCCGACGAACTGTCTCTTGGTCACCCTGCGCGGTATGGACAATTATCGACGCGCTCCAGTCTTCACCACCCGCGTCCGGTATTGGCTTGCTGCTGGCAGTGCCGCGATCCAGACCGTATTGGGACAATGCCTCGGTGAGAACATCTGCCAGCTTTGCGCTGTCCGGCGAATCCGCTTGGTAGCGCACCGCCATCGCCGGCGCCAGCTGTTTGTAATCGGCCCGAAACTGACTCAGGCGCTGCAATACCTGGTCTCGGCGCGCCGGGGCTGGTGGCACAAACCCCGGCGACGCCGCTGTCGTACTCGAGTCTGCGTTGACCGCAAGCAATACGGCGCCGGGGCCGGATTCGAGCTGGGTAGCTGTCGCACCGGGGTCACTTGCCGGTGGCCGTAGCAACAGCAGAACGCCAATGATGATCGCGAGCGGTATCAACCCCCATGCCAGCCTGCTTGCAGAACGCGTTCCGCGGTGAACAAAACGAATTGACACAACAATCATCCTCCCTGCGTGACCACGACGGGCTTCGGTACCGCTCTCTGTATCTTCTCTACAGGATCGGACCGGATACAGGATTTTGCAAGTTCAACCCGGCTTCGACCAAGCCGCCGCCTGATTACCTTCTCGCGAGCTGTAGGGTCTGATGGCTGTGTAACAGCGTTCCAGGCGAAAAAAGTTTATCGTTAAAATCTGATATAACTTATTAATAATTCGATTTTACCTTACAAATGAAGTCGGTATACTCGTGTTCATTCATGGGGGCCCCCGCAACGCATCCGCCAACCGGCTTGCCCTCCAAACACAGGGCACTGAGTATGCACCAAGACAGGCACCAGCCTAACCAGACAACAGCGCCGTCACGTGGCCAACGTTTCCTGACCTGGATACAAGAGCCGTTTGGTTCCATCATTTTTGCCTCAGCATCCACGATAGGTTCTTTTGGCGTGGTGCTCTCGGGTATGTGGGCAATCCAGGCCACACTGAACTAACCGTATTTTTTCTTTACCTCGTTCCTGTGGGCGCTCGCTAACGCGATTGCGCCCGCTCACAGTGCCGTTGTATAACGTTCTCCACCTTGCGGTGACAGACGCGCACTAGCAGCGCTGCCTGTCGCACCAAACAACCCAAAAGAAGGAGACCGCCGTGTCCGTGGAAGAAGTTATTGTTGATATCGCCGATGGCGTCATGACCATCACTCTCAACCGGCCCCAGGCCAAGAATGCCGTGAACAAAGCCGTCGCCGTGGGCGTTGCGAAGGCTATTGACGAGCTGGAGAGCAACCCGGACATTCGCGTCGCGATTCTTACGGGGGCCGGCGGCACCTTCTGTTCCGGCATGGATTTGAAAGCCTTTGTGAGCGGCGAAGTCCCGATGGTCGAAGGTCGCGGGTTCGCTGGGTTGTGTGAATACAGCGCAAGCAAACCGCTGATCTGTGCCGTGGAAGGCTATGCACTCGCCGGTGGGTTTGAACTCGCCATCAGCTGCGACCTCATCGTTGCGGCGGAGGATGCCCGGTTTGGCATTCCCGAAGTCAAACGCGGACTCGCCGCAGGTGCGGGCGGCCTCGTGAAACTGCCCAAACAGATTCCGTCACGCCTCGCCATGGAGCTGGCCCTGACCGGAGATTTCATCACCTCACAACGCGCCTACGACGTAGGCCTCATCAACCAGGTTGTCGCAAGCGGTACAGCACTTGAGGCCGCCAAAGCCCTGGCGGGCAAAATCGCAGCCAATGGGCCGCTCGCGGTCGCCGTCAGCAAACAGGTGGTTGCCAAAGCGCAGGATTGGCAAACCGACACGATGTTCGCCGAACAACAGAAGCTCCTGGAGCCGGTGTTTGTCAGCGAAGACGCCATCGAGGGCGCCACAGCGTTTGCTGAAAAACGCCCGCCTGTGTGGAAAGGTAAATAAGCCGCAGGCTCAGCGTATACAGGCTCGCCAGGCACTCGGTGAACGGCCACTGGTGCGGCGAAATGCCACCGAAAATGCCGCCGCGCTGGAATAACCCAACAGCGCGGCGATTTCACCCAACGGCCGATCACTCGAGGCCAGCATGTGTCTTGCGTGCTTCATCACTATGCGGTTCGCATAGGCCGCGGGGCTTTCGCCAACCGATTGTTTGAAGGCCCGCATAAAGTGGTAGCGGCTCAGGCCGCACAGTGCCGCCAACTCGTCCACGTTCGGTGCGGGACCGAGCGCTTCCATGCGCGAGAAAACGCGTCGCAGATGCCGCGGGGCCAACCCGCCGCCTGCCTGCATGGCGTGCCTGTCGGCATCGGCCAGGTAACGCGCCAAATCAACGGCGATGGTTTTCACCAAAGCCCCTGCCAGTGCCCGACTTTCCGGCGTTGGTGCAGTGAGTTCTTCCGCCAGGCGCAGCATGGCGTCCTCAATCCGCGGGGAATGGATGTCGAAACAGGCCTCAAGTTGCGCCTCACTCAGGGCACCTGAACCAACTGGGGTAATCCACGCAGCATCGGGCTCAAAACGGCAGCGAACCGTGTGGTAGTGCCCTTTCGAAACCCGCACCTCAAACGGCACGCCTGCCGGGCGAAAATTCAAAGGGCCATAACGGGTAAAGCGCGGCGCGCCGGTCGTGGAGAAGCGTCCCTCCGCCGCCTCCAGCAAACTCGACAAGCCCAGCGACAACACCGACTGCAACTCTACGCCGCGCACGGTCTCCGCGCTCAATTCCGGGAAAGCGCACAGCTCTACATGGACGGCAGGCAAGTCCATAGCCGCCACGACCAGATCCTTGCGGGTCTGGGCCTGGCGCACACTGATCGGACCGGGGTTTTCGCGCATTCACAGAGATTATCATTTTGTGCGCTTCCTATCGAGATAGTTGCATTAATCGTCGGCTTCAGCGCTGCCGCCGTTGCGCCCGACGCACGGCAGGATTCTAATGAGCGGCGTATCTGAAGATCACAGCGCAGCGCGTTACAGCGCCTGCAACAGACATTGATCGACAAAGCCGGGAGATCAACATGAACAATAAAGTCAGCAGACTGGACCCAAAAAACAAGGGCCAGGCCACGAAGAGTGAGTTCGAGGAGGACGTTGCACGCTGGGAAAGCGAAACCCGCGGGCCTTACGTTGCCGCCCACGCCGAACGTCGCGAAGAGTTTCTGACCCAGGCGCTCAAGTGGCCGATCAATCCGCTGTATACCCCTGCCGACCTTGAGGCACTGGGTTTTGACTACAAGGAAGACGTTGGCTTCCCGGGCGAATACCCCTACACCCGTGGCACCGGGCCCAACGGGCACCGGTCCGGTTTCTGGACCATGACCCAGGTGACCGGTTTCGGCTCCGGACAGAACTGGTCCAAGCGTGCACGCTATATGCTGGACCAAGGCCTCTCGGGGCTTATCCTGGAATACGACCTGGCCACGACCAACGGCTACGACAGCGATGACCCCATGGTAGAGGGCGAAGTCGGCCGCGCCGGCATGGCGCTGGACAGCCTGGAAGACCTGGAAGAAGCCTTTGACCTGCCCTTCGACCAGCTCAAATACCTGATGAGCGTGTGCAATGCGCCGCAGCCCGTCAATCTGGCGATGATTATTGCCGCTCTGGAGAAAAAGGGCGTCGATCCGAAAGATTTCGTGCTGCACATCGTCAACGGCATCTTGATCGAGTACACCTGCGTGGGCCGTTATATCTATCCACCGGAACACGGCCTGCGACTCGCCACGGACTGCATTGAATACATCATCAACAATCACCCGAACTGGGCGCCCATCTCGATTATCTCGGCGCAGTTGCAGCCGGCCAAAGCCAACCCGGTACAGGAAATTGCCTTTAGCCTCGCCATCGCCTGCGCTTACATCGACGCCACTCTGGAACGGGGCTTCGACATCGACACGGTTGCCCCGTACTTCCACTTTGTGGTCAACGTGGACATGGACTTTTTCGAGGGCATTTGCAAACTGCGCGCCTTCCGCAAGTGCTGGGCGCGCCTGATGCGCGACCGCTATGGCGCTACCAAGCCCGAGGCCATGAAGATTCGCATGATGACCTCGCCGACCACCACCGCGCTCACGCTGCAGCAGCCGCTGAACAACATTGGCCGCCTCGCCATCATGGCCACTGCCTGTTCCCTGGGGGGCGCGGGCGAGAACATGACCACACCACTGCACGATGAGGCCCACTCGCTACCCGCTGAAGAGGCCATTCGTGTGGGCGCGGCACTGCAGCACATTGTGGCGCACGAAACGGGCGTGGCGGAAACCATAGACCCACTGGCGGGCTCCTACTACGTTGAGAGCCTGACCAAGCAAATGGAAAACGCGGCCTTTGAGGAGATGGACAAGATCTTTGATATGGGCGGCGCCCTGAAGGCTATCGAAACCGGATATTTTCAACGCGCACTCGGACGCGAGCAGTATGAGCGCAACCGCGACATTGAAGAGGGCCGACGCCTCTGGGTGGGAGTGAACCACTTGAAACTGGATGAGGAAAAGCGCGAGATCAATATCTTCCGGCTCAACGACGACATGGAATCAGAGCAGGTAGCGAAGGTGCGCGACTTGCGTGCGCGACGGGACCAAGCACTGGTGGACAGCACACTGGAACAGGTTCGCGAAGCCGCACGGAATGGCAGCAACATGATGGAGTCCTGCCTGGCGGCGGTGAAAGCCTACGCCACGCACGGCGAAATCTGCTACGCCATGCGCGATGTGTTTGGCGAATACGGCTCTGATAGCCAGCTGGGGGGCATTTGATGACCAACGCACACCAACGGCCACTGCGTATACTGCTGGCTAAACTGGGCATGGACACCCACACCGTGGGCATCACCATCATCGCCCACGCCTTGCGCGAAGCCGGCATGGAAGTCATTTTTACCGGCCTCAAGCAAACGCCCGAAATGGTGGCCGCGGCAGCCATTCAGGAAGATGTGGATGTTGTGGGCATTTCCACGCTGTCCGCCGGCCATACCCGCAACCTGCCCAAACTGGCGCGACTTCTACGTGAGGCCGGCGCCGGCGATAAACTCCTGCTGGCCGGCGGCGTCATTCCGGAAGAGGACCGTCCGCTATTGGAAGAAGCAGGGGTTGATCGCACCTTTACCATGGGGTCCGACACCCGCGATATCGTCGCCTACCTCAATGAGTGGTGGGCACAGCAGTTAGCGGCCGATGCCTGATGGATGTTGCCAAGGAATTATTGAGCGGCACTATTCTCGCCGGTGCGCGCGCCATCCGCTGGCTCGATGACGGTGACCCGCGTGGCGCACGCACCCTAGCAGAGATATTTCCACACACGGGGAACGCGCACATCATCGGTATTACCGGCCCCCCCGGCGCCGGCAAATCGACCCTGGTCAACGCGCTCATCAGCGAACAGAGGCGTCGCGGACGCCGCGTGGGGGTCATCGCCATTGACCCATCCAGCCCCTTTACCGGTGGCGCCATTCTCGGTGACCGCGTGCGCATGGGTAAACACACCCTGGACCCGGACGTGTTCATCCGCTCCATCGGCACCCGCGGACAGGCTGGCGGCCTGGCTCGCTCCACCCACGATGCCTGCCTGATTCTCGACGCCATGGGTTATGACCTCGTCCTGGTAGAAACCGTGGGCGTGGGGCAGGACGAGATTGACGTTGTGGCACTGGCCCACACAACCGTGATCGTTGGAGTACCCGGGCTTGGCGACGAAATACAGGCGGTCAAGGCCGGCCTGATGGAGGCCGGAGACCTCTTCGTGATCAACAAAGCGGATCGCGAAGGCTACGAAGACACCTACAGGCAGTTTGAATTGATGTTGCATCTTCGTGCCGAGTCGAAAGCGCTCAGCAGCGAAGACTGGTCACCGCCATTGCTGCGCGCGGTCGCCGTGAAGGATGAGGGCATAGCAGAGATTGTGGATGCCATCGACCAGCACAAAGCCATGCTGCAGAACACCGGTGAGTTCGGTCTGCGCTCGGCCCAGCGCGAGCGCGAACAGGCCCTCACCCTGACCTGCACCGAAATCATGCGCAGCATAAGACAAAGCGCGGACCCCGCAATACTCAGCGCCGTTGAACGGCGCGAAATGGACCCCTATCGCGCGTCACAGCTACTGATCAAAAACTGGCAGGAGGCTGAGTCCCCGCAAACTTGAATCTGACTCAAGTTACTCGGAAACCGGTCCGCATTATGCCAAACTATGCGGCTAATCGTTGGACCGAAGACAATGAACTTTGATATCCCAGAAGACATAAGCGCGTTCCTGCAAGAGCTCGACACCTTCATCGAGGCACAGATCAAGCCACTCGAACAGGCCGATGACAACATCCGCTTCTTTGATCATCGCCGAGAAGATGCGCGAACTGACTGGGAACGAGGCGGCCTGCCGAACGAAGAATGGGAACAGTTGTTGCACCAGGCAAAGCAGTTGGCGATCGCCGCGGGCATTTTCAGCTACCCCTTCCCGGCAGAGCACGGTGGTCGCGACGGCAGCAATCTCGGCATGGCCATTATACGCGAGCACCTGGCGGCCAAAGGCCTGGGGCTGCACAACGATCTGCAGAATGAACACTCGATCGTCGGCAATAATATTGGTCTGCTACTGATGCTTGAGTACGGCACTGAAGCACAGAAAGCCGAATGGCTGGACGGGCTGAAAAATGCGACCCGCGGATTTGCCTTCGGGATTACCGAGCCCGCACACGGCTCGGATGCCACCTGGATGGAAACCGGTGCCGTCAAGGACGGTGATCACTGGGTGATAAACGGTGAAAAAACCTGGAACACCGGCGTGCACACAGCGCACTGCGACATGATCATGGCCAGAACCTCGGGAGAACCGGGTGATGGCACCGGAATCACCGCTTTCCTCGTGCCCATGGATGCGCCCGGACTCAAGGTTGAAGAGTACCTGTGGACCTTCAATATGCCCTCGGACCATGCCCGCGTTTCATTGACCGATGTGCGTGTGCCCGACTCGGCCATCTTCGGTGGTGAGGGCAAAGGCCTGCAAGTCGTCCAGCACTTCTTCAATGAAAACCGTATTCGCCAGGCCGCTTCGAGCCTGGGCGCGGCGCAGTACTGTGTCAATGAATCCGTGAGACACGCGCGGGAAAGGAAACCCTTTGGCAAGCCACTGGCGACCAATCAGGCGATCCAGTTTCCACTGGTCGACCTGCAGGCGCGCTGCGAGATGTTGCGCGCACTGATTCACAAAACAGCCTGGCTCATGGATCGGGACGGCGCGTTCTCCGTGTCGGACAAAGTATCCATCTGCAACTACCAGGCTAACCGGCTTTGCTGTGAAGCCGCCGATACCGCAATGCAGGTTCATGGCGGCATGGGCTATTCGCGCTACAAACCGTTTGAACATATCTACCGCCACCACCGACGTTACCGCATCACTGAAGGTGCAGACGAGATCCAGATGCGTCGTGTGGCGGGTTATCTGTTCGGCTTCATGAAACAAGACAAACCAAAAGGTGTGAGCTGATGTCAGTGGATTCCCGCTTCCTAAACGCAATGACGACGGTTCTGGAACGTGAACTGGACGGTTTTCAGAGCATTGAAGAGTGCCAGCAGTTGACGGCCGGCGCCAGCCAGGAGACCTACCGCCTGCTGGTGCAGACTGAGCAGGGTGAGAATCGCTACGCGTTCCGCCGCAGCCCGACGAGCGAGAATGGCGCCCCCATTCCAGGCCAGGTCGGCCTCGCAACCGAGGCAAAATTGCTGCAGCTGGCAGAAAAGGCCGGTATTCCCGTACCCGGTGTCGTCTACCTGCTTGAGGACAGTGACAAGCTCGGTTCGGGCTTCCTGATGCAGTGGCTCGACGGCGAAACGCTGGGCCAACGCATCGTGCGCTCCGAAGCGCTGGCCGGCATTCGGCCACAACTGGCCAGGCAGTGCGGCGATGTGTTGGCGCGTCTGCACGCCATTGAGATCGATGAAGGTACCGCCGCGAGCCTACCCACCGTCACCCCCGAGGCACTGGTGCAGGAGACATGGGATGCCTACCGCGTGCTGGATATCCCGGTGCCCATGATCGATTTCTCCGCGCGCTGGCTACTGGAAAACCTGCCACAGAACACGCGACGGACCCTGGTGCACGGTGATTTCCGCAACGGCAACCTGATGATCGATGAGTCCGGCATCGTCGCGGTGCTGGACTGGGAGCTCACCCAGATTGGCGACCCGGTCCGTGACCTGGGATGGCTGTGTGTCAACTCCTGGCGCTTTGGCAAGGATCACCTGCCGGTTGGTGGCTTCGGCACCATCGAGGATCTTCTGGCAGGCTACGAGGAAACGTCCGGGATCACGGTCAGTGAGGAAGACCTGCACTTCTGGCAGGTCTTCGGCTCGTTCTGGTGGTCCATCACAACGCTCAATATGGCCCACACCTGGCGCACCGGCGACACACCCAGCCTGGAGCGCCCGGTGATTGGCAGGCGTTCCTCCGAAGCCCAGATGGACTGCGTGAATCTGCTGATTCCCGGCGACATTGCACTACCCGGCGAGGTCAAGCTGGATCAGGGCACGCAGCTGCCCATGCCCGCCGAACTCCTGGAAGGCGTGCGAACGTTTCTGACAGACGAGGTTGCAGGTGGCGGCGATGAGCGCTTCGGCTTCCTGGCAAAGGTCGCTGCCAATTCCCTCGGCATTGCGCAGCGGGAATTGCTGTACGGTCCAGCCCTCGCCGCCGCTGAACACACACGGCTCAAAGCATTTTTTTCTGAGGGCTCGCTGGATGAATTGCGCTGGCAGCTCAGCCGGGGGTTGCAAGAAGGACTTAAGCTGGACACCGCCGGGCTGGCGGAACATTTGCGGTTGACCGTCGCCGGGCAACTGAGCATCGATCAGCCACGCTACCCAGCGCTGCGGGGGAATAACCCGGTGTCATCTTGACCCGCTAAAGTACCAGGTTCGCCGGATCACCTGCTTGCGCGGGTATCCCTCAATCCTTGCTGCCTTCCATGTTTGCCTTCAAATCCGCAAACGGCTGGTGGGTGGCCGCTTTGCTCTTGCTTACCTTACTGCTGCCGTAGCGCACATACGCCTCAAACTTGCTGTGCTCTTCGTCATGACAATAGAGACACAGTAGCTCCCAGTTGCTGCCATCGCTCGGGTTGTTGTCGTGATTGTGGTCGACATGGTGCACGGTGAGTTCCGACAGGTTCCTGCGGTCGAACTCCCTGGCGCAACGGCCACAGATCCAGGGGTAGAGTTTCAACGCGCGTTCGCGGTATCCCGACTCACGTTTTGCGTTGTACTCCAGCTGTTCGGCACGCACTTGCTCAAAGCTTTTTGCAGAGGACATGACGACGCTCCCGCTGTTCAACTGCCAATAAACAGTAATTCCGCAGGCCCGCTGCGGCGTCCGATCAGCACCGCATGCTGGCGCAGCACCCGCCCCAGCGCTACAGCGTGACTGAAATCCATACCTGCCACCAGCACGCTGGCCTCACGCCAGTCATTGGAGGCGCTCCTGCCTGCACCGTCAAACAGGTGGCGATAGTCCAATGCCAGCAGCGCACGCAGTGCACTTTGCCTTTCTCCGTTCTGAGCCGCATCAAGCAACTGCGAGCACGGGTTGCAGGCGGTAATGAAACACCAGTTGTCCTGCTGCCAGCCCTGTAACAGCGCATCCAGTTCCGGCGAATGCTTACCGGGCTGCAGCTGCACACGGCCTTGCGGCCCTTCAAACTCGTACAGGGCCGCGTTGTAGGCGAGCACCGTGCCAGAGCCCAGGCGGCGTATCGCCTGCTCGGTGTGCCCGGCATCCAGTCCGTACGCCTGCAGATGGCGTACCACCCGGGTCACTATCGCGTCGAGCGCAGTCTCCCGTTCTGGCCCGGTACGATGTTCGGGGTACGGAGTCATGCCGGGCAAGCTCTCATATACCCGGCCTAGCGTCGCGCTGCTTCACTACGCTCGCGCACGGCCCTGAACTCCGATTCGGCACGCCAGTCCGGCCAGCGCGTGGAATTCCCCAGGTCCTCCAGCAACACGCGGAACAACTCGATGTCCTGCACGGCGCCTGTGAGGTCCCAGTCAGGTGACCAGGCATCACAGGGTTTGTGATAGCAGTTGCCTACGTAGTCCGCTATCCACTGGTTGCCGGCGGCGCGGCCACCCTCAACCAGGTCCGCGCCCCCGGCAATACCCATCAGCAGCAGTACCGGCACACCGGCTCGCGCCAGGGAGAAGTGGTCCGCACGGTAGAACAGGCCATTCTCGGGGAGGTTTTCCGGCGTTACATAGCGGCCCTGCTGCGCGGCAACACGCGCCAGGTCGTCTTCCAGGCTGCTCTGGCCTTCGCCCACCAGAATCACATCCCGCGCCGCGCCCGCCGTCTGCAGAATATCCAGGGTAAAGTTGGCTACCGTGGTTTCCAGCGGGTACACCGGGTCCACCGCATAGGCCCTGGATCCCACCAGGCCCGACTCCTCGGCCGTCCATAAGGCGAATACCACGCTGCGCTCCAGCGGCGGGCCGGCTTTTAGTACACGGGCAATTTCCAGCACGCCTGCGGTGCCGAGTGCATCGTCATTGGCACCCGCACGCACCGTTCTGCCCTGCGCATCGGCGGGGCCTTCACCGTAGGCATCCCAGTGGGCCGAGACCATCAGCACCTCATCAGGCCGCGCGTGGCCCGGCAGCAAGCCCAGTACATTGCGGCTGTCAAAGCGGGTGATTTTGACGCTTGATTGCGCGCTGAAGCGCACGCCATCCAACTCAAAAGCACGGAAGCCTGGCTGGCGTGCCTCACTGCGTAGTGTGGCCAGGTCGTGACCGGCCATGGCGAGCAGCTGGGTAGCCGCGCCCTCATGGAGCCATCCTTGCAGAGCGACCGGCACCGGGCCGCTGGTATTGCCCGCCAGCGCTACGCGTTCGCCGGCGCCAGCAGCCGCCACACTCCAATCGTAACCGGCCGCCTCGGTTTCATGAATGACCAGGGCACCCAGCGCACCGCGCCGCGCCGCCTCTTCGTACTTGTAGGCCCAGCGCCCGTAATAGGTCATGCGACGGTTGCCGAAACGCCCGGCAACGGGCTCATCGGGCGCAGCCGCAAAGTCCGGGTCGTTCACCAGGAACACGGCAATCTTGCCGGTCAGGTCGATGTCGCCATAGTCGTCCCAGTCGCGCTCAGGCGCCGTCACCCCGAAGCCGACAAACACCAGGGGGATATCCCGGGCATCAATACGTTGCGTGGCGCGTACCGTGCTTACCTCAATGTCTTCACCTTGCATCAGCTTTTCCTGACCCTGGGGGTAAGTGAACGCCAACTGCGGTGATTCCAGGAAGGTGCGCATCATAGGCACGGCCTGAGTCCATTGCCCATCCGGGCCGCCGGGTTCCACACCCATGGCCTCGAACTGCTCGATGAGGTAGGACACGGTTTTGTCCTCGCCGGCAGTGCCGGGGGCACGGCCGCCAAACTCGTCCGACGCCAGTACCTTGACGATTCCATGCAGACGATCTGTTTCAATTGCCTCCCTGGCGGAGGTATCAGAACCCGTAGTTGTGGAACAGGCCACAAGCAAGCCAAGGGCGAGTAACGCGAACAGTGCGGTGCGAGCTAACATGAAAAACCTCAACGCCTTTGTGGAACATACGCGGTCAGCATGAAGCACACCCACCATAAGCGCAATCTGGCTCCTCGGCTGGCGCGCGATGCGCGGAAATGATCTTCACCCTAAAATCCGCTATCTTGGCCTGCAAACTACGCTTGCCACCCGGGGGAACAGTTACCCCCTGGACAGAGCACACGGAGCAGCGACACATGAGCACCAGCAAGAACCGCGCACTGATAGCACAATACTTCGATGTTGTTCTCGGCCACGACACATCGCGTGAGCTCGCCGATTTCTTTACCCCGGATGTCACCTGGCAAGTACCGGGCAGCAACCCTCACATTACGCCCAACCCCCGCGTGGGCCATGCGGCGGTGATGGACCTGCTGCACAGCGGGGTGGGGGTCTACGAAGCGGGCAGCATGACCCTGGACCTCCAGCCCCTGATCGTCGCCGACGCGCATGTGGTGGCCCAGTTCACCCTGCATGCTCGCCTGGCCAACGGCGACCCATACACCAACACCTATTGCTTTGTGTTCGCCCTGCGCGCGGGCCGGATCTGCGCGGTGACGGAGTATCTGGATACCCTTGCACAGGCACAACAGGGCACCTGGGATGCGCTGACAACCTAGGCAGCGACAAGCTCACGCCTCCATCGCATCAGCCTGTGGGAGGATACGACTTCCCGAACAGGCCCGCTGCCGCCTTGCCTATAGACCGAATGGGCTGACTGAACATCAGTGTGCTGTCTCGCGAATGGCTGCGGGGATGCTATGTTTACGTTTACGCGCAAGCCCGCGCCCGTTCCGGAGATGCCCATGCCTCGCCTTGCCATCAGATACCTGGCCTGCCTCCTCACCTTGCTGGCCAGCCTGCATGCCGCCGCTGATCCGGCGGCATTGCGCTCCTGGGACGACTGGGTACTCGAAAAGCACCCGGAACACACCTGCCCCTGGGTGGTCGCGAAGAATTCTGAACGCGTGTGCATCTGGCCCGGCCAGCTGGCGCTGGACCTGCGTGCAGACGGAATGTCCTTCAATTACCAGGTGGAGGTATTCCGCGACGACGCTTTGGTCCCGCTGCCAGGGGGCGCAGGCAACTGGCCGCTGAGGGTGACCGTGAACGGGAGCCGTGCAGCCGTTCTGGACCGGGCCGGCACCCCCCATGCTCTGCTCCCCCGGGGCAAACACGAGATTGGCGGCCAGTTCCGTTGGCAGCGCCGGCCCGCGAGCCTGCCGCTGCCGGAGAGCATCGCCCTGCTCAGAGTCACCGAGGCCGGGCAGCCGGCAAACACGGAACGCCGGGGGGCGCAGCTTATTCTGGGGCGCGACAGCGCCGCCGCTCCGGTGAAACAGCGTAATTCGCTACAGGTAGAGGTATTCCGCAAACTGGCAGACGGTGTGCCGATGACGCTGGAGACGCGCGTGGTCATGACCGTGAGCGGCGAACCGCGCGAAGTTCAGTTGGGGCAGCTCGCCTGGCCGAACACGGCGCTGATGGGTATCGACTCCCCTTTGCCCGCCCGCATTGAAGACAACGGTGACCTGCGCATTCAGTTGAGCGCCGGGCGCCACACGCTGATCGCACAGGCGCGTTTTTTACAGGCCGTGGAGCAGCTGACCACTAACCAGCATGACGACAACTGGCCCGCTGTGGAATACCTGAGTTTCGCCGCCGACAGCAACCTGCGACAGGTCACGCTTTCCGGGGCTCCGGGAATCGACACCTCGCAGGCACCCGTACCGGAGGAATGGAAAGAGCTTCCCACCTGGCGCCTGGGCGCGGACACTGCATTGCAGATCAACACCGAGCATCGCGGCGACCAGTCGCCCGGGAACAATACGCTGTCGGTGACCCGAAACCTGTGGCTGGATTTTGACGGCGATGCGCTTACCGGCGTGGAATCCATCACAGGCGCGATGCGCAGCGAGTGGCGCCTGAACGCACAAGCCGACACCCGACTCGGCAGCGCGCAAGTGTCCGGCCATCCGGTGTTGGTGACACAGCACGCCGGCGGTGAAGGCGTGGAAATTCGCAGCCCTGAAATTGCACTGGAGGCTGTTACCCGTATCGCATCCCCCACGCAGTTCTCGGCAACAGGCTGGGAAAGCCGCGCTGATACCTTCAGCGCCACCCTGCATATCCCCCCCGGCTGGCGCGTACTGCACGCGGCCGGCGTTGAGGACATACGCGGCACATGGCTGAGCGCCTGGGACCTCTGGGACATCTTCCTGCTGCTGGTGCTGGTAGCCGCGACGCGCAAGCTCCTCGGCTTCAAGGCGGCGGCTCTGGCGATTGCCGCCCTGCTCACCGCCTACCACGAGCCGGGCATGCCCACCGCACTGTTGACGACCCTCCTGCTGTTGCTGCCGCTCGCCGTCATCGCGCGCGGGAGAATCCGGCGCGGCGTTGGCGTCGCAACCACCCTCACCTGCATCGCCGCAGTCCTCGCCCTGGTGGCCTTTTCCATCAGCAATTTCCGCCTGGCTATCTACCCTTCTCTCGAGCGGAGTTCCGTGGGCGTCTATGATTACGCCACTCAGCTCGACCACAATGCGCGCTCCGTGGCCAGCGACCTTATATTGGAAAGCACTGCAGCCATGGCCCCGCGTGCGGCCGTGGAAGGGAAAATGCTCGCGGCCGAAGCCCCGCCGCGCAACCAGCAGAACGCCTACTTGCTGGGCGAGACAGACCGCGTACAAACCGGGCCGGGGGCACCGAACTGGCTCTGGAACAGTGTGACGCTACAGTCTGCCAGCCCCGTGCCGCAGGCCGCATCACTCTCCGTCATGTACAGCCCGCCATGGCTGACACGGCTTTGGCGCGTGCTCGGCGTGTTGCTCACCCTCGCGTATGCCGGGGTGCTGATGAGCGCGCTGGTGCGCACCCTGCGCAATCCACCGGCGGCCACGGACCCGACCGCAAGCGGCGCAACGGCGGTGCCTGCGGCCAGTGCCGTGACCCTTGTGCTGACAGCCGGCCTGGTGTTTTCGGGCCTGCCACAGCCGGCCGCGGCACAAGCGTTCCCCTCGCCGCAATTACTCAGCGAACTGGAGCAGCGGCTGCTGCAGCCGCCGGCCTGTGCCCCGCACTGTGTAGCGCTCGACGAAGGCTTGATTACAACCACGCGCCAAACCCTGAGCATAGGCTTCAGCGCCTATGCCGCAGCCGATGTGCTCCTGCAGCTTCCCACACCGCGGGAGGGGTGGCAGGTGTCCAGCCTGCAGGTAGACGGCGCTGAGGCCACCGCACGCCTGCACGAGGGCTACCTGTCCGTGCGCCTGACCCGGGGCCCCCACGTGGTCAGCCTCAGTGGAGCGCTGGAGGGCGACATTGCCAGCGTCAACCTGCCGCTGGCGATTCACAACCTCAACACCAGCACAACCGACTGGCAACTTAGCGGCCTGGTGGATGGGCGGGTGCCGTCCGGCACGCTGTCATTGCGCGCTCTCTCGGCGGCACGCCAGGAAGCCGGCAACCGCATCAAGCCCGACCCCATAGCCCCCTTCTTCGTCGTACACCGTGAGTTTGATATCGGGCTGCAATGGCGCGTAGTCACACGGGTCACACGGCTTGCACCGACATCGGGGCCGGTAGCCGTGGAAGTTCCCCTGCTGGCGGTTGAGCGGCCCCTATCGAATGCTATCAACTTTTCCGGTGGGCAAGCACGACTGCAGTTCAGCGACCGCCAGCGACAGATCAGCTGGGAGTCCAGCATCAGCCCGCTGGGCCAGTTGCAACTGCAAGCGGCAGCGGGAGAACACTATGTCGAAACCTGGCGCGTGCGGCCTTCGGCTCTGTGGCGCGTGAGTCACGAGGGGCTGCCACACACGCGCCCGTTCGGCGGTGCCGACAGCCTGCAACCCCTCTGGAAACCCTGGCCGGGTGAATCGCTCACTTTGAACTTCAGCCGACCCGAGGGTAGCGCCGGGCCTACATTCACAACAGAAGCGGTCAATCTGTCCTTCCAGCACGGTGCCGCACTGCGCCAGAGTCAGCTCAGCCTGAGCGTCAAGGCCAGCATGGGACAGGACTACCGCTTCACCTTGCCCACCGGGAGCCGCGTTACCGCCCTGAGTCACAACGGCAACGAATTGAGCCTGCCCGAAGGAAATACCATCAGCGTGTCGCTGCAACCCGGAGACCAGCTGATTGGCGTCACCTTCGAAGAGGACGGCGGCAGCGGCTGGCTGAGTGAGTCGCCCCGGGTGGAGCTGCCCGATGGCGCCAGTAATATCTCGCTCACCTACACCCTGCCGCAGGACCGCTGGCCGCTCTACCTGAGTGGTCCGCCCATCGGGCCAGCCATGTTGTACTGGGGGGTCTTCTGCGTCATCGTGCTTGGCGCCCTGCTGCTGAACTGGCTGAACAAACGCCTCGCGACCGGTATTCCCATCGGCCTGCCCGGTTGGCTGCTGCTGGGTATCGGGCTGTCCACGGTGAACAGCTATGGCGTACTCGTGGTTGCCGGCTTCCTGTTCCTGCTGGCGTTCAGGCAGCGTATCGACACCGCTGCCATGAGCCGACTGAAATTCAACCTGATGCAGATCGCCCTGGGTATTGGCGCCTTTATCGCGCTGGCTACCCTGGTCTCGGCGATTCCACTGGGCCTGCTGTCCAGCCCCGACATGCTGGTGACCGGCAACAACAGTTGGTCGCACCTGTATAACTTCTTCCAGGACCGGGCGGCGGCGGACCAGTTCCCTACGGCCACCGTGGTCAGCGTGAGCCTGATGGTGTACCGCGCAGTGATGCTTGCCTGGGCACTGTGGCTGGCCAACAAACTGTTGCGCTGGGTCGCGTGGGGATGGCAGGCCTACAGCAAGAGCGGTGTGTGGGCGGCGAAGGCAAAGACCTGAGCTGCCGCTGCAAACCAACGACGACCAGAATATCGGCCCGCTGGACGACGGAGACACCTGGGGCGCGAGACCCAGCGCCGTGGCACTGAAGCTGGTGGGTCCCTGGACCTTCGGTGCACTGGTCAACCACGTCACCGATATCGCCGGCGACAATGACCACCTGAACACCAGCTTCATACAGCCGTTTCTCGTCTACACCACGGCCAGCGCCACCAGCTTTGCCCTGAACATGGAAACCACTTACGACTGGGACGCGAAAGAAACGGCGATGCCGGTCAACATGCAGATCAATCAGGTGAGCAAGATCGGCTCACAGCTGTCGTATAGCGCGATGTCTTCGCGAAATATCCGCGCTATGCGCTCACCGCATTCAGTGCCTTCCATCAGTGCTTTCCCCACGTCCGGCAAAACATAGTTTGGCGAGCGGCTCAGCGAAACGCCTCGTGCGCAAAACACGTCAAATGCGCGGCTGTTGTCGCTGGATTTACTCAGGTGATGACCGCTCTGGAATCCCGCACGGGCCACACTGGAGTCCGCGAGCTGGTAGTGCGCTTCCAGGCGGGGCATAACGATGTCCTGATCCTCCAGGCGGAAATGGGTCACACCCGGCAGATCGAACAATGCAGTAACCTGTGGCGCATGATGGGGCTCCAGATCGGCTAGCGCACTGGACTCCAACCACGCCAGGTAATCGATGAAGGAAATGGGGTACTCGACGGGTGGACGGTAGCCATAGAGTGCTTCAAGAATCGTGTAACGCAGAGCAAGCCCCGGATCGGCGATGCCATCTCGCTCGAAACGAATGTAGAACCGGTTATGCAAGTGCATATAGCTACTGAACGCTCGCGCGTACGGGCAACGCACAAAACTGATGATTGGCACACCGGCCTCAATCCGTGCCACCAGGTCATCGACATAACCGGGTGTTCGGATGAAAACTTCGCGCTCATAGTTGTGTACCGTGATGCCTTCCTCGCGCTCTGCATACGCCTGTGCATCGGCGAGCAGACCCGCATGCCACAGAAACCACTTGAGAATCGATGTGCAGCCTGATTTCTGCGACCACAGCACAATAAAGGGAAGCTGCTCGTGCTGATAGGGCGTTCTTTTGAGCACCAGGGAACGCAAACCGGGACTATCGTCGGACACTGTAACCTCTCGTATAAAACAACGACGCAACGCATGCATCGGACAATCCTTCCGCTGCCGCCCCCTACTCCAATTGCAACAGGGTGGCCAGCCCGGAATCTCGCTGTACACGCTGCGCTACGGCAGCAGACCATACGGACTCGCTCGCGACGACCTCCAGCGCATCGCGTGCACGGGTGATCGCTGTATACAGCAATTCACGTGTCAGGCCTGCACTCGCCTGCTCAGGCAGCATGAGAGCCACACGATCAAACTCGGACCCCTGCGTTTTGTGAATGGTCATCGCGTACACCAGCTCGTGCTCGGGCAGCCGCCCCGGCGCCATGGGCCGAAAACCCCCGGCCACGGGAAACCAGGCCAGCAGCTGTCCGTCATCGTCTGGCCAGAGCAGACCGACATCGCCGTTGTACAAACCAAGGTCGTGGTGGTTGCGGGTGATCATGATGGGCTTGCCGCGGTAGTGCGCCAGCCCCGCCGGGTTCATGCGCGCCAGTGCCAGGCGGTTGATCGCCTCCACGCCCCAGGGGCCGCCGCGCGCCGGGCACAGAATACGGAACCGCTGCAGGGCCTGGAAGGCCTCATCAAGGCCTTGTGCTTCCGCAATCGGCCTGTAGTGTGTATCGAGCCAGCGTGTGACAACTGCCGCGCTGCGCGTTCTGTCCTGCAAGGCCAGCACGTCGCCGGCTGTGGCGAGCGTCTGTAAACTCCCGGCGCCGTCACCGGCGAGTACCTGCCGCGCCAGCTCGCCGATGCCGCCGCTGGCGTCGAACCGACGGCTCTGGCGCAGTGTGGTCAGGTAGTCCGCTTCCACGGCACCCGGCTCCGCGGCGTCCAGCGTGACGCCAAGCCCGGCGAGCGCCGCCAGGCGTTGCGCGCTGTAATCACAGGGTGCAAGCGCGGCCAGGTCGGCCAGTACGGAGCCGGCCGCCACGGAAGGCAGCTGGTCCGGATCGCCCAACAGTATGACGCGACAGCGCGCAGGCAGCGCCTGAAACAGACGCGTCATCAGTGGCAGGTCGACCATGGAAGCCTCGTCCACCACCAGAATATCCAGTTGCAGCGGGTTGCTGGCATTGTGCCGAAAGCCCGGGCTGTTGCGCATAACGCCCAACAGACGGTGCAGGGTGATGCCGCTATCGGGGATGGCACTTAACACGGCCGCAGGCACCAGGCCCGCGAGTTCGATGCGCGCCGCCGCGATGGACTCGGCGAGCCGCTGTGCAGCCTTGCCGGTCGGCGCCGCCATGCGAATGACCAGAGGCACGTCGTGCTCTGTGGACAGGCAGGTGATCAGACAGGCAAGCAACCGGGTCACGGTGTAGGTTTTGCCGGTACCCGGCCCACCCGCAACCACCGTGAACGCCTGCAACAGCGCATTTGCCGCCGCCACCTTCTGCCAGTCCGGTGGCTCGCCGACAGTGCGCGGGGGAAACAGCGTGTCCAGCACCGCGCGAGCCCGTTCCAGGTCCGCCACCGGCGACGGCTGCAGGCGCGGACGCAGGGCCGCAGCCAGGTTCTGCTCGAACTGCCAGTAGCGGCGCAGGTACAAGCGCTGCCCGTCCAGCACCAGCGGCGTGTTGCGGCCCGGCTCCAGCGGCAGAGCCCCGAGCTGCTGCAACCAGTCACTCAGGGCCGGCAAAGTACCGTCTGTGGCCGAACCGCCCACGCCGCGCGCGGCCCAATCCGGCAGGAACAGGCAGCTGTGCCCTGCCTGTAAAGCCTGACTGGTCGCCATGACAGTAAGCGTGAACCAGTCGGCCTCGCAGCCATAAAATCGGCACAGCGCCTGCGCCAGGGCGCGGTCGAGGCCAGCGCCTTCGCCAGAGACGTTCATGCGCTGGTCTCCCGCGCCTGGAAAAACGCATCGAGGGCCGCCAACGCCTCCAGGTCCACAGCGCGGTGGTAAACCCCGGTATCGCCCTGCGGGTGCAAACCGCGCAGATAGAGATAGTGCACCCCTCCCAAATGCTGCGCCGGGTCGTAGTCCGGCAGGCGGGTACGCAAATAACGGTGCAGCGCCAGCGTGTACAGCAGATACTGCAGGTCGTAAACGTTTTGCTGCACATCCGCCGCGAGTGCTGCCGCGCCATAGTCACCGAGGCGGTAACCCAGGAACGTCGACTTGTAGTCGACCACGTAATAGCGATTCTCCCAGGCATACACGAGGTCGATGTAGCCGTGCATCATGCCCTTGAGCCGAACCGGGGCAGGCAGCGGTGCCTCGCTACCCTTGCGGTGGCGCGTGAGGATGCGCCCCAGCGCATCGGGGTCGTCAGAACCCTGCATGGGAAAGTAGAATTCCACTTCACGCAGGGTGTTGTGGTGCGCAAGGTCCGCAAGGCGCGCACCACTGGGCAGCGGTGCCGCGAGCTGCTGCGTCATCCACTGCGTTAGCGCCGCGCGCCAATCGGACTGCCCCAGCAACAAATTGGGGTAGCGGCGCTCCGCCTGGTCCAGTGCCTGTTCGAAGTCCGGATGCTGAAAATCCAGGTGCTCCAGCACGTCATGCAACAGGTTGCCCGCCTCCGCACCACGGCGCAGCGCAAAGCGCAGCTCGCCAGCGGCTGGCGCTGAAGGGTCTGCTAGCGGGGCCGCGGCACCGTCACGATCCGGTGTCGACAACCCGCCGTGGCGCACATTGCGGGTCAGCGCCGAGAATGACGACAGCCACCAGTCGCGCTCAATGCGCCCGGTAAAGCGCGCCGGCGTCAGGGCCGCTGCCGGTGCGGCTGTTGCGGCAACCGCGGGCGCTGACCCCGGCGCGTCCAGCAGCAGGCTCGTGCAGTCACCGGCGGCAGCCATGTCCTCCACCTGGTTTTGCAGCGCCTCCCAACTCACGGCGCTGAGGCAACGCGCCAGCGGCGAAGTGCGCAGGCTGGTGAATGCCGCCGCCATCAGGTAAACCCGGCGCACGCCGCGCGTCGCCCCGACATACAGCAAGCGTATATCCTCTGCGGCCTGTTCTTCCCGGTAATACGCCAGTTCCTGCTCCGTGGGTTCGAGCGCGTGCCGGGCACTGAAGTCATCCCGCTGGTGGTAGCGCACAATACCCGGGCGCTGGCGCCCTTCGTCCCGCCCATAACTGACAAAGGGCAGGAACACGACCGGGTACTCCAATCCCTTGGCGCCGTGCAACGTAACCAGGCGAATCAGCTTGCCGTCACTCTCCAGGCGCAGCTGCTGGATTTCCGTTCCGGTACTGCCGTCGGCCTCCAACCGCGCAGTCGCAAACCAGTGCAGCAGTGCTTCCGGTTGACGGTGATGCTGACTGGCCGCCTGCAGCAACTCCAGCAGGTGCAGGCTGTTGGTGAGCGTGCGTTCATGCCGGGCAGGCAACGGCTGCAGGTGGCGCTGGTACAACCCGAGGGCCATTTTCATGAAACCCTGGCCAATCCACTGCTGGCGCAGAGCCGCCAACTCGGCACAGGCCGCAGCCCAGAGGTGCTCGTCCTGGCGCAGCGCATACAGTGCCGCGGTGTCGTAACCCAGCCAGGGCGTCGCGAGCGCAGCGACCAGCAGCTGATCGTCTTCCAGGTGCAGAATGCCCTGCAGCGCCTGTTGCAGGCTGGCCGCCTCCTCGCTGTTGAACACATTGTCCGAGGCGCTGAGGTACACGGCGTCCAGACCCACCTCGCGCAGCGCGTTCTGCATCTCCGTTGCTTCAAAGCGGTCGCGCACCAGAATGGCAATATCCGCCGGCGACAGTGGCTTGCCGTCCACACACGCCTCACCCAGCAGGCGCGCAATTTCCCGCGCGGACCAGCGCGCCAGGTGTTGCTGCCCTGCCCGGGTATACCCTGTACCTCGCTTGTCGGTACCGGCCAGGGCAGGATCCAGGGGCAACAGGCACCATTGGAAACTGCCCCGCGGGGCCGGGTCCTCCAGGCCCGCAAGCTCGACACGCCCCGCCTGTACCGGG
>TARA_R110001599_G_scaffold151792_5_pt1 | contig 21653 bp, 26 predicted proteins | sample TARA_R110001599 | Tara Oceans TARA_R110001599 (sample SAMEA4398360) | marine metagenome | biome: Polar Biome; feature: [MES] marine water layer (ENVO:01000295) within the mesopelagic zone...; material: water (ENVO:00002006), including particulate matter (ENVO:01000060) such...
AAAATGATAATTAGTTAGACAATGAAGAACTTTAAAGAACTTGAGATTTGGCAGAAAGGGCATGAAATGGCAATTGACATATTCAACCTTACTAAAACATTCCCTTCGGAAGAGAAATACGGCCTAATCTCTCAAATGAGAAGAAGCTCTCAGTCTGTACCAACAAACATAGCTGAAGGCTGTGGTAGAAATAGTCAAAAGGAACTTCTCAGATTCTGCAGCATTGCGATGGGGTCGGCATCCGAACTTGAATACCAACTCATCTTATCAAAAGACATAGGTTTTATAAAAACGCACGATTACAAAGACACAAATGAGAAACTCCTAACTCTGAAAAAAATGCTAAATGCTTTTATGAAATACCTAAGAACCCAAACCCCTAATACCTAACACCCTAATTATGAAAATAGAAGCGAACGATCCAGCGGTTGAATTTCATGATCTTACCGTATCATACCACAAGAAACCTGTATTGTGGAATATTGATATGACATTACCGAAAGGCGCTCTTATTGGTATTATTGGACCCAACGGTGCAGGTAAATCCACACTGATCAAAGCGGCCATGGGCCTTTTGCCTTTGGGTTCTGGCTATGTAGAAATGTTCGGTTCGTCTTTGGATAAGGTGCGGGACAAAGTAAGCTATGTACCGCAACGTGAAACCGTAGACTGGGACTTCCCTACCTCGGTGCTTGATGTGGTATTAATGGGGCGCTATGCGAAACTAGGCCTATTGTCTCGTCCGAGAAAAGCCGACAAAGAAATGGCCATGAACTGTCTGCGCAAAGTGGGCATGGAAAACTACACCGATCGGCAAATCTCACAACTCTCTGGTGGACAGCAACAACGGGTGTTTTTAGCAAGAGCACTAGCACAAGAAGCGGATCTCTATTTTATGGACGAACCTTTTGCAGGAGTAGATGCCGCTACAGAATCGGCCATTTTGGGCATCATGCAAGAAATGACCGCCCAAGGTAAAACCGTAATTGTAGTGCACCACGATTTACAGTCTGCTGCCGAATTTTTCGATTGGATTGTATTACTGAATATGCGTTTGGTGGCCTCTGGCCCTATCGATAAAGTATTCACCAACGAAATGCTTCAAGAAACTTACGGAGGTAAACTTACCGTATTGGCTGAAGTAGGTGAACTGGTGAAAAAACGTCAAATCCCTAGTAGAGAGAAGTACTGATATGGATACTTTCATAGAATTCTTTTCATTTAGAGACTCAAGTATAGTCAGCGTGGTAGTTGGCGCAATATTGCTTACGGCTTCTTCCGCTGTGGTAGGCACATTCACATTTCTCCGAAAAAAAGCCTTGGTAGGCGATGCTGTGGCACACTCGGTACTGCCTGGTATTTGTTTAGCCTTTATTCTTTCAGGCACTAAAAACCCATTAATTCTGATCATCGGAGCATTTATCACGGGCTGGTTATCGCTTGTGATTATTGATGCCATAACTAAAAGAACCAAGCTGAAGGAAGATACCGCCATTGCCTTGGTGTTATCCGTTTTCTTTGGCATAGGCATTCTAATGCTTACCAATATTCAACACAGTGGTAATGCTGCACAAACCGGCCTAGACTCCTTTCTTTTCGGTAAAGCTGCCGCCTTGGTAGGTAGAGACCTGATTGTTTTCAGCATAGTGGCCGTCATTTTAATATTAACGGTTACGCTGTTTTTCAAGGAGCTTAAAATCATCGCTTTTGATTCTAATTATGCCAAAGCTTTAGGTCTACCAGTTAAGGCTATTGATCTATTGTTAACCACATTAACAGTATTGGCTGTAGTAACGGGCATTCAGGCTGTGGGCGTAGTATTAATGGCAGCCATGTTGATTACTCCAGCTGCTGCCGCACGTTTCTGGACCAACGATGTGAAGAAAATGACGGTGATTGCGGCCGTTATGGGTTCAGTTTCAGGCCTGGCTGGTGCTTATGTGAGTTTCGTAGCGCCCGCAATGCCTACAGGCCCATGGATTGTAATGATTATTTCGGCCATTGCGCTTAGCTCCTTTTTCATTGCGCCTAAGCGAGGAATATTTTCAAGGTATTTCTCTCAAAGAAAGCTGCAAGTCCAAATTATGGATGAAAACCTACTGAAAGCACTTTTCCACTTGGGTGAAAAAGACGAAGACATGTACAAGGGCAGAACCGTGAATGAGATCATTGAGAAAAGGTACTTCCCGAAAAATAGACTGACATCTTCCTTAAAACGATTAAAACGACAAGGCTACCTACAAAGAGTCGAGGGAGATTGGGTGTTCACAGAAGTAGGACGACAAAAAGGGCAACGAGTAGTTAAACTACACAGGCTATGGGAGTTATACCTTTCTACCTATGTTAAGATTGCTTCTGACCACGTGCATGAAGATGCCGAAACCATAGAGCACATCATTACACCAGAGTTAGAGGCAGAACTAGAGCGAATGCTGGAATATCCAGAAATGGATCCGCACAAAGAGCCAATTCCATATTAGAGGTTTAGATACTAGCCTTTAGAAATGAATAGTGTACAAAAATAAATTAGGTGGAGAAATGATGTCAATCGTACATCACACATCTTAAATTGTAAATAGAATGGACGCAATATACATCATCATGACATCGACCTTAATTGCCATCTCTTGTGGTATTTTGGGTTGCTTCCTAATTCTGAGAAGAATGGCCATGGTGGCTGATGCCATTTCACATGCCGTTCTACCCGGTATTGTACTGGCTTTTCTCTTGTCTGGAACCAGAGATTCACTCTGGATGATATTAGGTGCTGGCCTTCTGGGTATTTTCTGTACTTTTTTAATTGAGTTCTTCCATAAAAAAGCCCGATTGCAGACCGATGCGGCCATTGGCGTTACCTTCACATGGCTTTTCGCCCTGGGCATAATTCTAATTTCGGTATTTGCTGGACAAGTAGATTTAGACCAGGAATGTGTACTCTATGGTGAGATTGCTTATGTTCCAATTGACCTGTGGATTACAGAAGGCGGTCAGAACTTCGGCCCAAAAGCTTTGTGGATTTCTTCAATGATACTCATCCTCAATATTCTCTTTGTAAGGGTTGGCTTTAAGCAACTCTATGTAACCACCTTCGATCCAGCCTTTGCCGCCACTGTAGGCATTTCTGTAGGATTATGGAACTACTTACTCATGGGCGCAGTATCGATGACTACAGTGGCCTCTTTCGACTCTGTGGGTGCCATATTGGTGGTAGCGCTTATGGTGGCACCTCCTGCTACGGCCTACTTGCTTACCGATAAGTTTAAAAGCATGATTATGATTACCATAGTCATCGCCTTCATCATCAGTATTTTCGGCTATTATTTGGCGGTGGCTTTAGACGGATCAATTGCCGGAGCAATAGTCACCGTTGCAGGTATATTATTCGCTATCGCATTCTTGTTTGCCCCTACCAATGGCATAATTACCAAAAGAATACAACAACGAAAATCCAATGCTGAAATGGCTACTTCTTAAGGGCTTAGTAGATGACTTCAATTAATATTATAGCTACAGGGTTCTTAACGCTCACTCTTTGATTTTTGTGCAGTCTATTTTCCAAGTGGTGAAAACCATGGCTTCAGTTTTATACCCACTCCCCCCTATTCATTCATACCCTTCAGTACTGATATTTCAGAAAACCCACCTCAGAAGACTCAAAAACTACACAACAAACTAATGCACAGAAGTTTACTTTGCTATATTTCCTGCATATTTTGAATTGAATCAACGCTCAAACCACATCAAACTAAATGAGAACGATACTCGCTTTTTTGCTTTCCTTGACATTTCTATCTGCTTCAACTCAAGAAGCGCCATTCGACTTTAGAAAAGTAAGGTGGAATATGACACTGGACCAAGTACAGGCCACTGAAAAAGGACAAACCCTCCGTTATTCGGATAGCAACATGCTTCAGTACATTAATGTGGAGCTAAGTTCAGGAGAGATAGCCAACCTCACCTATTTCTTCGACTACAAAAATAACCAACTGTTCAAGGTGATGATGACGGTTTTAGGCGATGATACAGCCGAAACAAGAGGTACCTGCGATCACATTTTACCCTTTTCAGAAAGAATCAACCTCAAAAAATCAATGGTCAACTCCTTTTTCGACCAGAAACTTGAATGTACCGAAGGTTGGTATGTGAAGCCATCAGATTCCGCTACAGAATATCCTTTGGAAAAAGGAAATTGTTCCCTCGACAAAAGCGGCATCGACAAACTCGAAGCACGGGCGATGGCAGCGGGTGCCGCACAACTAGAGGCCTCCACTGGACTGATAATGGCAAACGACAGGGTTCAGGTAGATCTTAGTTTTAATGCCTATGACCTAAAAACAAAGGATTCTTATATGTACGAGGACGAACCATGTGACATCAACCATTACAACACCTATTTTTTAGTGACTTACATGCCAAGTCAAGCTTTACGCGACAAGTGGGCTAAAGATGGCAAGTAAAGCACTACCTCAAAACTCCTATTCCATATTCCCTATTAAGCGCTACCTTTGCGGCCATGCGCGCATTAGCTCAAAATGAAGACACCATAATTGCATTGGCCACACCACAAGGCGTGGGTGCCATTGGCGTAATCCGTTTATCTGGAAAAGAAGCCATCAGCATCACCAATGCGGTTTTTAAGGGAAAAGACCTCACAAAACAGGAATCTCATACGATTCATTTTGGCACAATTCGCGATGGCAGTAAGATTCTGGACGAAGTGCTTATCTCGCTTTTCATTGCGCCAAAATCCTTTACCAAAGAGAACGTCATTGAGATTTCTTGCCACGGATCGAGTTACATTATCCGCCAGATTATCCAGTTATTAATTCGTAAAGGTGCGCGGCCTGCCAAACCAGGTGAGTTTACCAAACGTGCCTTTATGCACGGCCAATTCGACTTGGCACAAGCCGAAGCTGTAGCCGACCTCATCAATGCCGATTCGGAAGCGGCACACCAAACCGCCCTCAACCAGATGCGTGGTGGTTTCTCTGATGAAATTAAAAAGCTTCGCGAAGAACTGATTCACTTTGCTTCCATGATTGAGCTTGAACTCGATTTTGGCGAAGAAGATGTAGAATTTGCCAGCCGAGAGGACTTAACCAACTTGGTCAACAGACTCCTGAAAGTCATCAATGCGCTGATCCAAAGTTTTGATTTGGGGAACGTGATCAAGAATGGTGTACCGACCGTAATTGCAGGCAAACCCAACGCGGGCAAGTCTACCCTACTGAATGCCTTGCTAAATGAGGAAAAAGCCATCGTTTCTGAAATTGCTGGTACTACGCGTGACTTTATCGAAGATGAAATCATTATTGGCGGCATTGCTTTCCGCTTTATCGATACGGCTGGCTTGAGAGAAACTACCGATGTTATCGAAGCCATGGGCGTAGAACGCACCCATGCTAAAATGAAGACGGCCTCACTCATCATTTACCTTTTCGATTTGGCTGACACTTCTATTGTCGAAGTAAACAAGGAAATCAATATCCTGGAAAACGCTGGCGTTCCCTTTTTAAAACTGGCCAATAAGCTAGACAAAGCAGATCCTACTTTTATAGAAACGCTTCAAGGCCAGCATCCCGATATGCTGTTTCTTTCGGCCAAAGATCCAGAACAGGTTGAAATGCTGAAAGTGCGTATTCTGGAACTCGTCAACCTCGATAAATTCAAAAAAGGCGATACCGTAGTGACTAACATCCGTCATTATGATTCCCTGCTTCAGACCAAAAACTCTTTAACTGCAGTCATCGAAGGTATTGATAACCAAGTGACTAATGACTTTGTCGCCATGGACATTCGCCAAAGCCTCCACTACCTCGGTGAAATCACAGGAGAAATCACTACCGATGATCTTTTGGCGAATATTTTTAGTAAATTTTGCATTGGGAAGTAGCTTGAATATTAACTTAGCACCATGGTCAATTCGGAAGAAAAAGATATTCGTTGGAAACAGAGATTCCAAAACTTTAAGAAGGCATACTCTCAGCTCTCTAAGTTCTTCGACAAACCAGAACTGAACGAATTAGAAGAACAAGGTCTTATCCAAGCATTTGAATATACCTACGAGCTTTCGTGGCTTCTTATCAAGGACTTCTATAAAGATCAAGGGGAAACAGAAATTCAAGGAAGTAAGGACGCCTTCAGGCTGGCATTCAACCGTAACCTTATAAAGGACGGTCAGCTTTGGTTAAACATGGTAGAAGATAGAAAACTAACGGTGCACACCTACAACGAATCCACGGCTCATAAAATCCACGCTAACATCAAGTCACATTATTTTGCATTGTTTGGCAGCTTATTAAAAACCTTTGAAGAGTTATCCTCAGGCTCGCAGAAATCTCTTGAATTATGATTCCTGGCTTTACTAAATCACAGTTTAACACCCTCCTGAAGATATTTTTAAGCATTCAAGAGTTACAACAAGTGATTCTTTATGGATCGAGAGCCAAAGGCAACTATAGTGAAGGGAGTGATGTAGACATTACTTTGAAAGGAGAAAAAGTTAATCACCAGACATTACAAAATTTATCCAAAATGGTTGATGATTCAAGCCTACCTTATCAATTTGACATCTCAATCTTTAGCACAATTGAAAACCAAGACCTTATTGATCACATGAATAGGGTTGGTCAATTGATTTATTCGAAAAATAAAACCTTTAAGGAGGCTTAGTAAGCCCCTCCGTTTGTTGGCGAAAACACAAACAAAGGCTGGTTTTTGGTGAAAAATCTGAGCAATCCCGAAATCCACCCAATCTGTGATGCAGACAGAAGAAATCTACCTCGTGAAAATATGGTGCTGGGTAGCCGTAAAATAATCTCTGAAGATCTGGTTGAGTACAGCATCTTCTCTGCTTGCATTCACGCCTAAATAGGGATGTAACCCAATAATAGCTGCTGATAAGGTTTTCACTGAAGTGGAAGCAGCTTGGTGCACTTCCTTAATAAAAGGTTCTGTAAACTCCGTGCTATCTGCTGTCATATCTTCTACTTGTTTGGCAATTTCATAGAGCTGATGATTCGCAGAACTGGTTACTGATTTTAACTCAGTTAACCGAGTTTCATCTTTTGCCTGAGACTCTACTAAAAAATGCTCCGCCATACCTACATAGTTCACCCAAAGCGTAAGGTCAGCAAAAACTGAAAAGTGCGTTTTGAAAATGGGCTGCGGAAGATGAAACTGATTGTAAACAAAGCTGTACTCCTCTCTTACCACCACATCTTTCACTTCGAATGAATGCGTAGCAGAAGCTTTGAGCCCCATAGTATTCCAGTCATGGATGATGCGCACATCACTTGCCGGAATGACAAAGGAGAGAAATTTGGGCGAACCATCTTGATTCACCTGCTCAACGCCATTTTCTGCAATTTTAGCATTTAAAGTAAAGTGCGTTAAATACGGTGCGCCCGTTGCATATCGCCATGTGCCATTCAGTCGGTAGCTACTCCCCTCCTTTTCGGCAGTACCAAACATCCCCCCACTTCCACCAAAAATTGCAGGCTGGGCAAATAGCTCCTTGGCTACTTCGGGCTGAAGGTTTCCAATAAAGAAATTCGCCCCACTGCAAAGCGTCACTGTCCAACCTAGGCTGCCATCAATTCTGGCCAATGATTGAAGCTGTTGCAGTCCTTCGATTAAGGCCATTCCTCTTCCTCCAAATGCTTTGGGTACCCAAATATTCCACAGGTTTTCTTTAGCGATCCAGCCCAGCACTTCTTGTCTGAAGACAGGTGCATCGCTACACCATTCTTTAAGCTGTTGCATAGATTTTTCCATTTTCTTCATTCATTAATTTCCGCCATTTTAAATAACCAGAAGTGCCCACAATAAATAGAAACACCGACATACCCGCATAGATATAAAGCTCTTTATACATCAAAAGCGGAATAGAAATGATATTACTAATATTGAGATAAACCCAATTTTCAATCTTTCTTCTAGCCATGAGCCACATACCCGCCCAAGCAAAGGCGCTTACGATTGCGTCCCAAATAGGCACATCAGAATCCGTATGGAAGTACAACCAATAACTCATCAGACCAAAGCAGCCTAGCACAATCCCAATGGCTTTCAAGTGCTCCGATTGAGTTGACCTGCTAATGGGAGCTTCCGCCTTCTGTTTACCGTATTTCCAGTACAGCCAGCCATAAATACTCATGACCAAATAATACAGATTCAGCAAAATATCGGCATAAAGCGCACTCTGATAGAGCACCCACATACTCAAGAGGATGGACACTATTCCGAATAAATAAGTGTTGATGTTGTTTTGGCGTGCGAGAATTACCTGCACAATGCCAAAAAGTGTTCCTAGGCCTTGCAGCCAAGTCAATTGTGTTAGAAATTCCTCGATCATTGTTCGTTATTTTCAATGAAATGAGGAGATGAACCAGGCCATTACAGACATGTAAAAGCCTTGAAATCCCTACGCCAGCATTATCTGGATCAGGTATGGAGCCGTGCTCCTGGGTATCATCTCAGCCTGCCATTTAGCAAGCACCCCACTTAGGGGCAAATGTAGGATTCAGCCGCCTAGCAGAAAAGGATTCAGGAGTTTTTATTAAAGGGGTAAAGCCTCTGAATTGTATCCTACACATTAACGACAAAACCTCCACTCCTAACTACCAATTCTATTTCTGTTTGTTGGTGAAAACACACAACAAAGGCGGGCGTTTGGTGGAAAAATCAGAGTAATCCCGAAATCCATCAAATCTGTGATACCGACAAGCAAGTTAGAAACGCAGATGATAAGGATTAAAGGATAACACAGATGTGCATTCTCCATCCAGTTTGTTGGTGAAGAACACGCAACAAAGGCAGTCTTTCGGTGGAAAATCAGTGAAATCCCGAAATCCAGTCAATCTGTGATACTAACGACTTAACTACCTCATCATTTTTTCACCATTTTAATTGAATCAATTAATAAAAAAGTTTTACTTAAGGTTTTAATCACAACCTAAGTATAAAAGCATGTCCGTAGCTACCGTTGCCAATGATCGTGTTCGATTACCCTTTACTTTCGATGTAGAAAAAATGAAAGCTGAGGTTAAAACCTTGGGCATGAACGAATTCATTTATTACAATGTAATTCCACTGCGAGCACCCGCTCATCAGGTAGACCCTTCTCTCCCATTCCCTCCTCCTGCAGACGATTATGCAGATGGCACTTGGACAGACTGGTTGAACATTCCGGCCATGGCTTCAGCTCCTTACCTTACCAGTATTATCGATAAGTTTCAAGAACATACCCGTGTCACTTTAGTGAGGGTTTTGAGATTGGCGGCTGGAAATGAAGTAAAAGAACACACCGACCCTACGTTGGGTTTAGAAGTTGAAAGGTCTGTGGTGCGTTTAACCATCCCTATACTTGTCGGTGACGAAGTAGACTTTTTCTTAAACGGAACGCCCGTACCCATGCAGCTTGGTGAATGTTGGTACTTACGCCTCACCGACCCACATAAAGTAGTGAATGGCAGCACAACGGACAGAATCAACCTCACCATCGACATGGCTCCGAATGATTGGCTGAGAGAGATGATCCACCAATCCATGATCAGAGATTAATTCGATCGCTGACTTTTTCAGGAATAACAATCGGTTACCTATCACTGAAAGGATTTTTTTCGCTTTCTTCACCCCCATGATCAATATCCCTACCCTCAGCGTGAATGAAGATTTCGTTACCGTTTTTTCTGAAGAAGCCTTTCCACAGCATGTTCGGGGCGGAATGACTTTAACAGAGAGAATTGATGCCCTAAACCTAAGAATCAGAACCAGCGAAGCAGGCTATGAAAGTGACTGGCATGTGGCAGGCGATCCTACTTTGATTATAGTGCAAAGCGGTATTTTAAGAATTACACTTCGGAATGGAGAACATAAAGACTTTAGTGCTGGCAGCATGTTTATAGCGAAAGATTACCTGCCCGAACATATTCCGTTCGATACTGAAAAGCATGGCCATTGTGCCAAAGTGATGGGCAACGAAGCCTTATTGGCCGTGCATATCAAACTAGAGCAAATCTAAATCCTATTTCAGCTTTCGGTGGGTTTTACCAATGATGGAAGCCCTACTTTTATCCACTCCAGTTTGTACTGCGTATTTGGGCCAATCATTCACTATAGAAGTCACCTGATTGATTAATTGCTGAGGTTTCTTGATGGAATTTTCCTTGGCGAAAGCCAATAGATCGTCCAGCGTAAAATTATCACGCTTTCCCCTAATCGACATTTGATGCTGACTGGTCCAGTCGCCCTGAGGGTTATAGGCCCAATTGACATCATAGGCGGGTGACAACCTCCATTCGCCTCCCTGAGGCAATAGAAAAGCAATATTCTTCGTGTGGTCGTCTTGGTTTCTTGCAATTACATTGAACACCATGCGTAAATACTGTTGCTCAAAGTCCTGATATGGCAACCTGAGCTCACGCATATCCGCAAAAGCATCTTCATAACCATATAATCCGGGCATCATAAAATCGTAATGTGCTATGGCACACAAGGTTTGCATGTGCAGCTTCTTGCCATCTTCTCCCCGATCGAAACGCTGTGTCATAAAATGTGCTCGGCCATTCTCTTCCAAAAGCTGACAAGGCATCATATCGATTCCGCAATCTTTTGCCATTAAATGATAGGCCATTTCTATGCGTCCATAACCAGCCGGGTCGCCCAAACTCCCTTCGTTTACCCCATCAAATTTTAACATGTAATAATCAAAACCCTTGGGCAAAGTAAACTGCCCCGATTTAATCGCTTTCGTTTTGGGGTTGAAACCAATAATCGCTTTGGGCCGCTGACCACCAGCCGAAGTACCTACGCGAATCAAGTCCGTCATGGCTTGCTCCTCATCTGCGGTCAGGTTGAGGTTTACCGCTTGCCTTTCTTCCAACACCTTATTGGTCAACGAAAGCAAAGATTCCACTTCAATGTCCTTTACTTGGGTTCCGAAAGGCGTAGTAGCTGGCTCAAACTCCAATGCACCCATGCCGCGAATGCCTACATAACCCAATTTTTCGATGGGGTTAATAGAATTGATTGCTCTCCCCTGAGAAGCCAACCAAGAACGAATAATTTGATTACCGAAAGCATCGGGAAGCGAGTCGGAAAGTAGCCCGGGCAAACCACTGTAGGTAGCCTTGCCTAAATTGGGAAATGAAAAAATGCGCTCACCACGCTTAATATCTTCCAAAGGCATGGTGAGTGGCGCCAAGTCGGTAGTACCTTCTGCGAACTCAGGAGCAAACTCAAAAGAAGCCAGCTGCCTTTGTTCGCTCCAAAGCACAGCCCCCACCAGTTCGCCCCAAATCTTTACCCTTAATACCACCATGATTATTGCTTTTTGGATTTACGCACCCGCTGCATGGGTTTGAGCTCACGCTCCATTACCATCATTGGGCTTTCTACCACTTCTGGAATAAGGTAATCGAGCTGATCGAGGGATTTGAGCGCACGAAGCACCTGAATTAATACCGACAAGGTAACGGAACGCCCGTATTCCAAATTTTGAATCGTATTGATATTTACCCCAGCATTTTGAGCAAGCTCTTTCTGAGTGTACCTTTTCTGCAACCTTAACTGCTTGACCCGCCTGCCCATCTCATCGACAATGGCCTGATCTGTCATCCTCTTCCAGTTCATACACCTAAATTTATAGGTTTTAAATCAAAAACAGATACATAAAACCTAATTACATAGGTTTAACGCAAAAACAAAGGTAAGGTTCATTTTCAAAACACCTATTATAAAAGGTATTAAATATTAAGAAGGCACATAAAACCTATTACAATAGGTTTTATGTGCCTTCAGTTAACACGACAAAGTAATCGATCAATGAGACCAATTATCGCATGAAAAAAAAGATAAAGCTGATAAGACTCAATAAAAGTGCCCCACCAATGATATACCAGTTCAACTTTACTAGTCTTTCGTCAAGCTGCATATGCCTCGCCCAAAAATTAAGTGAAATAGCAATCAACAGCGTGGGCATGCTAAGTACTAAGTTGAAATAATAAAACCACATCCAGCTGGTAAACAAGGACCAAATGGCCAAGGCAGCTGTGACAAAAGGAATTGCTCGATGTATGTTCGGAATGGCCTTCTCAGGCGACCGGAAACAATAAACAAGCAACAAGAGCACTGAAAGCCCTGCTAAAATCAACACCCATGAGAGTATACCTGGCATATTCTATTTATTTATGGGGTTTGTCTTCTTGATAAACGTATAATCTGGCTCCAAAGAGCCAGTAGGTTCCTTCCACCATATTTTAGTTTTCTTAAAACCATAAAGTTCCTCAATCACCTTCCCCTCTTGATCGAGCCTTTTTCGATACACCTTCATCCAATTGTCCTGTCCATCGTACTCATAAATACTTTCAGAATTTATGTATTGCTTATCTCCTACTTCCATCACGGATTTAACAACAGCATTATGCTCATCTCGAAATAAGGTCTCTTTCCGCTCCCCTTTTAGCTCATAACTTTTTCTATATCCATTCTCATCAAACACGATCTCCTCGGCACCCAGCTTTCGATCGCCTTCAACATGGGTAATGTTAATACTACTGGAAACCGCGCTATTTGGATAATACTTGTGGTCTTCTATTCGTTTCCTTACCCCTTTGCCATCGAATACTATCAACATCCCTGGTGTTTCAGGCGACCCAGTAACATATTGATATACCTGTGAAGTATCGACTGCGATTTCATAAGTAACCCACTTCGGCCCGCGTCTTACCTGACTAAACTTGATCAAATTACTTCTCTCATTGCCCTCGAATTCCACCCCGCTAAACATTTCACTTGGCGAACCATCCATATTCCATGAGTATCTGTTCTCCACCCTTCTATCCTCCAGCACCTCGAAAGTTTTGTCTTGTACTTGCCTCCCAGCCTCATCAAACAAGGCATAGGTCTCTCTTATTTTAGTAATGGTCTTACTTTCGCTGTCATATCTATACCAGTCAATTTGACTTTCCACCACCTGACCATTAAGCGAATAATCAGCAATGGATTTAGAAAATTGTGCAAAGGAAGTGTTCGTTGTTATCACCAAAACCACCACCGTTAAGTTCAGTATCTTTCTCATTTCAATTGGTTTAGCTTGTGTCATAAAAGCGCTCAAAAAATCGCTTATAGCAATCGATAAGGTTTGAAGTAGCCATCATCTATCCTAACAAACTTACAGTCAACACCAGTGCAATTCAATACCGCCTCAACGGCATTGGAGATACCCTCCAGACGGTATAAAAACAAATCACGAAATGAGTATTCCAACCTTTAGCTTGGAGCCATTGTCTTTAGATATTGTAGAAATGCCTAGTCAAATTGACTGGCCACTCTACAATAAAAACCATGGTCGTATGCGTTAAATCATTAGGTTTCATTCAGGTCAATGGCATTAAACTTGTGGTTTTAATATTGAATATCGGCCTACTAAAGCAGTGGGCTCTACTTTATAAATAACCTAAACCAAATTAAAATTTAGAATTATGAGATTAAATGCAAAGCAAGAGATTCCGTTCAAAGGAATGATGAGGAGTATGATGATGTTGGTTGCCACAGTGTTTATACTTTCTAGCTGTAATATTGATGATGGGGATAGTCTTCCCGAAAATGTGGCCTATGTATCAATATATCAAGCATCGCCCAATGCGCCTGCTATGGACATTGGAATTGATAACAGGCAATTGAACATTTACCCATTCGACTATGCAGATTACACTGGGTATTTAAGGTTCTTTACAGGAAGTCGTAATTTCAAATTCACCCCAGACAATGCCAATAATATAGTAGCCGATACTACCTTTGCTTTAGCTAATGGTAGAACTTACTCTATATTTACCGTGGGTAATTACAATGACTTGAAAGTGCTCAAATTGGAAGATAATTCCGATGCGCCAAGTGATGGAAAAGCCAAAGTAAGACTGGTGAACTTGTCGCCAGACGCGCCCGCTTTAGATGTTTCGGCCAATGATCAAAATGATCCATTATTTAGCGGCTCCACCTTTATGGACGCTTCTGATTTTATTGAGCTTACCGCAGCTGAATATGACCTGATGGTCACTTCTCCAGAGGATAACAGTATTCAACTTAATGTGCCTGATATCAAATTTCAGAATGGATATTATTACACCATTATTCTAAGAGGATACCATGTTCCGCCAGCGGGTAATAACAATTCGTTGAGTGTGGAAATTATAGTCAACTAAATCAGATGAGTAGAAAGCAGAAAGGCAATCCATATGGATTGCCATTCTGCTTTTGTATTTTCAATTTCTAAAGAATAATGATCAGCAAGAGAATGATGATGATAGCTCCCGAAGAGATGTAAAGCCCCCCTCCTCCACTATCGCGAATATCTCTTTTCATCGTACGCACTTCTTTGCGCAATTCCTTCCTTTCAGTCCTGGTCAAACTAGACTTGTCCATGTCTTTGATTTCATTCAATCGAACGACCATTGCTTGCATTTCTTCATGCGTGAGTTTCTCTGCTGAATCCGTAGTAACAGGGTCATTCTTTGGTGCAGCATTCATTTGGCTTGGAACAAACATTAATAGTAGTATCCCAAAAGTGATATAGATAGATAACTTTTTCATCGCTTAAAATTTAATGTTTCAAGAATAACTGAGAAGTTACATCAAATGTTTGTTATCTACCAGTAGACTCTTAAAATCTTATCTTTTCCTGAGCTTCGATTCACTCTTGACTTCATAAAATTGGTTGTCCGAAGTCATAAAACCAAAGACCCAATCTGTTGATTTACCTTTAAAAACCATGATTAAGTCTCCAATCTTCACCAACGCATAACTACTTTCGCTCACATTGATTAGTTGATTGTTTGTACGAATGAAAAAACCCCTCGTATTCCCCGTTTGTCTATACTTATCCAATACCAACTCTGAATAAACTATTTTCAATCCAGAGTTAACTTCATTCCTGTAGGCCAATATGTACTTTACTACCTTTTTCAAAATCAACAACCACCAAATGGTAAAAGGAAAAAGTAGAATAGGCAGGAACCATAAACCAGAAAACAATGGGGTAATGACAATCCAACCCAAAATGAGAAGAATCCATAAACGATTTTTGATGGCTCGATTTCTAGCTTTCTTCAATAGCTCAAAATCATCTTTGGTCATTTGTAGCTCTTTTTCCTTAGGTACAAAGTTCTGATTCCTGTCTACATCGGGAACAATCGCTTTGATCTTATCTTCGCTGATTTCCGCTTCTGCGATGATCTTATCATAAAAAATAGATTTTGAGTATTTTGAATAATGGATTTCTACCTCGTGCCCAACAGACATCTGACTATATATATTGGCGTCCACGGGTAATTTTTTATCATCAAAATACAAATAGTAGCTTCGTCTAGTTGTGGTTTTACTTCCACCACTCCCTCGGCTTCCACCACTAGAACTATGTGAGGTGGTAATGTCGATATGCTTATCTGTAATCGTTCCGGTGAGTATAAGTTTCTTCCTTTTGATAAAATCCATAATGAAGCCCCTCATAATAACTATAAGAACTGCTATGAAAAACAAAAAGAAGACGCCAAACATGATTAAAGGAGCAGTGTCTTCCATGTCTGAAAAGAAGTTATCCCAAAAAAAGAACTTAATGAATGCGAAGAAAAAGAGCATAAAAATTGAAACCCCAATTAGGTTAGTCTTCGCCTTTTTTAACTCTGCGGGTAGTAAATCCGCTTCTACTTCTGAATAAGCCATACCCTTTTTTTGAGTACAATTACTAGAAGTTATGACCACAGCACTATACCATGCTACGGGTATATTCTTATACCCAATAAAAAGAAAAACGCTTTCAAGTGACCCTGAAAGCGTTTCAATAACTGAATATTCTTTTTCTCTATAAAATCACTTTCCCTCCAAGCACCACTCCGTGGCTAAATGAATCTCTTGTGCTATGCGTTTCTCCTGGCGCCAGGTTCCCTCCGCTCACAAAATTCAATGGCACATAACCATCTGTTCTGAATACTTCTAAAAATAGATTGCATGAACGATTGATCATACCTGAAAAACCAAGAACAAACTGATTCTGCCTTTCCCAAGGAGCACCTTCTGGTCCCGCAATGAATTTCGAAAATTCACCTGATAGGGTATACACCGCATTACTCTCTGGGTTAAAAATATACTTTGCTCCAATATCGAAAGAAGAAACTTTAGAAGCCTCAAACACGTCCAATGGAGGGTTTGGATTGAAAGTACCTGGCCATTCTTTCAAGGTTTTTGAAAAACTTCCTTGTACCACAAACTTATTTCCCACATTCAATTTTCCGTAAGCCGCATAAGCTGAATTACTGTCTTGACATGGATTGAAATGAGTTACTGGATAAGCATGACAATAAGCGCTACCAAACACAAAAGACCCTCCGACATTTAAATCGGTTTCCTCACCCAAAGACATGGTGTAATTGACATCAGAAACAAAATTGTTGATTTTTGAAGGTACGTTCGTACCATTTCCCACTGGAGTAGACAAGGCCCGGAACTGACTACCGCCCTGCACTGCCATAAACTTGGCATGAATCCCAGCTTTTCTGTAGCCTACCTGTAAACCGTAGCCTAAACCACCGAAGGCATGCCAGGTAGTTGAATTAGAAAAAGGGCTAACGCTCCCCACTTGGCCAAAAGGCGCATCCATTTTACCTATTGCACCATATACCGGAGATTTATTCAAATCGCCCAATACCAAAAATGCCTTATAAAGTTGAATTTGATTCCTCGTCAGAGTGGTTATGGTTCCTTGTCCGAAGCTCTGTTCTGGGTTATACAGCAATTCTGCATGTACGGTAATCCAGTTGTTTATTGCTCCGGTAGTTGAAATCTGAAAGGAGTGAACCACCGCTTCGGTAACGGTTTTCCCAATCTGATTGGATGAAGTTGGATGACGCATGAGGTACGCAAACTTTGAATCCTGATTCGATCTTTGATAATCAAATATTGAAATCAACGAAGTACCGATTGTTAAGCTCCTATCCTTTAAAGCTCCTTTCTGTCTTTCTTCTAACAGAATATTCACCTTCCTTAAATTCTGGCTTGGATCCAGCATTTTGTAAGAAAATGAAGAATTGATTCCAATTGTTCCTTTGGAATCTTCTTGCGTGCCATTTTGAGCAATAGCCCAATTGCACAATAGCATCATTGCGAAAAATACTTTTTTCATGGTTCTTCTTAAAAATTAAATGAAACGAAAACAAATGGAGAGGCCATTCAAATTACATTGTCAGTTACCTGACATAAAAAATCATACAAGTGTAGCGTATTCACATAAAAAGGCCAACCATGAGCCCTATTTTTATTCGATTGGACACAGAAAAGCCGGATCAGTAAGTTGAAAATTTCACTCATCCGGCTAGCTGTTGTATTTTAAGTGAATTTACTTCACCGCAAAATGAATGTCAGTAATTAACTCATTGTCTGGTACTTTCCCTGGCATACTTACATACTCTTCAAAAGGAGGGATTCCCTTTACAATCTTAATTGCTTTTGCTCTATGCATATTATGCATGGCCGACCAAGCATTGCCTAAGTGTTTATATGGACCTGTATGGCGAAGCGTGTACACTTTAGTCGCTGGAATTTCGCCTGCTTTAAACCCTGAAGGTAAATCATTTGGAACAGCGTTGACAGGTATTGCTGAAGTGTATTCGACTTTTCCATTTGCGAAGTCCCATTTATGGTAAATCGAGAACATCTTTCCAGCCATAATATCTTTCTTCCCTTCGAAGAACTCCCCTAGCCTACCAAAGTCCCGTTTCATGTCCTGATCTATTGAGTCAATAGTAGAATGGCCATGAACACCAATGTACTGTACTTTGGATAAAGCTTGTTCTCCTCTAAAATCAAGTTTAGAATGTACTCCACCATCCTCTACGTAATCCTTCAAAAGGTTTAAGCCTCGTTCATAATCCATACCTATGAAGCCAAGCATCATCTTCTTCATCCAAAACATAAAAAAAGGCAAACTACTGTCCATAAACCAAGTCAGCTTGGTTCCATCTGAAGTAGGAGCTAACTCAAAACGAACTTTCGCTGTAGATTTCCAAGGTTTTAAGAAGGTTAAATCAAGGTCTAAGGATTTATTTTCTACCTCGCTGGTAATGCGCATGTTTCCTGATCCAATTCTGCTACCCTCCCATTCATAGTATTTAGCATCGGGGGCTACTTTCACTATGGTTTCTGGTTCCAGAATAAGCCAAGGCGACCAAGCAGGCCAATGATTGAAATCATTTAAAGCTTTAAAAACCTTATCGGGAGATGCATTTATTTCAATGCTGCGGTTTAGATCAATTTTAGGCATGGGGTCAGGAGTGTTGGTTTACACTTCTGAATTTAAATAAAATGTATGAAAAGATGGGTGAATCGCTAAAGAAGAAATGAAGTTAGGCTATTTAATCTCATAGGAGAAGCTTACTGCTCCAGAAACGACCAAATCCTTCCGAATGCACTTTGCATCAATCTCTTTATTAGCTTTCAATGCTTCTTTTAATTCGTTCAAACGATAATAGGTTTCAGAAACAAAGCCTATCTCTTTTCCATTATACTCAATTGAAATTTGGGGAGATTCATTTTCAAGCTTTAGTATTACTGAATTACCAGTTCCTAACTGCTTAAAACTCGACTCTTCTATTTCAAATTCAGCTAAATCAAACGTACCAAAACCAGAGGCTAAAGCCATTTGACCTTCCTCATTCAGGTTACGAACAACGGTTGCTTCTTCTTTGTGCAAATCCTTGTCTAACAACAACGCATTCGATAAAAAACCAGCTACTTCTAAAATCATAAATTTATATTTAGATATAATGGCAATACGCCATTGCAACTACCTGAGTTGCACAAACCATGATACTCTTTTTCAAACACAAAACTGAATGAATTTATGCTAATCGGTTCATTCGCCAAGGTGAATAATTTTAGATTGAAAAAAAACTCACCCAAAACGCAAGTTATTTTACGAGTTGGCATCAAAGCTATTATACGATAAATATAAACTCATGAAATCGATGTTCCTTAAATCTGGCATGGCCCTTTTCCTTCTTCTCAGTTTTAGCTGCGGTGGAGATGACTCCCCTCAAGAGGAAGAAGAAACTAATCAAGATCTGCCAGCAGTTTTTGAAAATTTTACAGATAATGTAACGGTATATGTTGACGGTTCATTTGTAGTCATTGAAACTGATGACGTACCAAACCACCCGAGCCCTTACTTTGCACAATCAGATGCTAGATATGAAGCTTATAATGGCAGTAACAGCAATTTCAAGATAAACCCAAACAGTATTGTTACGCAAAGCATCACTATACGCATCCCTTTAACCCCAACAGAAGCAACTAACAAACAAGCAACCCCTTTAGGCGCTATTGGAGTCTCTGTGAATGGCGTGGTTTTCTTTAATCAGTATGCAGGCCCAAACCAACCGCTTACCAACGAGATTGATTCTTTCGATCAATACCTTGGCCATCCGCAGCAGTCTGGCACTTATCATTACCACCAAGAACCGCTTTACCTGACAGCCACATTAGGCAGCGATAAGCTTTTAGGTTGGTTGTTAGACGGCTTCCCAGTGTATGGCCCAGTAGAAAATGGAACAAGAGTAACCAATGCTGATGTAGATGATTATCATGGGCATAGCCATGTAACAACAGAATATCCAAATGGAATTTACCATTACCATATCACAGATGCTGACCCATACATTAACGGAAGTGGCTTTTTTGGTGTAGCAGGAACGGTTTCTAACTAATCGAAAATGAAAAAGCTTATACTTTATATTGGCCTTTTACTCTGTACCTATGAAGCTACGGTAACTGACCTTAAAGACAGCCCTATAATTCCAGATATTTCTGTGGATGCGGATGAAGCTAATTTAAGAAGGAATGGTGCTCTCATGCTTTTGGATGACAAACCGTTTTCGGGTCATTTGGTTAGCTACCATTCCAACGGACAGCTGGAATCTGAAAACACTTATTTTGAAGGGCTTCGCGAAGGGAAGTCTAGTCAATTTTATAGTGACGGAAGCTTTAAGGAAGAAAGGTGGTACAATGAGAATCAAAAAACAGGCACCCATTATGGTTGGTGGCCTAATGGAAATATGAAATTTGAATTCCATTTTGTTGACGGACTTCATCATGGAGAAGCCAAAGAATGGCAAATAGATGGCCAACCTTATAAATTCTTCACCTATACTATGGGTCAGGAAGATGGTTCTCAAAAAATGTGGGAATCAGACGGCAGCATTAGGGCCAACTATGTGGTAAAAGATGGCCATCGATATGGTCTTATTGGATTGAAAAATTGTAAATCAGTTGATAATGAAACAGGAACATTTAGCGCTATACCTTATTAGTTTCAGCCTTCTGTTTCTTTTTGGCTGCGCGAACCAAAACACGGAAACTAAAGGAACACCACTCCCCTTTTATAATTCGGCAGACTTTACTCCAGAATGGATAAACGAGGAAGATGAGCAGTACTCACAAATTCATACCATCGCAAACTTTAGTTTTCAGAACCAAAGCGGAGATGTGATTAACAATGAAAGCCTAGCTGGAAAAATATACGTAGCCGATTTCTTCTTTACCATTTGCCCTAGCATATGCCCAAAAATGACTTCGAACTTAGAGAAAGTTCAAACTGAGTTTGCCAATGATGAATCAGTCATGTTGGTATCTCATACCGTAATGCCTTGGGTTGATTCGGTTGGGGTATTAAAAGCTTATGCAGATATGCACGGCATTGAGAACAGTAAATGGCACCTACTCACAGGTAACACTGAGAAGATTTACCAACTGGCGCGTCAGTCTTATTTTGCTGAAAAAGAAATTGGTTTGGATAAAGGATCTAATGAGTTTCTTCACACTGAAAACTTCATTTTAGTCGATGGTTTGGGTAGGATTCGTGGGGTGTATAATGGCACCATCCCTTTAGAAATGGCTCGTTTGATTACCGACATTAAAACATTGAAACAACTAGGCTAAAGAGCCAAGAAAAGGCTAAACCTGACCATATAATTAATATCCCCACCCTTGATTTTAGCTTTGTCTTGTGGTTGTACCAATGATAACCAAAGCCAATAAAAAAAAGGATTAGAAAAGGCCAATCTAAAACGTAAATATCTAATGGGAGTACCGAAGCCATTGAGAACACAAAAAAGCCAAAACCACTAAGTACAAAAAAGGCCATCTGGGGTCTTTTCATCGAAAATGAGCTGGTGGATTCAAAACTGGCCAACAACGAAAAAAAGCCAATTGCTACTGGAGCGTAAGTAGAAACCTCATAATAATTCACTACAGAGGCAATTGCGCTGAAGCCGAGCAAAACAATAACGAGTTTAGTAAACTGGCTTCGAGATTTCTTAACATTAAGAAGCCCCAAAACACCTGCCAAAGCAACTATTAAAGATGAAATCATTTCTTAAGTAAAAATAACACCAACGCACTAATTTAGGTAAAAAGAATAATTATCGAAATATGATCTTTATCGCTTGGCCAATTCAACTTCTCTAATTCATCGACTCAGTATTTCGATGGTTAAATTTCCGAATAAAAACACAAACAAGACCTACCCTTTTTGGGTGGTTTTTATAAAAAAACCCAGAACCGTCCGCCCTGGGTTTACTTTTCACCTAAACACTGTCGTTGGGTTG
>TARA_R110001599_G_scaffold8651_2_pt1 | contig 21643 bp, 14 predicted proteins | sample TARA_R110001599 | Tara Oceans TARA_R110001599 (sample SAMEA4398360) | marine metagenome | biome: Polar Biome; feature: [MES] marine water layer (ENVO:01000295) within the mesopelagic zone...; material: water (ENVO:00002006), including particulate matter (ENVO:01000060) such as......
TCACCCACTGCGCACCGGCATCCTCGCGCGCCTGCAGATAGGCAAACACATCGCCGCCCCGAAAGCCGTAAATGGCCTGCTTCGGGTCACCGATCATGCACAGCAAGGGTGCCGGCTGCAGGTCGCTGCGATAGATCGCATTGAGGATGTCGTATTGCTCGGGGTCCGTGTCCTGAAACTCATCCACCAGCGCCACGGGGTACTGCTGCAGCAGGGCCGCAGCCAGTGACGGGCCTTGCTGCGCATCCTGCAGCCGCAGCCGCAGCCGCGACACCAGGTCGCTGAAATCCAGCTGGTCCAGTCGATCCTTGGCCTCGGCCAGGTGTTTGCGGGAGAAGTCGATCCCGGCCTGCGCCAGGGCGGCCCGATGCGCCCGCAGCGCTGCGGGCAGCTGCTGCATCAGCGCGTAGAGCGCCGGCATACGCGTCTGCTTGGCGTCGGTATTCACGTAGGTTTTTGGCGCCAGCATCGACGCCAGCTGCGCCACTGAAGCTGCCTGCCAATCGGCTTCCAGTGCCATGCTGAGCGCATCCAGCACGGACTCGGCCTCTGCCCGCGTATGTGCCGAGCGCCGTTTGGCAACATCGAGGTCGTGAAAGGCCTTTGACTCTTCAGGCCAGGCCGCACGCAGGTCACGCCAGACGCTGCCCAGGTCCGGCATCGCCGGCGCCTGCACCGGCTCCGTGCCGGCAATGACACGCCCCCAGCTGGCAAAGAACGCCTCCGGACCACTCCACAACGCGTAAAGGTCCACAAACCCGGCCTCCTGACTTTGCTGCCGGTACCAGTCCTGCAGGGCCTCCAGAATCAGGCTGCGTGTCTGGGCCTCCATATCCGCGTGAAAGCTGATACCGCTGCGAAACGCCTGCTGTGTCAATGCGCGCTTGCAGAAGCCATGGATGGTGAATATCGCTGCTTCGTCCATATCCAGCAGGGCACGGCGCAGCAGCGCTCGCGCTCTGGCAGCGGGCTGTTGCGCATGCAGGTGAGTAAAAAAAGGCTCTGTACTGTCGGTATCCCAGCCCTCGAGCGCGCTGTTGATCGCCTGTGCAAGACGCCCCTTCAGCTCTGCCGTGGCCGCGCGGGTAAAGGTCATGACCAGAATCTGCTGCACGGGCAGTTCCCGCTCCACCAGCAAGCGCAGGAAAAGCCGGGCGATGTTGAACGTCTTGCCGGTGCCGGCGCTGGCTTCGATCAGCTGACGCCCGTGCAGCGGCAGCGTATGGGCGCACAAGGGCTCAGCCACCGGCGGCCTCCAGCGCAATCTCGTTGTGCTCGATGTGTTCGAGCATGGGCCCATACAGCGGCAGCAGTTGCGCCTGTAGCGTTTGCGCGTCCGGCGGCTCGGGCCAGAACCAGGCGTGCCAGGGATCTTCACTCAAGCCGGCGCGATGGTAGTCGCCCAGCCACAGCGTGGGGAAGCGAGCCTGCACGAAATCGTCCTCCAGTGCCGCCATACCCAGGCTGCCGTGCAGCGGCAGGGGTGTGGTCAAACTCTGCTGCCACAACGCGCACCAGTCAGCGAGCAGCGCCTGGGCCTGCTCCCGGGGCAGCGACGCCGCATGCAGTTCCAGCACGCCACCGTCCTTGCCGCGAAAGCAGCCCAGAGAGTCGGCGGGGGCCAGGCTGTTGGCCAGCAGATGATGCAACCAGAGGGTGAGGTAGTCCCTAGCCTTCGGGTTCGCCAGGCGGGCAAACAGCAGGTCTCCCTGCACCCCGCGGGGCAAGGAGGCCGTGAGCTGCAGGCCGTGCATGTCCAATGCCACGGCTTCGCCCGCGGGCGGCGCCGAGTGCGCTTGCAAGTGCTGCACGAAACCATCTGCCTGTTCGCGCCATGTGTCGATCTGTGCCGCGGTCATTGTGTGTGCCGGCAGACGGCCGGACAACCGTTCCCGCCGCAACGCTTCATCCAGCCCCGCATGATCGCCGGCCCACAGGCGTTCAACAATAAGCTGCTGTACGCGGTAACGGTCCAGGTGGCTGCTGACAAAGGGTTCGCTGTCGCTGAGTTCGGCTGCGGCCGCGCGGCCCGGTGCAAGGCCCAGGCGCTGTTCGGCAAAATAGCGCGCGGGGTGTTCCAGCGCTTTTACCAGCGCGGTGAGTGGCAGCGCCTCAGGACGTGTCTCCGGCGGCGGCAAGGTCACTGTGCGCACGGGCGCCGCCAGCGGTGCGGCGAGGCGCTGCCAGTGGGGATCGAAGGTGCGCAACGCCCCTGCATAATTCTGTGCGCTGAAAGGCTGCAGCGGCAGCGTCCACAGGTCTTCACGTTGCCAGGCAGACGATGCCTCCAGGTAGCGGCACAGTTCTTCGAGCACCAGCGACGGCTGGCGTTCACTGTTGTTGCGCACATCCCTGCCCTGGTAGCTCAGGTAGAGGGCATCGCGGGCGGAAACCAGCGCTTCCAGAAACAGGTAGCGATCGTCGCCGCGGCGCGAGCGGTCGCCGGCACGCGGGAGGTCCTGCGCCATCAGGTCGAAGCCCAGTGGCGGGCGCTGGCGGGGGAAGTCGCCATCGTTCAGGCCCAGCACCGCCACCAGGCGAAAAGGAATGGAGCGCATGGGCACCATGGAGCACACGGTCACCTGCCCGGTGAGAAACTGACGCCCGGTGCGCGTGGGGCTCTGCAGGTTGCGCTGCAGCACATGTCGCACCACCACCAGCGGCAGCTCATCGGCGAAGCCTGCCGCCCGGGCCTGCTCACCCAACTCCTTGATCACGGCAATCAAATCCTCGTGCGCCGCATCCAGCGCGCCGCCCTGGGCGAACAAGGCAAGCCGCAGGCGCTCGTGCAGAAATGCCTGCCAGTCGGCGATACCGCGCGCCTGAGCGAGGTCATCGCGCAGCGCTTGCAAGGCACTGATAAACGCACAAAGGCGCCCCAGCAGCAGGGCATCCGCGCCCTCCACCTGCGGCAGCAGCAAGCGCTCGGCGAGCACCACTTCCTCGTCGCCCCAGGCGAAGCCCAGTAACAGGCGTTCCAGGCCCTGGGCCCAGGTAAAGTCATCACCCGCCACACCGGGCACCCACGCCTGCCGATGCGCCCCATCCAGGCCCCAGTGCACGGCGGCGGCCTGCAGCCAGTGGCCGATACGCACCAGCTCCGCTGGCGTGACGCCTACACACTGCTGGATTGCCGGTACCTGCAACCAGCCCAGCACCTGGCTTACCTGCAGGCGCGCGTCGGGCAGCTCCAGCAGAGCCAGGAAGGCGGCAATCGTGGGGTCGGCGTCCCCCGGATTACGGTCGGCAATTGAGCAGGGAAGCGGCGGTACGTCGTCGCCCAGCCCCTCATAGCGGCCCGCGAATACAGCCTCCACAAAGGGCGCGTAGTCCTCCACGTTCGGGCACAGCACCACCACATCACGGGGCTTGAGGCTGGGGTCAGCGTTGAACCGGTGCAACAGCCAGTCGTGTAGCCCCTGCACTTCGCGCAGTGCGCTGTGCGCGGTGGCGATGGTAATCGAGTCATCGGAGGGCGCCGCCCGGCCCGCAGAGTCCTCGCTGACATGGCGGCCATCGCGTCCATCGACAAACTGCAGCATGTCGCGCTGCAGCTCCGCGAGCACCGTGCTGCCTTCAGGTTCCGCGAACAGCGCGGTCTCACTGTCGGCCCAGTCCGCCAACAGGCGCACGAACTGCTGGCCCTGCTGCCCCAGGCTGGTGACCAGCGGGTTGCCCACCTCCTCGAGAAAATCGGCATCGCTGTCGTGTGCATCCAGCCACTGGGCGCGACGGCGGGCGACCTGGCGCTCACTCGCCGCCTCTTGCCAGAACTCGTTGCTGGGGTTCAGGTAGAGGAGAAAAATATCGACACCCTGCTGCGCGGAAAGCGCCTGCAAAAACTCCAGCCACAGCGGTGCCAGGGAATTGACGCCGAACACGAAAAACCGCGCGGGCAGCCCCGGCACCGGCCGGGCGAGACGGCGCATGGCTTCACGCAATAACGCCACCGGGTGGCCCGGCACCTCACGGGCCAGCATCCGCCACAGCAGGCCCTGCCAGTGCAGCGGCTCATTCGCGGCAGGCTCGCGCGCGCCTCGGGCACCGCGGTCCCACGCCTCAATCCAGTCCGGGCGATACATCAGGTACTGCTCGTACAGGTCCGCGAGCTCTTCAGCCAATTGATAGCGGCGCAAGGGCTGTTGCCGCTCTGACTGCTGCTGCCAGTAGCGCGTGGGCTCAGCGAATGCCGGCTCCGCTGTCACTGCCGCCCGACCCAATAGCTCATGGATCCGCCAGACCAGCACCTCGCGCTGGTAAGGCGAGGTTTCGGGCACGACGTGCTCTCCCAGCACCGTGCGGATGAGTGTCCACATGAAGCGCACCGGCAGCGGAAACTGCAGGTTCATGGCGATGCCGCGCTGCGGATGCTGCGCCAGCTGCATGCTCAGCCAGTGCTGCATGCCCCGGTGCTGTACCAGAATGTGTTCGGGCGCCAGTGGCGCGGCAGCGGGCACGTTCAGCAGGGTGGCCAGCGCGCCGGCCAGGTGCTCAAGACGGTTGGAGGGGAAAACGTGGATCATGCCCGCTCGAACCCTCAGCTTTCACGCGCCACAGGCGCCACAAACCCGGGCTCAAGCGCCCGTCGCGGGTGGTACGCGGTCACCTGACCCATGAACGGGGGGTGGATGGAATACCCCAGCAGCGACTGCAGCTGCGGCGACATCTCGCGTACCTGGGCAGGCGGAATGCCGAGAAAGAAATTCTCCTGGGGCCGCGCCCAGGGCTGGCAATACTGATTGGAAAAGGCCCGGCGCGTTCCCGGGCTCACGTTGGCACCACCGCGATGCAACAGCGTACCGGCAAACACCAGGCAGCTGCCAGCGCGCATGGTTACGCTGCGCGCCTGGGCCGCAACGCGCTGCTCCAGCGCCAGACCCGTCTGCTCATCACCCTGCAGATAAGCCCCTGCCAATTCTTCGTCCGACCAGCCGTGGCTGCCGGGAATCACCTGGGTGCCACCATTGTCGACAGTGAAGTCCTCCACCGCAACGATCGTGGACAGGCTGATCATGGGCCTGGGGCGCGGCACCGTGTAGAAGGCATCATCCGTGTGCCAGGGCTGCGCGGTTTCTCCCGGCCCGATGACAATCGCCTGACTGGCGGTCAGCAGGTAGTTCGGCAGCAGATGTGCCGCGCACAGCGCGAGAACACGCGGGTCTTCGACAATGTCCTGGAACACCTTGTCCCGCGCAACGAGGGTGTAGATGCGCTCGGTGGACTGCCCCTCAAACGTATTGCGGCCCCGATGGCCACCCAGCCACTGGTCGAAGAGGCCATTGACGCGCTGCAACTGGGCCGCGGACAGGAAGTCCGGCAGGAGAGTGTACCCTTGCTGTGCCAGCGCGGCACAATGCAGTTTGAGGGCGGCGGCATCCATGGTCGGGCGGGGCTCACTTGGCAGGGAAATGACTCGCCAGCGTAGCCGCGTTGGCGGCATTTGCAAAGGCATGTGATGCGCGACTACCCATTCCCGCCCCGCTTGCTTACCATGTACGGTCCGGCTGACGAGCAACACCGCCTTCATGGACAATTTCCTGCTGATCCTCGCCTACCTCGGTATCGGCCTGTGCCTGCGCCGGATGCGGGGCATGCCCGAGAACACCGCGGTTGCACTGAACGCCTACGCGCTGAACGTGGCCCTGCCGGCGGTCATCCTGAGCAATGTGCCCCTGCTGACCTTCTCCAGCGCGCTGCTCATCCCGACCATCACGCCCTGGCTGCTGATGCTGCTGGTGGTGCCGCTAGTGATTGTGCTGGGCCGCCTGCTGCACTGGCCGCGCGAGGTCGTGGGCGCGCTGTTGATCGTGCTGCCCCTGGGCAACACCTCCTACCTCGGCTTTCCGCTGGTGCAGTCCTTCTTTGGCGCTGCGGGCATGCCCTACGCCATGGTCTACGACCAGCTGGGCTCGTTTCTTGCGCTGTCCAGCTATGCCGTGGTGATTGCCGCTATATACAGCCCCCAGGTCGACACGCCCTCAGCCGGCGCCATCGCCAGGCGTATCCTCAGCTTTCCCCCCTTCCTGGCCCTGCTCGCCGGTCTCGCACTGCGCGGCGTTACCCTGCCGCCTCTTGCCGGACAGCTCATCACCAGCATCGCCGCGACGCTGGTGCCCCTGGTCATGGTGGCGGTGGGTTTCCAGATCAGCATACGTCTGGCGCGCAGCGAGCGGCTGACCCTGGCCATTGCCCTGGGCATCAAGTTGCTGTTGATGCCTTTGTGCACCTATCTGCTGTGGCATGCCTGGGGCCAGCGTGGGCTGGCCACGCAGGTCGCCGTCTTCCAGGCCGCCATGCCACCAATGATTTCCGCCGGCACCATCGCTATCATGGCGGGCCTCGCACCACGCCTGGTCACGGGCCTGATTGGTATCGGCATCCTGATCTCGCTGGCTAGTCTGCCCACACTCTACTGGTTGCTCAGCCACAGCACCTGACACCACTCTCGCCCCATGGAGGTAAGCATGTCTGCACCGGCTGTCATCACTGAGCGCGCGGGCCCTGTGTGCACCATCATTCTCAACCGTCCGGAGAAGCGCAACGCGGTTGACCGGCCAACGGCGGAGGCACTGCACGCTGCGTTTCTCGACTTCGCGGCGGATGACACACTGCATGTTGCCGTACTGACGGGCGCGGGCGGGCACTTCTGCGCGGGTGCCGACCTCGCGGCCATGCCGGACCCCGCCCTGCGCAATGCCGTCGATGCCCAGGGCAGCGGCCCCGGCCCGATGGGCCCCACCCGGATGCAGCTGGCCAAACCGGTGATCGCCGCCGTGTCGGGCTACGCGGTCGCAGGAGGCCTGGAACTCGCGCTCTGGTGCGACCTGCGCGTGGTCGAGGAATCTGCCACCTTCGGGGTGTTCTGCCGGCGCTGGGGCGTGCCGCTGATCGACGGCGGCACCGTGCGCCTGCCGCGCGTGGTGGGCCAAAGTCACGCCCTGGACATGATTCTTACGGGGCGCCCGGTCGCGGCAGAGGAAGCGTTGCAGATGGGCCTTGCCAACCGGGTGGTGCGCGACGGCGAAGCGCGCCGCGCCGCTGAACAGCTGGCTGCTGACATCGCCGCATTCCCGCAACACTGCCTGCGTGCCGACCGTGCTTCCAGCCTGGCGCAATGGAACCTGCCCCTCGACCGTGCGCTGCAGCAGGAGGGCCACAAGGGCTATCCGGTGATCGCGGCGGAGGCGCTCTCCGGCGCAGCACGCTTCGCCGCCGGCGCTGGCCGTCACGGCGACTTCGACAGCTGAGCCTGCAGGCCCTGGCAAGCCTGCTGCACAGCCAGCCCTGCCAGGGGCAGGGAAATGCACTACCATAAGCTGAGTTCCACAGCCGACCCGGAGTACTCCCATGGCCCAGCGCACCCCACAGGACCCCGACGGCATTCGCCTGCCGATAAAACTCGACACCACATCCAACGGCGAGTTCATGCCCATCCCGCTGGAGGCGATCCACCACCATGCCAACCGGCTGGCACGCAACGCCGCAGATGCCGCCGCGCGACACAGCGGACTCAGGCGGCGCGCCTTTCTCACCAGCGCCTGCGGTGCCGCCACCACGCTGCTGGCCTTCAATCGGGCCTATGCCAGCGGCGGCGAGCGCGGTGGCTATTTCGAGCTGGAGCCCGACGCGCAGTGGGATCAGCAACTGGCCGCCGCACAGGTGGGCGGCAATGAGTTCATTTTTGATGTGCAGGGCCACTTCGTGAATCCCACCGGCGCCTGGACGGAAAAACTGCCGGACGCTGCCCGCCCGCTGAGTGGGCTACCCAACGCCAGTTGTGCTGCGGGAGAAGGGCCCGGACGCGCCTACCTCGACTGCTTCAACGCCGAGCGGTTCGTGCAGGATGTCTTCCTCGACTCGGATACCGACCTGATGGTGCTCTCCTTCGTGCCTTCACGCGCCGATGCCGAGCCCCTGACCATCGAGGAAGCCGCCGCCACGGCGGAGATCGTCGAGCAGATGCAGGGCACACACCGCCTGCTTCTGCACGGCCGGGTAAACCCCAACCAGGACGGCGACCTGGACGCCATGGACGAGCTGGCCGAACACTGGGGCGTTGCCGCGTGGAAAACCTACACCCAGTGGGGCCCGGATGGGAAAGGCTTCTGGCTCGACGATGAAGACACCGGCATCCCCTTTCTGGAAAAAGCGCGCAAGCTGGGGGTAAAGATCGTTGCCATTCACAAGGGCCTGCCCTTCGGCAAAGAATCCTATGAGCACTCCACCTGCGCCGACATCGGCCGCGTGGCCCGGCGCTACCCGGACATCAGCTTTCTGGTTTATCACTCCGGCTACGTTGCGGGCAGTGCCGAGGGGCCTTACGACCCCAACCGTGAAGACGGGGTGGACGCCCTGGTCACGTCCCTGCGCGACAACAACATCGCACCCAACAGCAATGTGTATGCGGAAATGGGCAGCACCTGGCGCTACCTGATGCGCGACCCGGACAGCGCCGCACACACCCTGGGCAAGCTGCTCACCTACGTCGGCGAAGACAACGTGCTCTGGGGCACCGACTCCATCTGGTACGGATCGCCGCAGGACCAGATACAGGCGTTTCGCACCTTCCAGATTGCCGACAAGCTGCAAGCCATGTACGGCTACCCGAAGATGACTGCCGCCCTGCGTGCCAAGGTTTTCGGGCTCAATGCACTGCAGCCCTACGGCCAGCACGTAAGGGACCTGATGCCGCGCTTCAACCTCGATTCCGTGGCGCTGCAGCGCGCCGCCTACCGCAGCGCGCCCGACCCGCACTTTCAGACCTACGGGCCGAAAACCCGGCGGGAGTTCCTCAACCTGATGCGGTGGCAGGGCGACCCGTCGTGACCCTGTGCCGGTAAACGTGAGTCGCATCACATCCTGGCAACGTGCATTGCGGAAATCATCGTCAAACCCGGCGCTATCGTGTATCTAGGATTCTGAGATCAAGACACCCAGCGGGGTACACTCAGATGACTCGCCAATCACGCACTGCTACGCCCCACCGTTTCAAGCTGCTCGACCGATTGCTTGCCGTCGTTTTTCTGGCGATGCTGGCGATACCGGTCACTCTGGCCCTACCCGCCTACCAGGATCGCTCTGCCGGCGAAAACCGCTCGAACGCCAAGGCCGCACTGCTGGCCCTGGCGGGCGCGATGGAGCAACACCTTGCGCTTGGCGGCACCTACGCCGGCGCCACAGAGCACGGTGCGCCCACGCCAGCGGCGCCCTCCGCTGAACTCTTTCGCCGCGAAGCGCTGTTCAACAGGGCAGCCCACTATGAGCTGACCATCGAGTCGGCCGACGCCAAGGGCTATGTGCTGCAGGCGAGGCCCATTACAGGAAGCCGCCAGGAAGACGACGGCGTACTACGGCTCAACCATCTGGGCCAGAAGTCCTGGGACCGCAATAACGATGGGGCTATTGTCTGGGCTGAACAGACCTGGGACGCCTGAGGAGGCGCAAGCCGCGACGCGCAACGCTGAGCGAAGGCGCCCCGCGGTCCCTGGCCTCAGTTTTTCTGCTCGAGCAGGGTGAGCACACTGGAGAAATCCTGCTGTCCCATGCCTGCTCCCTGCAGACGGGTATACAGGTCTCGCGCCAGCTGCCCCATTTGGTTGTCCACACCACTCTGGCTGGCAATATCCATCGCCAGGCCGAGGTCCTTGGCCATCAGGTCAACCATAAAGCCCGGCTTGTAGCCGTTGCTGGCCGGCGCTTTCTCCATCACCCCCGGATAGGGGTTGTAGACTTCCAGCGACCAGTTGCGACCTGAACTCGCCAGCATGATCTCCGACAGCACCGCCGGGTCCAGACCATTGCGCACCCCCATTTCCAGCGCCTCACAGGTGCCTATCATGTGAATCGCCAGCAGCATGTTGTTACAGCCCTTGGCCACCTGGCCGGCTCCGGCAGGGCCGGCGTGGAAAATATTCTTGCCCATGCCAGCCAGAATCACCCGCGCTTTCTCGAACGTCGCCGCTTCGCCACCACACATGAAGGCCAGCGTGCCCGCAGCCGCGGCCGCAACGCCACCGGAGACCGGCGCATCCATGAAACCGATGCCCAGGGCCGCCGCTGCCTTGCCGACTTCACGTGAGGTTTCAGCGTCTATCGTGCTGCAATCGAGTACGGTGGTCTCTGTGCCCAGGCGCGCCAGCAGACCGTCCTCTCCGAGGTACACACTGGCCACATGCTTGCCCGCCGGCAGCATGGAAATCACGTAATCGGCACCCGCCACCGCATCGGCGGCCGACGCGGCCACCAGCGCCCCCGCCTCCGACAGCTGCTGGCAGGCCGCCTCCGACAGGTCGAATACGGTAACGCTGTGCCCCGCGTGGATCAGATTGGTGGCCATCGGCCCACCCATATTGCCGAGGCCGATAAATGCAACTTGCGCCATGGTTAATCTCTCCTGTGCGATTAGAGGTCGGCCAGCGGGTTGTTTGCCCAGGGGGCCGTGAAGAAGCCGTCGATCAGCGCCTGGGGCACCTCGCGCGTGCTCTTGAAGGCCCAGGCCGGGTTGCGGTCCTTGTCCAGCAGCAGGGCGCGCACGCCCTCGGCGAATTCCGGGTAGCGCACCACATTGGTGGCGAGCTGCAGCTCCGCCTGAAACACCTCCCGCAGTGAGCTGTGCCGGGTTTCCTGCAGCTGACGGCTTATCCACAGTGCCGCCAACGGCGACCCGTGTGCCAGGCCGTCGCGCGCCCGAGACAGCCACTGGTCGGTGGTTTGTTGATTGACGATATTGTCCACTACCTGGTGTACATCGTCGCCGTCACAGAGGGAATTGATCCGGCTCAGGTGCGGCTCCACCTGCCCGCCCGGCATACTGGCGATACTCTGTTCGGTAAGCGGTCGCAGAATATGCCGCACGCGCGCATGGTTGGCCGCACAATCATCCGCCCAGTTGCTGCGTCGCAACTGCTCCAGCACCGCGCCTTTATGCTCGCTGGCAATGAAGCGATCCGCCAGGCCGGTGAACACCGCGTCCGCCGCGTTGATGGACGCGCCAGTGAGGGCGAGGAACTGACCCGACTTGCCGGGCATATGGTTGAGGAACCAGCTGCCGCCCACATCCGGGAACAGCGCGATGGTGACTTCCGGCATGGCGATGCGCGTGGCCTCGGTGACCACGCGGTGCGAACAGCCGGCCATTACCCCGAGGCCACCGCCCATGACAATACCGTGTCCCCAGCAGATGATCGGTTTGGGGTAGGTGTGCAGGGTGTAGTTCATGCGGTATTCCCGCGCGAAAAAGGCCTCTGCCTCCTCGCAGGGGCCACCCGGGGTCGCGGTAGCGGAACGGTGCAGGGCCTGCACATCGCCGCCAGCACAGAAAGCCTTCTCGCCGCTGCCGTCAATCAGGATGGCACCAATCTCCGGGTCGTCGCGCCACACGTCCAGTTGTTCCTGTAGCGTGTCGACCATCGGCAGGGTCAGTGAATTCAGGGTTTTCGGCACGTTGAGGGTGAGGTGGCCAAGCTTGCGCCCGGCACATTCCACTACCTCAACGATGACAGGGGCATCTGACATGCTTGAATCCTTAGCGGTTTTTCCATTCGGGTTTACGCTTCTCGAGAAACGCGTTCACGCCCTCGCGCTGGTCTTCGGTGGAGAACAGCTCGACGAACAGTTCGCGCTCCGCCGCCAGGCCATCGCCGATCGCCTTGTCGCGAGCCGAGTGAATCAGCTGCTTGCAGCGCCCGATGGAGCTGGGGCTCTGTTCGCAGACCTGCTCCGCCAGGGCCAGGGCGCGCTCCAGTGCTTCACCGGTACCAACCACTTCTTCCGCCAGGCCGATGCGCTCCGCCGTGGCTGCATTGATGCGCTCGCCACAGAGAATCATGCGCTTGGCCCAGCCTTCGCCGGCCAACCAGGCCAGGCGCTGGGTGCCGCCGGCACAGGGCAGCAGGCCGACCCGGGCCTCGGGCAGCGCCAGTTGCGCCTGTTCTTCGACAATGCGCAGGTCGCAGGCCAGCGCCACTTCCAGCCCGCCGCCCATGGCAAAGCCGTTCACTGCCGCAATGGAAACGCCGCGGAAGTCCGCCAGCGCTTCAAAGGCCTCGCCAAAAAAGCAGGCCATGCGGTCGGCTGTTTTCGGGTCGCCATCGGCAAACAGCTTGAGGTCCGCCCCGGCCGAGAAGAACTTGCTGCCGGCGCCGGTCAGCACCAGCGCGTAGATATCCAGGTTGCTGTTCAGGGCCGCGACCAGATCGCGCAGGGCGGGCAGGCTGTCGGTATCCCAGGTATTGGCGGCCGGGTTATCGATGGTAACCAGCGCGGTGTGACCGCGAATCTCGACTTTCAGTTTCTCCGATGTACTCAGGCTCATTTGATGACCTCCAGTGCGCCTTCCATTAACAGTTTGCGCCCCACGATGACGCGCATGATTTCATTGGTACCCTCGAGTATCTGGTGCACTCGCGTGTCGCGCACGTGGCGCTCCATGGGGTATTCGCGGATATAACCGTAGCCGCCGAACAACTGCAGCGCATCGTTGCAGACCTGGAAACCCACATCGGTCGCGAAGCGCTTGGCCATTGCACAGTAGGTGGTCGCCTGCGGGTCCTTGTTGTCCAGCTTGCTGGCGGCGAGACGTATCATCTGCCGCGCCGCAACCAGTTCGGTGAGCATATCCGCGAGTTTGAACTGGGTGTGCTGGAAGTCGGCGATGGCCGTGTCGAACTGGCGCCGCTCCTGCACATAGGCCGTGGCCTCTTCCAGCGCCTGCTGCGCCGTACCCACACTGCAGGTGGCAATATTGATGCGCCCCCCATCCAACCCCATCATGGCGATGGAGAAACCCTGGCCCTCGGCACCCAGGCGGTTTGCCACCGGCACCCGCACGTCGTCAAAGGTGACCATGCGGGTAGGCTGGGCGTTCCAGCCCATCTTGGCTTCCTTCTTGCCGTAGCTGACGCCCTCGGCGTCCGCCGGCACCAGAACCGCGGTAATGCCGCGCGCGCCATCGTCGCTGGTACGCAGCATCACCACCAGCACATCGGTCTCACCGGCACCGGAAATGAACACCTTGCTGCCGTTGATCACGTAGTCATCGCCGTCGCGCCGGGCGGAGGTGCGCAGGGAGGCGGCGTCGGAACCCGCGCCGGGCTCTGTGAGGCAATAGGAGGCCAGCTTCTCGCCGCTAACCAACTCGGGGCACCAGGACTCGATCACAGCGTCGCTGCAGTAATGCCCGATCATGCTGGTCGCCATGTTGTGAATGGTGAGGAAAGCGGCAGTGGTGGTGCAACCGCGCGCCAGCTCCTCCACAATCAGGCTCGCATCCAGGCGCCCCATGCCAAGGCCACCCGCGCTTTCGGGCGTGTACATGCCCATGAAGCCCAGCTCTCCGGCCTGGCGCAGCACGTCCTTGGGGAAGAAGGATTCTTCGTCCCACTGCGCCGCCTGCGGCGCCAGCACACCATCGGAGAACGCACGGGCGCTGTCGACAAAAGCCTGCTGCTCTTCAGAGATGGAAAAATCCATGGTCAACCCTCCTCAGAAGCGGTCCATCACTTTGCCGAACAGCTCTGCGTCAGGCGGTATCACCTTGGTTTGCGCCAGCGGTTTGGACACCCAGGTTTCATTGATGAGGTCGCGCCAGGTAATGTTGTGGTTGATGCTGTTGCCGCCCCAGGAGCCGCAGCCCAGCGAGAAGGTCTGGCGCATGCCGTTCCACAGGTTGCCGCTGTTGGACGCAGACTGTGGCTGGTTCACCATCACCCGCGAGGTGCGCGTGGCGAGGGCCAGCTTCAGAATGTTGTCGTCGTTGTTGGAGTAGATACCGCAGCTGTGACCCTGGCCCTGATAGGCCTGGATGCGGTTGGTCAGCTCGATGGCCTCGTCGATGTCGCGCACCTTGTACAGGGCCATCGTCACCGTGAGCTTTTCACCGGAGAAGGGGTAATCCGGGCCCGCCCCCACTTCGGGCACGATAAAGAACTGCTTGCCCTCAGGCAGGTCAATGCCGGCACGCCCGGCGATGGTGGTGGCGTGCTGCGCCACGATGGCTGCATTCAGGTGCCCGTCCTGCCAGATCACGCTCTGCAGCTTCGATTTGTCGTCACCGTCGACAATAAAACCGCCCTCGTGCTTGAGCTTCTCCAGAAACTCGTCGTAGATGGATTCAAACACCAGCACGGAGTTGTCCGACGAGCAGGAGGCCGCCAGGTCCAGTGTTTTGGAGATGCGAATTTTCTCCGCGGCTTCCTCGAGGTTGGCCGTGTCATCGACCGTGATCACCGCGTTGCCCACGCCCACGCCAAGCGCCGGTGTGCCGGACGAGTACGCCGCCGACACCATGGCTTCACCGCCGGTGGCAAGAATGCGGTCGCACTGGCGCATAAGTTCGTTGGTCTTGTCCAGCGAAGGCACATCGATACTTTGCACCAGATCCGCCGGCGCGCCCATGGCAACGATGGCCTCGCGCATGTAATCGCAGATCATCTTGTTGGTCAGTTTGGCGCGCGGGTGCGGTGCGATGATGATGGCGTTGCGGCCTTTCACCGCCGAAATCGCCTTGATCACCGGGGTGGCCTCCGGGTTGGTGGAAGGCGACAGTGCACCGATCACGCCCACCGGCTTGGCAATCTTTATGATATTGCGCACCGGGTCTTCCTCGATCACGCCCACGGATTTGTCGTGGAGGATATCCATAAGCGTTGCACGGGTTTTGCGGTGGATTTTGAGGAATTTGCCGTCGTAGTTACCGAGCTGGGTTTCCTCCACCGTGAAGCGGGCAATCTTCTCTGATACACCTTCACGCGCCACGGACCAGACCATGGCGGTAATCAGCTCGTCCACCTGCTCCTGGGTGTAATGCTCGATCGCTGCCTGGGCCGCGCGAGCGCGTTCCATCATCGCCGCAATTTCCTGCTGCACGGCATTGGGTTCCTGGGATTGCTGGGTTGTCGCCATGGGGCGTACTCCTGTCGAACACGTGATTGCGGGGTTCCGGCTGCTGTGCGCGGCTGGAACTCTTATAGTAGCCGAGCAGCGTACGCTCGCCGTGCCACCCGTCAAAGGGAGAAAATTGCGATATATATGGACTATATTGCTGCCTTATTCCGCCATTATTAGCTATTTAAGTAACCAGAGGCTCTACACACCCCGCAGCCCGCGCACCGACCGCATGCCCGGTCGCATGCGCATCATGCAAATTGGCCCCACCAGCGCTAGACTGCGCTCGTCACTCCAGCAACCGGACGAGCCCGGCCATGCCACGCAGAACCATCACCCTGCCCGAACACTTTCTCTTCGCAACGCACTATGACGTGCTCTACAGCGACGTGAACGCTGCCAACCACCTGGGCGCCGACCGCCTGCTGTCCATCGCCATGGAGGCGCAGTTGCGCTTTATCCGCCAGCTCGGCCACAGCAAGGCGATCGCCTTCGAGGAGGCAGGGCTGATCATGGCGCACGCGGAAACCGCCTACCTGGCGGAAGCGGACTATGGCGACCGGCTGCGGGTGGAGCTGGGGGCGCGTGAGGTTGAGCAGAAAAGCTTCCAGTTCGTCTACCGCATCAGCAAGGACGACAGCGGCGAGGAGGTGGCGCGGGTTGCAACCACCCTGCTGTTCTTCGACTACCAGACCCGCCGGGTGGTGGCCGTGCCCGATGATTTCCGCGCCCAGGTCACAGCGCCCGCCGAGAGCCCACCATGGCCTGGATGACACTGACCCTGTCCCTCGGGGGGCTGGGGCTGCTGCTGCTGGGCATGTCCATGATGACCGACGGTCTCAAAGCCGCCGCCGGCAACGCACTGCAGGGATTTCTGGAGCGCTCCACCCGTACCCGCTTGCGCGCGGCGCTTGCCGGCTTCGGCATTACCGCCGTCGTACAGTCTTCCAGCGCCGTCATCGTTGCCACCCTGGGGTTTACCAACGCCGGTATGCTGCGACTGAAACAGGCTGCCTGGGTGGTCTTCGGCAGCAACGTGGGCACCACCATGACGGCCTGGATCGTCGCCCTCATCGGCCTGCGCATCAAGGTTGAGGTGGTGGCATTACCGCTGATTGGCCTCGGCATGTTGCTCAAACTGTTTGGCAACAACCGTCGCGCAGCACATATCGGCATCGCCCTCGCGGGCTTTGGCCTGCTGTTCCTCGGCCTGGGCATGCTGCGTGATGCCTTCATTGACGTTGCCGACTGGATACCCATTGAACGCCTGGGAACCTCCGGGGCCACCGGCATTGTGCTCGGTGTGCTGTTCGGCGCCCTGCTCACCGCCCTGATTCAGTCGTCCTCCGCAGCGCTGGCCATTGTGCTCACCGCATCGGTTACGGGGGTGCTAACGCCGTTGCTGGGGGCCTCACTCGTCATCGGCGCCAACATCGGCACCACCGCCACCAGCCTGCTGGCCAGCATGGGTGCCACGGCAAACGCGCGCCGCCTGGCGCTGGTGCATGTCGCGGAAAAAATGTTCACGGGCCTGATTGCGCTGATCCTGCTGGGCCCGCTGTGGTGGGTGTCCGAGCAGCTCTCCGGCGGCGGCGCCGGGCGCACCAACATCAGCACCGGGCTGGCGCTATTCCACACACTGTTCAACCTGCTCGGCCTGCTGCTGATGTGGCTGCTTGCGGACCGGTTGCTGCGCCTGGTGGAGCGCTGGGTGAAGCAACCCGAACTGACCTCCGAACGGCTGCGCTACCTCGACGATACGGTGCTGGCCCTGCCGGCGATGGGCGTCAATGCCATGCACTCCGAAATCAAGCGCGTGTTCAAGCAGTTGCTCTCGCGCGGGGGGATAATCATCGATCCGGACCGGGAACCGGCGGCAGAAGAAACACTGCACACTGGTGTGCTGCTGGCGGCAATCGCCGAATACGGCAACCGCATTGGTGCCCAGCACCTCGACAACGGCCTGTCCGAGCAGTTTCTCAACCTGAACTGGGTACGCGAGGAATGCATGCAACTGCGCGACCTGTTCCTGGAACTGGCGGAAATTCCGCAAGCGGACATCACCGCAGCGCTGACACCGGCTCTGCAGGAGGCACTGCTGGGCCTCATGCGCAGCGGCGAACTCAAGCAATTGACCCTGGAGGCGCGCCTGGAGCGCAAACAGCTACTGAAACGACTGCGCCGCCAGCGGCGGGCCGAGTTGCTGGAGCAGATTGGCTCTGGCCTGCTGAGCGCACCAGAGGCCACACGCAGGCTGCATGTGGTGGCCCTGCTTGAAGACAGCGCCAAGCGTATTCTCCACATCGCCGAGGTGATCTATCCGCAGGCGGCCTCGGCGGAAAACAATGAACCCGCGCCCGCGGCGACGCGGTGACGCCGCACTCGGGAAAGTTCAAGTATTTACGCCACGCACGGGGCGCTGCCGGGAAGCATGGCCACAACCGGGTTTTTCCGGCCCAATAGGTCAGAATTAACCCCGACGATAATCCGCAAGAGTGCCTGATCGCATGCGTTTCTTCGCTATACCCTTTATTTCCGCCTGCCTGATTGCCAGCCTGGCAAGCGCTGAACCTGTTACCGAAGCGCGCCTGCTCGCCGCCGGCAACGACGTGGACAACTGGTTGAGCTACGGCCGCGACTACAGCGAACAACGCTTCACACCCTTGGAGCAGATCGATGCCGGCAACGTGTCGGAACTGGGCATGGCCTGGTACTTTGAAACCGACACGCACCTTGGCCTGCAGTCCACGCCACTGGCAATCGACGGTATCCTGTACTTCAGCGGCGCCTGGAATACCGTGTATGCGGTGGACGGCGCCAGCGGCAACATGCTTTGGTCCTTCGATCCCGAGGTGCCGCGCAGTAAAAGCATTACCGCCTGTTGCGGTGTGCTCAACCGCGGCCTCGCCGCCTGGGATGACCTGCTGTATATCGGCACGCTGGACGGCCGACTCATCGCCATCGACCGCGCCACCGGCACCCTGCGCTGGTCGGCACAGACCACCGACCCGAACCAGGCCTACTCCATCACCGGCGCGCCGCGTGTGGCCCGGGGCAAGGTATTCATTGGCAATGGCGGCTCCGAGTTTGGCACTCGCGGTTTCGTCAGCGCCTACGATGCCGCCAGCGGGGAACTGGCCTGGCGCTTTTACACCGTGCCCGGTAACCCTGCCGACGGTTTCGAGAATGCCGCCATGGAGCGCGCGGCTGAAACCTGGAATGGCGAGTGGTGGAAGTATGGCGGCGGCGGCACGGTGTGGGACAGCATCGTCTACGACCCCGAGTTCAACCAGCTCTACCTCGGCGTAGGCAACGGTGCGCCGCACAACCGACGCATCCGCAGCCCGGGCGGCGGAGACAACCTGTATCTCACCTCCATCGTAGCCCTGAACCCCGATACCGGCGAATACCTCTGGCACTACCAACAAGTGCCAGGCGACAACTGGGATTACACTGCCAGCCAGCAGATGACACTCGCGGAAATCCCCTGGGAAGGGCAGCAGCGCAAAGTGATACTGCATGCGCCCAAGGCCGGCTTTGTATACATCGTGGACCGCGAAACGGGCAAACTGCTCTCCGCAGAGCCCTACACCACCGTAACCTGGGCCAGTGGCTACGACCTTGATACCGGCCGTCCCCAGGAAAACCCGGGGCAGGACTACGACGGTGAGCCCGCCATGGTGTTCCCTTCTGCCATGGGCGGGCACAACTGGCACCCCATGGCCTACAGCCCGGATACCGGTTTACTGTACATCCCGGAGCTGGACATGGGCATGGAGTTCAACGAGATCGATGCCGTTGACTACAAGCACCTGCGGCGCCACTACAACACCGGCTACGAGCTTTCCGGTGAGGCCTACTCCCAGGCCTTCACCCAGGCCATGCTCACGCACCTGCCCAAAGCCAGCCTGCTGGCCTGGGACCCGGTACGCCAGCAAGCGGCCTGGAAGCTGCCCCACCCCTACACGCACAATGGCGGGGTACTGGCCACCGGCGGCAACCTGGTGTTCCAGGGCACCTCGGACGGGCGCTTTATCGCCGTACGCGCCGATAATGGCGAGCTGCTCTGGACCTTCCCGATGGAGACCAGTGTCATGGCCGGGCCGATCAGCTATCGGGTCAACGGCGAGCAATACATCGCGGTCACGGCAGGGCGCGGCGGGGCGCTGATGATGAACATGGGCAAGACTTACCCCACCGGCAACCCCAACAACCGGCTGGTCGCCTTCAAACTCGGCGCATCCGGCGCACTGCCCGTGACACCCACCGTCGAACGCCCCTTGCCACCGTCCATGCCCGAAGCGAGCGAGGACCAGATCGCCGAAGGGCGCAACCTGTTCAACCGCTTCTGTGCCCGCTGCCACGGCGCCGACGTGGTGGGTGACGGCTCAATACCCGACCTGCGCTATCTGGCACCGGTTTGGCACGAGAACTTTGCCGCTGTGGTCCGGGAAGGACTGATGGAACAGGCCGGCATGCCGCGCTTTGATGATGTGCTCGATGCCGCGCAGGTAGACAACGTCCACGCCTACGTGATTTCACGCGCTCACGAGGACTACGCGTTGCGCACGGAGCAGGGCTGGCTGGCCCGCGCGCGCAACTACCTCACAGACAAGGCGGCACAACTCGCCGCATGGCTGGTACGCAGGGACGCGACCACGGACTGACCCTGTCAGGACGCGAACCGGGTCACACCAGCTTGTGTAACAAGTTGTGACCTGTGCGCCGCTGACGTATCCTGCCTCGCTTGGCAAGATGGTGGCTCCATCCTGAACGCTTCACGCACAACAACCCGGTTATTGCGCAACTGGCTAACCCCCTCGTGGTTGCTGCTGGCGAGCCTGCTATCGCCTTCCGGCTTTGCGCTGAACCCGGACCGCCTGCCCAGCCAGTACCTCTTTGACCGCTTCGGCCGCGAGGAGGGCCTGCCCTCCGATACCGTCTGGATAGCCCGGTCTGACCTGAATGGATTCCTCTGGCTGGGGACCAAGAACGGCCTGGCGCGCTTCGACGGCGTCAGCTTCACGCTCTTCAACAAGCAGAATCAACCGGCTTTTCGCTCCAACGATATCCGCGACATCGAAATCCTCGATGACGGCAGCATGTGGCTCGCCACCTACGGCGGAGGTGTCCTGCATTATGTCGACGGGGAGTTCACAGCGTATACAACAGCGGAGGGGCTCAGCGACGACATCGTGCACGATGTGCTGCCAGCCGCCGACGGCACACTGTGGTTCGCGACCAGCCAGGGCCTGTCGCGACTGCGCGGCAAGGAGATGCGCAGCTGGACGCAGGATGATGGCCTGGTGGACAACCGTACTTTCCGCCTGCTGGAAGAACCAGGCGGTGCCATTTGGGTAAGTACCCTGACCAATGGACTCAGTCGCTTCGATGGCGTCCACTTCACCAACTTCACCGAAGGCAGTGGCCTGGATTCGACCCAGGTACACCTGCTCCACAATGACCCCGAACTCGGCCCGATGGCGGCGACGGCGGCAGGCACCACCTACCGCCTGACCGAGTCCGGGCCGATAGTCCACGAGAGTGCGGCGCTGCAGACGGGGATGACTGTGCATTCGGCGCTGCGCGACCGTCACGGCAATCTGTGGTTGGGTACGTATGGCGATGGCCTCTGGCGGGTGAGCAAGAATGGCAGTCTGCAGGCCTTCCCGCTCGCCACCAAGCAGCCAGGTTATGTTTTCGAGCTGGCCGAGGATGCCGAGGGCAACGTCTGGGCGGCGACCATGCACGGTGTTCACCGCCTGCGCGACAGCGACTTCCTGCAATTCGGCCCGGCGGAGGGCCTTGGTGCCGCCACCTTCGTGGTAACGCAAGCCCCGGACGACAGCATCTGGACGGGCACCGAGGGCAGCGGACTGTTCCGCCTGAGCACCGATCATGAGGTTACCCAATTCACCCGCGAGCAGGGTCTGTCCAGCAACGACATCTCATCATTGCTCGCGGAGCCCGATGGCTCACTCTGGGTTGGCACCTTTGGCGGCGGGCTGAACCACCTGCACACTGACGGCGCAGTCACGCACTACGGCAAGGAAAAGGGCCTGATCAACAGCCACGTTATGGGGCTGCAACGCGATGCCAGCGGCCGCCTCTGGGTCGTCACCGATGGCGGGCTCGTATGGTTTGATGCGCGCAGGAAGCGCTTTGTTGAGGAAACAAGCCTGCCGGCCACCTTGCTCCGGGAGATCCGCAGCGATGCGCTGGGGCGCCTCTGGCTCACCAGCAACGGTGGCCTGATGCAACTCACAGGAGACGGCTACACGCTCTGGACCGAAGAAGAAGGCCTGGGCAGTAACCTGGTTAGCACAACGTATACCGATGCTGAAGGTGTGGTCTGGATAGGTAGCAGGGAATCGGGTCTGTCGCGGCTGGAGGGAGACCAGCTGTTTCAGTTCACGCTGGGGCAAGGCCTGCCGCAGCTCTCCGTGCTGGCTATTCTCGAGGATGACACCGGGCGATTGTGGATGAGCGGTGCGGACGGGCTGGTCTCGGTGGAGCGCGCGGCGCTGAACGCAGTGGCGCGCGGCGAGTCGAAACGCTTCCGGGCCAGGCTCTACGATGAAACCGACGGCCTGCGCTCCGCACAGTTCCTCGGTGGCTTTCAGCCCGCGGGCTGGAAGGCACGGGATGGGCGGCTCTGGTTCCCGACCAACCAGGGGCTGGTGGCTGTCGTGCCGGGAGATTTCAGCACCCTGCCGCCACCGCCGCCGCCGCTGATTGAGGCGGTGCGTGTGAACGGCGA
>TARA_R110001599_G_scaffold82165_3_pt1 | contig 21638 bp, 31 predicted proteins | sample TARA_R110001599 | Tara Oceans TARA_R110001599 (sample SAMEA4398360) | marine metagenome | biome: Polar Biome; feature: [MES] marine water layer (ENVO:01000295) within the mesopelagic zone...; material: water (ENVO:00002006), including particulate matter (ENVO:01000060) such as......
CCTCATCTACTACACAGCTATAGTTAGACTTACCTTTCAACACTTCAACATCGTTAAATAACTCTTTATATTGATCTTGTAAGGCTTTAGTAATTGTTAATGCAGTACACCCGAACGATTTCTCTTCATTACACTCATCTTCATACGCATAATTACCTCCTTGCGTACGCTTATAAGCTAGATAACTCGTCACTATATCGCGATACTCTTTTGTACATTGCTCAGCAACATTACCTACAGTTTTTGATACCATAGATTTACCTGAGCCTGTAGGAGCGTTACAAACGACAAATTTATAGCCATCGGTAAACGCTTGATCAATATTCTTAAGAAGCTTTACTTGAGTGGGATTAGGATCATATCCAGAAGGAAAGCTATTAATTAGTCCAGTTAGCACACCTAATTATAGCATAGTTCATTTATTAGGCAATATGTAAAGCAGGTTGTCGTAAAATTTTGATTTGGAACTACAGTCTAATAATTTTATAAACAAAGAGAATTGCTCAGGTATGAAGGAGCTTATACGATAGTTAAATATTAACTTATCTGAAGAACCTTCAATCTTAAATGGATAAGGTATCTCGTATATTTTTATTTTATCATCAATTTCTAGAGAGAGAGATATATTATATTGTTTAATCTTAAAAAGCTTTAGTTTACCCTTTTTAACGATTTTTTTATCAGTTCTAATTACTATATCTTGTAGTAAAAAAGGTTTTAAACTTTGATTTACTCTTTCTAAATTTATATTCATGAGTTCATAAAAGCTAGTTTTTGGTTTGCTGACATAGGATATACGCTCTCGTTAAAATACGTCCAAAAAGAATCATCAGCCGGATACTGTTTTATTAGATCAGCTTGATTCATATTAATATTTCTATATCCTTGCATTAAAATATCCCACACAACAAGTAAGTTATCAGCTGCTTCATTTATTTTATGCGGGCCTCTAGGCGGTTTGTAGTTTAAGGTAATTCTACCGTTTGTAGAATTAAGTAAGTTATATGACTTTGTACAGAGTATACGTCGTGTAACAGGAAAACCTGCCTTAGGTATTCTGCGCGCGAATCTTAAATCTACTACATTCGTTAAAAGAATAGAATCAAGCGCTGACCTCTGTATTATCATTTTTAGGCTTACATATACCAAACATTCTTTCTTCGTTTAGAAAAATTCCTTTACTAATTTTACCTTTACCTGTAATATCTACGTTTGAAATAGTAACTCCGAGATTATTCGGAAATATAACTATATCCCCTTCTTTTGTATACTTCGCATCAGGACCTGCGAGAATTACTCTACCCTTACGCCACGCTTTAGTCATTGCGTTAGTGGGTACAACTATACCATTACGTAAAACCTCATCTCCGTTAGCTGACTCATCAGCATACTCTACAAGAAGAATATCATCAAAAACGAAACTAAGCTGGTAGTCGTCTAAACCAAAATCACCCTTACCTCCTTGTGTTAAGTCAATTAGACTTCTTGTAGGAGCTAGATTATCAATAGATGCCGTTGCCATATAGTTTATTTACTAAGCTTTTCTTGTAAATCCATATACGTCTTTAACTCTCTTACAGAGATATTTTTATTTCGTGCAATAAGATCTAGATTCTCTTCCTCACTATCTTCTTTTTTAATTTTTTTATTATATGCAATACGCTTAAACTTTAATCTTGGAATAAAATAATAGTAAAGTCTATATTGCTGTTGTTTATCTTGGAAAATACTACCGAATCTATTTAGCGTTTCATTAGTAATAGAAGCCATACCTTTACTATAAAAAGACAACCACCTATTAAACATAAACGGAACAAATGATTGTTCACCTTCAGAATCTAAAAACTCTGCATTAGTCTTTTTAGAGTAAAACAGCTTATTTTGTAGCTGGAAAAAATTCATTAACTAATTATTTTAGTTGTAGCGATCCACTGATCTTTAACTTCTAATTCAAACGCTTTAATTACAGCCTCCATAAATGCCTCTATCTGACTATCGTTTAGGTTACTCGAATAAGCAAATCCGGGAGCTTTCTTACCTGCTTGTACATTAATACCTGTATGGCCTAGAGCAATATCCTCCTTACTATACGTAATTGAAACACTTACTTTACCTTCCGTACGCTTTTTACTATCACTACCAATAAATTCATCAGATACCATAATATCATCACCATCCATATTAATGGGTCTTTGAATAAGTTGGCCTAACATACCTGCGATTGTGGTATTAAATAGACGTTGAAAAGCTACTGCACCAAGCGGACATAAATTAGGTATTTCCCAGCAAAAGTTGATAGCATCTTCTGAAAAGATATAATCGTTGGCTAGTGTATCTTCTAAGTCGATTAGATTATCACTCACGTACATGGGAGCTCTAAAAGCTACAATATTACCATATGGTGAAACCTCTTTTCTAAAAAACTTATACGCGAATCGATCGTGAATAAGATCGCCATTATATACTTGCTGATCAATAATCATACTACTATTATAGGTGTTCGATTTTACTTTTCAAGCGGTAATATGTATCCTGAATGCCTTTTTCTATACCTACGATAGTACTCTCACTTTTTAGATAGTCACCAATATAGGCTGTATCTAATCCCTCTTTTTCTATTTTAATATCAACTTCGTGATCGGATAAATTATTAATTAAGCCGGCTATATCTGAAAGTTTATATTTATTTTTATACACACAGTTATACTCACCACCATCTAGCTTACCTATAATGCAGCTTTTGACTATATTAGCTAAATCTTTCATATAGATAAAATCCATAAATTTATCTTTATAGATTATAATAGGTTTATGGTTAATATAATTGGTTATACTATTTCTAATAAATCTAGTACTGATCTCATTACTATCAAATACACCGTATATTCTTAGGTTATAAAAGTTAGGGTATTGTTTTATAATATCGTGTATCACTCTTTTACTTAACCCATAAGGGGAATTCGGCTGTGCATGCTCTGCGCCTGAACCAAATTGTATAAATTTATCAAAATGCTTCTTATTATCGAGTAAGTTATACATCATTTTTATGTTGTTATAAACAACTTCACTAGTGTCTTGTCTTAATCTACTACCTCCTACTGTTGCTGTATGAATTACTACATCAAAATGTTTACCTTTAAACCATTTATCTGCTAATTCTTTATTAGTTAGATCAAAATCCTTTCTTGTAATAGTTGTTACTTTATAATTACTTAAAGCTATATTTAACGAATTTGCAATATAACCATTACCCCCTGTAATTAGAACATTCATTTTTTTAAATTTAAGTATGATGGGGACTTATCTTCTATAATTACTCTAAAGGTACGATCTAGATCTTCTATAGTTGTGGGATGATAGGTAGTAATGTTTTTAAATGGTTTCATTAACTCCTTATCATCCTCAGCCCAGTGTGAGAATCCTAAGTAGCCATAATCACGGTCGCGACCTCCACCTAATATATTAACTGGAATGTTTTCGTGATTAATATAATTACGAATCATCTCATATGGTCTATATAAAGCAAAAGGTGTAATAGAGTAAACAAATGGTATTTTACCCTCCATGGCTAATCCTATAGCAGTACCCATCATAACCATCTCTGACGAACCTACATTGAAAAATCTATCGGGAAAGGTATCACGTATAACATCCCAAAGACCATAGCCTAAATCACCGGTAATGAGGTATATATCTTCATTAACACGCATCTCCTCTAATAACAGTTTTGCTAGATCTCTTCTCATAATTCCGATAAAGCTTTATAATAATCGTCTTCACTCATTATATGATAGTGAGCATTTAAATCATGTAAGAATGAGAACTCTTCTGAATTGGTTTTATGTATTTTAATAGTAGGTAAGAATGCTTGAAGTCTATTTGAAAGATACTCCGTATCAATAGTATCATATGCTGCATACCCATTTACATTAACATGGACTTCAATATTGTCAATTTGTTGCTCAACTATTGTCTTAAGTGATTCCCACACACTACCTTCTGCACATTCACCGTCACTTATCAGCACATACACCTTTCTTTTTGGATTAGCTATCGCACGACCGACAGCTATGGTAATACCTAACCCTAAACTACCTGTTGAGCAATGTAAAAAATTCTCTTCATCCCTATGAGGATGACCGCCATGCTTTAAGAATAATTGCTCCGCATCAATACCTTTATGTTTTTCAAGACAAGCGTAAAGAGCAAGAGCAGCATGCCCAGAAGATAAAATAAAAATATCATCCTCAGTCATACTGCTATATATGTCGTCTATAATAGATACGCTTGTAAAATAACTACTTAAATGGCTAAGTTTATTTTTATAAGCAATATTTAAAATTCTCTCTTTTAATCTGTACCTATCATTCACCATATAAACTTACCCTTATAATAACTAATAATATCAGGAAGCTCTTGATCAAATATTTTCTCCGGTGACCATCCTAACTCTCTTAGCTTAGAATCATCAAGAGCATACCTCACATCTTGACCTTTCCTACTATAGGTATTATCTATATATGATGTTACTTCTGCACTACCGTGATACTCCTTAATAATTTTTTGTATTGTAGTTATATTCTGCTGTTCGAAATCACCTGCGATATTATAGATCTCGTTCTTTTTACCTGACTCGATAATAGTAATTACAGCGTTGGCTGTATCTTGAGCATGTAACCAATTTCTAATAGGGGTCCCATCATTATGAATAGGTATCTTTTTACCTAATCCTAAGAATTTACAAGATTTAGGAATAAGCTTTTCAACATATTGCCCTATTCCATAGTTATTTGTAGGTCTAATAATGTTATAAGGTAGGTCGTAAGTCCTAGCCCATGCCAGTACTAATTGATCTGCAGCGGCTTTAGTTGCAGAATATGGATTACTAGGATGTAGTAGATCAGTCTCGGTATGTGCTCCGGATGCTATGTCTCCATATACCTCATCTGTACTAAAATGTAAGAACACAGGCTTATGACTATGCTCACCTCTATGATTTTTTAAAAGCTCTAGTAGATTATGTACACCGTTTATATTTGAATGTACAAAATCGTCACTATTTGCAATACTATTACCTACATGCGTTTCCGCAGCTACATTAATAATGTAATCACAGTCATACAGAAATTTTAAGTCATTAATGTCTTTATGGGTAAATGCGAAATTATCATAACTTTTAAACTCGTCAAGTAAATTAGTATTCGAGGCATATGTAATTTTATCTACACCGCGTACATGCCAGCCTTTATTGAGACAGGATCGTGTAATGTATGAGCCTATAAACCCTAAACAGCCTGTAATATATACAACTTTATTCATTATTAAAAAATTCTTTGATTTTATCGCACACGTAATCGACATCCTCAACAGACATTCCATGATGTGCTCCCAGAAGAAATCCATTTTCCATAATAGTATCTGAATTAGTAAATTCTTGAAAATATTCTCTATATACGGGGTGACGTGTTACATTACCAGCAAAAGTAACTCGGGTTTGTATATTGTTTTCTTCTAGAAAATTGAGAAGTTCATATCTATTTTCTGTCTGTAAAGGGATCGCTAACCAGTTAGGCTCGATACTGTCGTCAGGTAAAATAAGATCTGAAACGTCCTTCAGATTATCTAAATACCGCTTAATATTCTCACGTCTCTTACGTAAAAACGAATCTAATTTTTTAACTTGTACTAGACCGAAAGCTGCGTTCATCTCTGAACATTTCATATTGTATCCAAGTACGCCATATAAGAATTTATAATCATATGCAATACCGTCTACTTTATGCGCAAAGCGATCTGACATTTCCTCACTATTATCACCTATTCTACCCCAATCTCTATACTGCAAACACCTTTGTTCATATTTTTTATCATTAAACATTACCATACCACCGGTACCTCCAGCTGTAATAACGTGACTTGCGTAAAAACTTGTTGTAGAAATATCTGTCTCTGGTGTATGAGTAACTGTATCAGCAGAATCCTCAATTAAAATAATGTCATCTCTTCCTATCTTAACTAACTCTTCTTTTATAGATTTCCAATCAGGCTTGTTACCTATCAAGTTAGGAATCATTAATGCTTTTGTTTTATCTGTTATAACATTAACTACATCTTGCACATCAACCACGTAGGAGGTAAGATTGACGTCTACAAACACTGGTGTAAGTCCTAGTTGAATAATAGGAGCCAAAGTAGTCGAAAATGTGCATGCAGGTGTAATAATTTCACTACCTTTAGGTAGGTCGATAGAAGCTAACGCTAGTAAGCAGGCTGATGATCCGGAGTTTACAAACACCCCATACTTCTTTCCAAAAAATTCCGACACTTCCTCTTCGAATTGCCTACTCCGTTTACCGAAACCGGCAATCCAGCCGTCTCGTAAACATTCTTCGACAGCTTTAATCTCCTCTTCACCGTAAGATTCAAACTTATTAGGCGCGTACCATACTTTTTTAATAGCTTTCATTTTTTAATATTTTTATAGTGATTAATTAATTTAGTTACTATATCGTCTATTGTATATTTTGGCTTAAAGCCGTAAGATTTCAACTTTTTAATATCTAAATATGAGTGTTTTGTTTGAACTATATTATGAAATTTTGTTGGCTCAATATTAATAATTCTTGATTTTGATTTTGATACTTCCATACCCTTCTCAATAATATCTAAGAACTTATATGGTCGACCTGATCCAATATTAATAATTTGATTTGTGGGTGCAGTATCTGTGCAGAGCTTTAAAGCATCACATACATCATCAACGTGTATATAATCTCTTAAAACTTCACCTCCATAATATAAATGCAGGTCGCGATCGTTTACCATTTCATTCACAAGAAACTGTAACGCGTTTTTCTTCCTGGAAATCTTACTATCGCCAGGTCCAAGAACATTCGCTAATCTAAAAATTCTATATCGTATGTTAAATGTATTACAAAAGCATATTAGCATTTCTTCTGCACATCTTTTTGTAATAGAGTAAAATCCGGTTGGATTACACTCTGTAGTATCTTCAGCGAACGGTATATCTGGATTTTGACCATAAACAAACCAAGAGCTAATAAAGTTAAAAACGAGATCTTCTTTTTTATTAGCCTCGATAACTTTCATTAACTTTGTTAAATTAGTCTCTATGTCAATATGAAGATCATTATGTATATTATAATTATCAACTGTACTGATAAAATATAAAATATTACTAGATTTAGCTTTACAATCCTCTCTTCCTATTTCAATTACATCGTCTGGGTATAAGTCAGTAAATCTACTACCTATAAACCCTTTTGATCCAAAAACAGATAATTTATTTTTATCACTATTCATTATACCTACCGTCTAACATAAAAAGCATCACCCCATTTTTCACTTAATAAATGTATACCAGCTCTGTATAATCCCTTCGATGATAAATACTCTTCTAAATCTACTAAGAGATCGTTACCTTCGTAGACCATATCATCGTTAATTTCGGTATACACATAATCAATATTATCAATATAATCACCCATACTCTTTAATGCTCTAAGTTCAATACCTTGAAGATCTAAATTAAGCATATTGTAATCTTCCATTTTAAGATTTTCCTTTTCAATAATATATTTTAATGTATATGCCTTCTTAATCTCCGATTTAATAAAATTTACCCCGGGATAATAACGCTTATGTGTTCCAAATTCTAATACAGACGAAGATTGTGTATTATTTGTTATTTTAAATTCAAGCTCTTTACCATCTTCATCATAAACTAGATAATTAAAAACTTTATTTTCAGGTAAATTACCGACCTTACTTTCCACTATCGGAACTAACTCGGAGTTACCTTCAACCCACACGACTTTACTAATACCATGCCTTTCATAAGCGTCGCTTTCTTCGGCATGATGCGCGCCGCAATGAATAATTCCTTTTATATTGAGATCAAATCTTTGATTAAGCTGGTCGAGAGTCATAAACATAACGAAAATATTTAGACGAGTCTTTAATTAAATCAATGTCATTTTGTACAGGTGTTGCCTTCCAAAGACCTTTATTACCATCGTATGGTACTATTACCTTTTTTGCATCACTTAAAAAAGATGACCACCAACTAAATGATGAGTGAGAAAGTACAAGAAGTTTACTTCTACGTAAAAATTCAAAGTCAGATATTTTATCTACACTTATTACCTCTCCACCATCAACTGTTTCTAGAATATTACCAATTATTGGATTATCAGGATCATCCGTTACAATAAAATACCTATCATATTCTTCTCTCTTTAATATATCAATAAAAATACCAGTATCTAATTGCCAACCTAGTCCCATGTAATCACCAAGTCTTACATGCAACACTAAATCATTTTTGCCTGGTACTTTTTTAAGTTTAACATTAGTCTTAAACCATTTTAATAGTTGATCTCTATGAGCATTATAAAATTCCTGCCTTTGAAAAAACCCTCTAACTTTTATGGCACCTTCAAAATCTACAACTTCTTTCTCTATATAAGTTTGTGGACCTACTTTAGTATCGTAACCTATTTGTAATACTGGTTCATTTAAGCTCTTTTTATCTGTTATATTTTTAACATTTTTAAAAAACTGGTCTAATTGATTTATTTTTGTAACATTTAAATTATAACCCTTTGCATCTGCAATTATACGTCCTAGAGCATACTGAAACATATTATTACCTAAGCCACCTATTAATTCAACATCAACCATCACTCCTTCAAAATTAAATGTTCATATTTGCCAATATTATCAGATATATAATTAGGTAAGTAATTATTTAGCCCACTATCTTTTAGTCTATGCATCTTGACGCCTCGGTGCCCATGGAAGGGATTAACTCTATCCTTTACACATTGTTGTAAATACTCTTTCTTTTTATCTCTATGTTCACTATGTAAAAAGTTTTGTAGTTTATACTCTGCATCCCCTATATAGGAAAAATGCCATCCTCTCAAATCAGATAAATGTTCGAAAATTATTCTAGGCGATTTCTTCTCATTTCTAAGAATATGGCGTGTTATTTCAAAATTTTGGGCTCTGAGACTCCTAAAAAGGCTATATTTTAAAAATAGAGGCTGCCACCACATGTTAGGTTGCGCTATTAAATTTAAGTAAAAGTATGCTAGTAAAGATCCCCATTTATAAATTTTTTCGCCGTCTATATTCAGATCTATCTTTGCGGGATCCCATATCTCATCAAGATCAGATATAAAAACTATATCGTCATCATCACAATCTCCTAACCCGCGTTCTATACTGTCTCTTTGATGGTGCTCAAAAGAGTGGTAAGTGTGTTCTGGAAAATCATCTACTATAATATGCTCTATTTTAGAATTAAACTTTTTGAATAAATGTTTATTTTCTTGATAGAATAATGGTTTAGGTTTATTTTGATGGCTTCTTGTTGATTCTACTAAAACGAATTTATCGACGTGATCATTTAAGATGTTTAACCTAACTTCTAATAGTTCTAATTCGTTAAAAAATGTAAATGTATCTATAACTTTCATAATACTACAGTATCTCTTAATTTTAACTTATCCTTAAATTGCTGACCTTCCCCATAGTGAACAGATTCAACAACACCTTTACCATGAAATCCGAAACTATTAGCTAAATCATACTCAACATCGTGCAATTTTGATTCTAAGGAAAACCGAGCAGCTAATTCAGTTGGAGCAAACCTACAGCCGTTGTTTATAAAATGTTGTCTGTGAGTTATACAAATCTCACCATCCTCATGACCTCCACTCCATGGGATCGAGCGGCATAGATTTACCAATCTTCTACTACGCAGACTAAAACCACCATTACCTACCCTGTTATCCCCATCACCTCGCCAAGGTGCTCCTATATAATCATAATTTAAAAATTCTTCAGTCCATAAATGTGGATTTATTACAAATCCATCGTCATGAATTATTAATACAAAGTCAGTTGTAAAATATTTATATAGCTCGTGTAAGCAAAAAGAGCTGTATGTATGGTGAGTTAGCTCGGGTATTTCTACATACTCAATCCCTTGAGGAATAATGTCTGGCTTTATATGAGAAAGAATAACATTTCGTGCAAAATTAATCTTTTGCATACTAAACTTAAGAGCCTTTATACCTACGTTAGGATTAACACCATCTATACAAATAATTGTAACATTATCCAAATTGATAGGCATTATGATATTATAATGTATTTTAAATATGTTGCAACTACTTTTTTAAGCAATATTCATAGATACCCATTCCCCAATCACCTAAATTAGGTATAGTTAATTCACTTGTATATTTCTTAATATAATCAAGCTTATAATTTGCTTTCATATCCTGACTTTCGTAAATCTTCTCATCTACTTTTAGTTCAATAGGGTATTGGGAGTATTGCCAATTAAAATTATTTACTGATACATCATACGCGCTTGCCTCGATAACTTCTGCTCCATGAATTTCCCTATTAACATAGTCGTTAATTTTCCAGAAATATTGCTTAACCCCTACCCACCTTTTACTTAACCACTGTAAATGAGCTATAAATAATTGTGAGGGGTTAATTACTTCGGTTTTAGTTGTAGGTGGTAAATGTAAAGAGTGCATTTGTGCTGTTCCGAAGTCACCTTGAGATATGTATGAACCAGCCCTTACTTTAAAGTTATTTCCCCATGGCCCGTCAACTCTTACAGTATTCTTACTTGTATATTGTACCCATTGAAGGTTAAAAACTGTATCAGGATTACTCTCTAATAAATTTTCTAAATCTTGTTTACTAAAGCTACCATCTAAATATTCATCCGAATCGCAACATATAATTTTATTACTATATTTGTAGGCTGCGTTATATAGTGGCTGCCTTTCGTCAGTTTCCATCTTAAGCTCTTCAATATAATTTTCCTTTTTATTACCTTCGATAATTTCTAATATATTGTACTTTTTTTTGTTATCTTTTAAAAATTTAACAGTATCATCAGTTGACCCGTCATCATAAAAAACAAAGCCATCAGCATATTTTGCCCATAAAGGTAGCATTTCTTTTATTAAGAATGCTTCATTTTTGGTTCTTGTAATTTGTACTATCATTTTATTTTAATTTTAGAGGCTATATACGCAGCAACCAGTTCCTGATCATAATGCTTACTCCAGTATTCTATATTTTCTTGCTGCAATTCTTGTAACCGGGTCTTATCTTTAAGTAACTCTAAAACTACTCTTGCAGCATCTGTTTCAAAGTTAGTAACTTGTATTACTGGCAAGTCGTTATATATTTTTGTTTGCGGCATTTTAGGACAAACAATAACACAACCACACATCATCGATTCATACCATCTATATGTCTCTGTACTTATATTACCTGGAGGGCAGAAAGCTATCTTACTATTATAAAGTTTATCATAATACTGCGGGCCTTTGAATCCCTGCATAAAACCTTTTGTTATATTAAAATCAAAATTATATTTCTTACGACTATCACTCTTTGTTAAAAAGTCGATGTTTTTAATCATACTGTTATATCTATTTTGGGATGACATATGACCTGCGAAAAATACATCTATCGATCTATCAGTCACTCTTTTAATATCTTGAATATGCTCATTTTTAATAATTATATTACCATTATATCCGAGAGGTAACGAGAACAGATTATCATAAAGTTCTTCTTCTTCTTTAGTAATATATTGGTTGAATATTATATCAAATTTATCTATTAGTTCTCTATGATATTTTGTATCATATTCATCCCACATGCCTAACAGTACATTAAACTTTGATCTATCTACTTCTACTTTACCACGATCTGTATGCTCCGCGGATAAATTATCTAAAGTAAAAATAACATTATCATCCTTAATTAATTTATGTAATTTGATTATTACATTCTGAAAGAAATCATGTTTATGTATTAAATCTTTATTGTTTACCTTCATACCTTTACTCCAATCTCGGTATCAACTACGTCCCAGTTTGGTTCAACATTAATATAATCTGCGATTTTCTTAACATCATCAATTCTCTCCTGAGCTAAATCAAACCAGAGTTGATCACTAATAGTATCCTTATTATCAGATAGCATTCTATCTGCAACCTCGTCTTTCTGTCTATTACCGAATACCCAATGGTTATGGTGAATATAAATATCTTCACGCCACTTTACCCTATCCACGGCCTTAAAGGTTTGATAGAGCCATTGATCAGACCAATTAATTAAGAATTCCTCTCTACATAAATAACCAACAACATCTGTGTATTTTTTATGTATAAATGCGTTTACACAAATTTCATCTTGTTTTCTAAATCCATCATAACAATGTACTAGTTTAATTTTATCTGTTGGTAAATTTTCCTCATTAAATTCATCTAATATTTTTACGTCCCAATCTTTTGTTTTAAAGATCATATCATCACCAACGTACCCTAAAACATCTCCTTCTGCATGCGGGTATAATTCGTTCCAAATTTTATTTATACCTATAAATTTACCATTATTTTTTATATCTACAACCTTAACGAATGGGATACTATTAGCAATTTTGTACGTTGTTTCTCTTGCAGGGTCATCTTCATCTACACCAAATATTAACTCTACATTATTAATATCATTAACAGAAGTAATAATAGAGCTAATAAGAGTAAGTTTTAAATTTAAGCGTTCACGACTAGGTACTAATAAGCTTATCTTTTTCATTTTTTAATTTTTTAAGATGCTCTATTACATCACTGGTAGGTACATCAGGTACTTGTACTGGGTGGACATTATGTCTATGTAAGAAGTATATTGCCGACTTTTCGATATTCGACTGCCAATCACTGCGCGGCCTTATAGAGGAATTATTTTCAGAGCAAGCTTGCTCTTCTACGTAATCTAAACTATTAGCTATATCAGACCACCACCAATATGGTGTACTATAACCTGCTTTAGCTAATCTATAAGAATGGTCAACGTGTTCAAATGCGTTAGTATAATTCTCATCATGTAATCCAATATCTTCTAAACAATCTCTTGTATAAAAGGTAACTGCTCCAACACAATGTTGATTAAGGGCTATTTTTATATCACCGTAATCTATAACTTTACGTGGTGTAGGCTTACCACCGCTGATACCAGCCTTATTAGCAGGGCCGTGATAACCAAACATAAAGTGTTTAATACCAGTAATGTTTGATGCTCTAATATAAGCTTTAAATATATTCTTTTTAAAGCGCATATCATCTTCAACAAGTATAATATAATCACATCCCCTATCTAGTAGGTGCTGCATAGCTTTATTCTTAGCTCTGCCAACACCTATACCACCTCCAGTTTCAATATACTCCCCCTTATTGCACTCGACATCCTTCCCGTCATTAACTGTTACGAGCTCATCATACCAATCATCATGTATCGAGTCAATACAAACTCGATACATGTCTTCACGGTTGCAAGTTATAATCGCTATCCCTATCATCATTTATACCAAATTTAGCAAGCAATTCCTTCTCTTTATTCTCTTTATCTAGAGCAGATTGTTGCTGTTTAACGAGTACTTCCAATTCATCAAGATTATTTGGATTAAGAATGGAGTGTTCATCACCATACATCTCACCGTCCGGAGTAATATATTCTGCAAGTAAGTCAATTCGTTCTTGCGTACTGTTAGGTAGTAGTATAACAGCTGGTGAATCATCCTTAGGGTAGAAAACATCAGCTTGTGGGTTTTGCATATACTGCTGATATAAAGAATCAAAAATATTATCAACCTCTTTAATATATTGCTTATCTACATCCCTAAACCCATCATCCTTAACACCTTGTTTTTCATCAAACTTACATAAAAAAATTATATCTAAATTTCTCAATGATTCCTTACAAAGTGTAATTTGTTCGGTAACAAACTCTCTTGTAAATCCCTCCTGTTCCTTATCATTACTCCATAAAGTATAAGCTAAGGAATCTAACGGACATCTATCATAAACTATATTAGACTCTTTACTATTCTCAAGTAGTTGATCAACCATAAAGTTCATAACCTCCCGTTGAGTCTCTGTTGTTGTGGAGGATGAGTGATCTAGTTCCTTTTCGATTAGGATGTCCCTATATGTTTTTTCCGGTGTACTAAAACTACTCCACGTATAGAGAAAACTCTCTAGAAGAGTTGTTTTACCTGAATTAGCAGTACCACTAAAAGCTATTCTCATAAATTTATTTACTAGTTTTAAAAAATTGGCAATACATAATTATTGCTACCTTCTTTATATTCTTTATTAAACATAAGCCTCTCTTTCACCTAAGCAAAAGAGAGGCTTGGTATGTTAATAACAAGCATGTTATCTCAAGCCAGTAGACTCAAATACATCACGGGCAACACCAGCTGTAAATCCGCCAGGTACACCCTTTACAATTACAGAGACAGCATTGTGACTATGAAGTGATTCGTTATGCGACGCAACTACTTTAAAATCAGTAATGCGCTTATCCTTTGAAAGATTCTGATAGAGAAGTCGAACTGCATCTTCTACAAACTTGAGGTATGATCCGTTCATTTCTGCAAAAGCTTGCTCATCTTCTCTCTTAACCATAACTTGCGTTTCAGTTCTTAATGCAGCTAAACATAACTCTTGAATATCTTCTACCCAAATCATATCATCGAACTTAACACTTACTCGTGCTACAGAGCGTTGCGAGTGAGGAACGGTGGCACGATTACGGTATTTTTCAGCATGCTCACTAAGCTCAAAGGAACAAGGACAAGCAGACGAATACACAAAGTCAAAGTGAATATATTTTTTAAATTCACCATCTTTAGTTAAATCACCTTCGAATACAACATCATAATATTGATAACCTTCTAAACCGCTTCGTAAGCTCGTCTGCTTGATAGGATATGATATCTTAAGCATAATACGTGAATCAAAACATTCGAGGTTATTCTTATATGACTCTAATACTTCTTTAATCTTACCTATAGAAAATACTTCATCTTTATGATCGTAAAAAGAACGCATTACACGCGACATATTAATACCTTTTTTATGTGCTTCTAAGCTAACACTACCTGTTACTGAAGTTTCTAGAGTAATTGTATCACCACCGCGCTTTTTATATGTAAGTGGTAGTCTGAAGTTATGGATACCTACCTGCTGAATAGGGACAGCTGACCCTTGAATTAGACTCGAAGGACCGTTTTGTAGATCAGGTAGTGAAGAAATATACTTCTTATCTGCTTGTACAGTATTATCATATACGCGTAAAGGTGGAACATATCCACTTGCAGATTCACTGCCCATAATTTCCCTAGCAATTTGATCTTTCTCACCGGAAAGCTCATCATCTCCAAGCCACTCGTAGCTATTATTGTTATCTGACATACAAATATATTATAAAATTAATGTAGAGTTTATCAACTTATTAGTTACTAAACTTTAAGAGCCATATCCCAGACTAGCAAATGGAGTCTAGATGAGAAGTTAACATGCATTGACTTTGCATACTCTACAACAGCAGCAGCATTTTCAATATGCTCTTTACGTGAACCAGCTACAGGCATAAACCAAATACGATCCCGAGTAACATTAATGCCATGCTCATCTTCAACATATTTACGCCAAATTTCTTTAATATCCTCAGCTGGATCATTAATGACAAACTTAAAACCTGAGCCAATTTCACTATGATACTTAAGCACTTCTGGCTTATAAGTCTTCTTTTCAGGATCACCATTAGTAGTCAGCTTAGGTGAAGTCGTAAAGGTAGCACCAAAGTCTTTGATCCATCGTTGATCGGGCATTAGAGTAGCATTGGTCTCAAAGTCAATCTTAGGGGTAAATGCGTAACGGTAAATAAACTCATCAACAAGCTTTAATAATTGCTTCTGCTGGATAAGAGGTTCACCACCAGTAAGTTTCCAGATCGTACCCTTCTCAAGCTTTTCAATCCAGTTATTATCTTCCATCATCTTGAAGATCTCATTAAAAGACATCTTATTCTTTACAGACCAAGAAATAAATGAATCACATCCATGAGGTGAGTCTTCGCTTGCAAATCCAATACAAGTTAAATTACACATTGCCATTCTCATAAACAGCGAGCGCTGTCCAACATATTCACCTTCCCCTTCTATAGTATAGAAAATCTTATCATCTGATAAGATTAAAGTCTCTTTATCTAAGTCCATATACCTATTATAGTATAGCATTTTCAGATTACAATATAAATATTTTAGAATGAGTCGAAAAACTGCTCGAAAACCTGTCGAGATATTAGAAGAAGAGTTTAGTGCCAATTGGTTACTTAATTTTAAAATAAAGAGACCTTTTTACTTTAATCCTAAGCATAAAGAATTTTATAATAGTATTATTGATACAAATACTAAAATATCCTTTGTCGATGGTCCAGCTGGCACCGCCAAAACATATATAGCTGTATATGCTGCATTAGAACTACTCAAAGAGGGCGAGATAGAGAAAATTATCTATATTAGATCTGTAGTAGAGTCAGCAGAAAGAAGTCTTGGATCGTTACCAGGTGAGGTTGATGATAAATTCTCACCTTATGCAATGCCTTTATTAGAGAAAGTAAGGGAGATTGCCGGTGAAGGTGCGTGCTCTATGCTTAAACAAAAAGGTTTGATAGATGCAATACCTGTTAACTTTGTTAGAGGGTTAACATTTAACAATAGCGTTATTATTGTGGATGAATCGCAGAACTTATCTCAAGGAGAACTTACAACTATCTTGACGAGATTTGGCCGTAATTCAAGATATATCGTAGCTGGAGATTGCAGACAATCTGACGTACGTAAAACGGGGTTTCAAGATACCTTTAAAAAGTTCGATACAGAAAAATGTGCAGATAATGGAATTTATGCATATAAATTCGGTATTAAAGAGATTGTACGTAGTAAGATACTACGATTTATATGTGATGTCCTAGATAGTTAACCCCAAGATGTACCGGCGAAAGGATTACTAAAATTGTTTGTCTTTTGCCCAGGTCCTACATTAGCTGGTTTAGCTATATTACCTGTTGTGGTTGTGGTTGTATCACTCTGCTCAGGAGCATCTTCAAACTTAACATCTATAGAGTTAGTTGCACCGGTTGCAAACTCTTGCGCTGTTACTGTTTGCTTATCACCTCTATAACATGTAGCAAAATTACTATCATGCTCGTTAATCTGTACACTTTGTACTCTCACTCTACCGTTAGTTAACTCATCAATATAAGTATCAGCTGTCTTAAGAACAAATTCCGCAAAACGCTCACAACCAACACCGTTATCAAGTACAACTAATTCTGCGACCCCCACGGCATCTAATTGTTTAAACAGGTCAAGTTGAGGATCATCACTCGCGACAACTAACTTATGATCAAATGTATGTTCTAGAGTTTTCTTAAGATCTTTCAATCCACCAAAATCCATAACCCAGTTACGCTCATCTAATTCATTACACTCGAACGTTATATCGGCTGTAATGTTATATCCGTGTAAAAACTGACAATGACTGTGAGTTGATCTCCATTGCCTGAAAGCTGCAGATCCTAAATTAATTACTTTATTGCTGGTGAATCTCATACAGTATTATTATAAGGGATGTTTAAACAAATATCAACTATTTTATGCATAAAATATATTAAATATAGAGCATTAGATTTAGAAATATAGGTTTCGTTTAGCGCTCTACTAACCACTTATTCATTCTAGAACCGGAATGCAAGTGATTCAGCAATTTTTTTTGACTTTCTTGTATAGATGTCGATGAATCACTTGTGTTACCTTTATTTTTATCGTCTTTCCGGGAATCACCCTTCGGTACCCTTCTCGGTCCACGTAAGATTTTAATTCCACTTTTATCAATTTTAATAACATATGGTGATGAAATTATATTTTTTGTACCTTTACCTTCGTCGTTATATACTACTTCACTTACCTTTACAACTCTTGTATCTTTTGTTTCACCAGGAAAGATTCTTTCAACTTCATAGCTCATATCATTAAAGTAGTCAGTTATTTTTTCTTCTGGTGTGGTAGTCGCGGATTTAACTGCTTTTTTCGTATCAGAAATAGCGCCTATAGCTTTACTAGCTAAACCAGCTGCTGTAGGTGATGCTGCTTTAGCTAACCCTTTGAGAGCTCTACCACCAACGACAGCCGCTCCTTTACCAACATTTTTTAGAAAGCTACCTACACCCTCATTAGTTAATTCTTTTTGAGATAACTTTCTCATGTTGATATTTATTCATCTTATTATAGTATTACGTATGGTTTCAGTAAAATTATTTACCGCAGAGTGGTGCGGCCCTTGTCACATGCTAAAAAATATACTCCAACAAAGAGGTTTAAAGGTTGATATAGTTGATATAGATGAAGAAGCGGAGATTATAAGAGATTTTGGTGTTAGATCGGTACCTACCTTACTGATTAGAAGATCAAAAGATGATTTCGAATTAATTAAGGGGTTTGATGAGATAGTAGAAGCTATTGAGACTAATAAATAGGAACTTTCATATAATTAGTTATGAATATTTTTGTAACTGATGATGACCCTATACAATCAGCTCGTGAGCTTTGTGATAAACATGTAAGATCGAAAATGCAAATTGAAGGAGCTATTATGTTAGCCCATGCTTTTCCACAAGAGTTGTTAGATCATCCTTCTACACCTAGAACATCAACTGGTAAACCTCGTAGAAGGGGTAAGGGTTATTTTAATCATCAATGCTCTATATGGGCTAGAGAAACTAAAGACAACTTTAAGTGGTTAGTTGATCATACGTTAGAGATGTTTACAGAACGTATGTATAGGTGGCCAGATTCAAAGGAACACTTTACAAAAACGTTTATTGAATGGTGTAGTGAAAACGTCCATAATACTATTATGTATAAAACCGGATTAACAGATTATGCTATAGCCATTAATGATGGTTGTGTTTGTAGAAAGGTTAAAGGATTTGATGACCTTTCAACTATTGATAAATATAGAGAGTATATTCGTTGTGATAAACCCTTTGCTACTTGGACAGAACGTTACATACCTAATTGGTACTAATATTTAACATCTAAATCGTCGTCGGCTATATTTTCCTTACTGACGTCAATCAACGCATCAAGCTTATTCTCAATAAAATCCTTACCTACAAGTATTTTATATAAGTTACTCGATCTATTACCTATAGAAAAAGGAATATCTTTAAATTCCTTACTACCTATTTTAAAATCGAAATTAACTACAGGTCTATGCTCAGAATTACCTGCTCCAACGTTAATAGTTATCTCACCCTTCTTATCTTTAAGTAAGGTCTTACCGTTAACAGTTCTAAAGAATACCTTATTACCTTGTTCTTGAATGTCTTCACCGTGTAATACATTATATGCACCGTTACCTGAGTCTAGCTTAGCAGGTGTTTTACCTACACCGTCAATATCAAAAAACTCAATTAGCCCGACGACTGATTTTTCTTGTATATACTGGAGAAAGCTTTTCATTTTAATATGGTGTATTACGGCCTATTTTGATTTTCAGGGCTGTGCTCACAGCCTACGTTAAACATACCCGGGTCTTGATCTTGATTAGTATCATAATCCAACCAGTGATATACTGATGAGAGATAATCAGCAGCTTTAGTAATTTTTGAAGCAGTCCAACCTTCTAGACCGTCTAAGTTATCAAGTATGCCGGAAAGTTGCATCGCGTAGTCAGCAGCTTTCTTAAGTTCGGCTTTAGCCATATGAATCTCCGAATTATCATGATCTTCGCCTTCATGATCATGCTTATGATCTCCACAATCACCTGCTTGTGACTGTGGCTCTAGACCAGTAACAGCTATAATAGGAGGTCCAGCAACCATTTCATTTACTGACTTATAAGCTTCTTGTAAGCTAGCTCTATCATGTCTTTCACTCATATGTATATTTATGCTTGAAGTATTGACTTTATTGTATCTTTATCAGTCTCACTAATATCTGCAGGGAAGTAGTTCTCTATTGCTACGTCAATATCATCTGCAATAGCATTTCTTACCACTTCACCCTTAATATCACCTTTTGATTTAATCTCTTTTAATGTAACGTGTGGGTATTTATCCTTATTCTTAACGAATGATTCATAGCGCTTCATATCACCGTCTGTAAAGCTACCATCTTTAAGCTTACGAGGACCACCTGCACCTACAATAATATTTACCTTTTTATTTTCTAGAGCATAGTCGTAAGTATCTTTTACCGGCGACAAAGGAGACAAGTGAACCTCAACTGGTTTATTAAAATATTTTGTATAAATTTCCCATATAGCCTTTGACTTAACCGCATCAATACCATCCCGTTCTCCTTTACCTATAAATACAATACCCCGATCTGCATCTTCAAGCAGATCTTTCAAGGCTAGTAAGTGTCCTAAGGTAGGCGGCTTAAACCCACCAGGTAGTATACCTATAGTTTCTTTAGCCTCCTCCTGTTCAAAATATTCTTTAAACGCTTTCATCATGGTAGAAGTAGAAGTTTAGCAAACATACCAGATACAGTTAAAATACCCGCTACTGTAGCCCAGATAATCTTATCATGTCTGTTAGTCTTATCTACTACAACCTTTAAATTTTCCGCCATAGGATTTATTCTGTTATGGATATCCTTACACTCACTAATTATAGTCTGATTCAGGCGTCTTATATCCTCTCTTAGTTCTGCTACTTGATCTTTACTCATATTAGGATCCGGGTTTACCGGCGTTAAAGTTTGCTCTACTAAACTCAAGTCTATCAACTAATTTTATCGCATCACCAGCCTTACTTACTGCGACATAACCTTCCGGGTTAGTTACTTTAAGTGTACCGTCTTCAGCATCTAAAAAGTGCTTGGTATTATATACAGCATTATTATATTTGTTTATAAAAATTTGTTTAGCTTGGGAAAGAAGCTTACTTACTTTAAAAAGATTAACAATATCATCTTTATCGTTGCGGATTTCTGCTAATTTCTTCTTAAAACTTTCCTCAACTTTAAGTTTACCGGCTTTAGACTTACGCTTATCAATTTCTTTCTTCATTCTAGTATTAAACCAGTCTGTAAAGCCGTTATATGACATTTCTGCATCCTCTAAGAACTTACCTTGCTGAATCTCTGAGTTAGCATAGATATTAAGTAGATCTAATGGCAATTCTTTGTAATTTACCTTAATTGAGTCAGCCGTTTTAACTAGATCACGTACCTGTTTAGTTTCGTCTTTTGTTAAAGTAACAGTACCAGTGCTGTCAGTAAATATAGCATCATCAACCCATACACCTGGTACCTTCTTAAGACCTTTAACACTAATACCATACTGCGGACTGCTAGTTAAGTCGTTATAACCTGTGTGGAATACAATACCAAAGACAGAATTTGCTATTTCTTTACCTAATTTTGAATCAGCTTCAACAGCATACTTAATAGTGTTAGGTTTAAACGTGTAATGTGGTACTCCATCGATAGTTTCTTTACCGACAGCAGACGAATCAAACATAAAGTCACCTTGAAGTATACCTTTAATACCTAATTTAGGTAGATACTTAAGAGCTTTTTTAAGCTTATCAGCCAAACCAGGCGCATGCCCATGATTCATTTCAACATCATTGTCGGTATAGTTAATTTTTGGCTCTCTATTAAAGATTGACTTAGTACCGACAAAGAACTTACCTGTATCAGGATGCTTACC
>TARA_R110001599_G_scaffold35988_1_pt1 | contig 21637 bp, 40 predicted proteins | sample TARA_R110001599 | Tara Oceans TARA_R110001599 (sample SAMEA4398360) | marine metagenome | biome: Polar Biome; feature: [MES] marine water layer (ENVO:01000295) within the mesopelagic zone...; material: water (ENVO:00002006), including particulate matter (ENVO:01000060) such as......
TGCAAATGGTGTTCAAGGAGAAACAGGTACACAAGGTACTAATGGAAATACAGGAAGCACAGGAAGTCAGGGGGCAACAGGTACTACAGGTGGAACAGGTTCACAGGGAAGTACGGGTACAACAGGTGGAACAGGTTCACAGGGGGCTACAGGTACTACAGGTGGAACAGGCTCACAGGGTACGACAGGTACGACAGGAAATACGGGAAGTCAGGGGGCAACAGGTACTACAGGTGGAACAGGTTCACAGGGTAGTACAGGTACAACAGGAAATACGGGTTCGCAAGGAACACAAGGATTAGTAGGAGAGCAAGGTAATCAAGGTGTTCAGGGAATAAAAGGATTACAAGGTGTTACAGGAAATACAGGTGGAACAGGTTCACAGGGTAGTACAGGTACTACAGGAAGTACGGGCTCACAGGGAACGACAGGAACTACAGGAAGTACGGGCTCACAGGGAACGACAGGAACTACAGGAAATGCAGGTAATCAAGGAACAACAGGAACTACAGGAAATACAGGAAATCAAGGAACAACAGGAACGACAGGAAGTACAGGTTCACAAGGAACGACAGGCTCAGGTACTCAAGGTACACAAGGAGCAACAGGAACAAGTGGAGCGGGTAGTGCACCAACATTTAGTTCGGCAACTAATACATCTGGTAGATATGGATTTAGTATTGACCAAGTGCCTAATAATACTGATAAAGAGGCTGCGGGTTGGTTACAATTTACAGCCTCCAATAATAATAGCTATTATTGTCCTGCTTGGGTGGAAGGAGAAGAAGAAGAAGAAGGAAGATAAGGGGGGTGGATGAACGGCATTTTGCCAACCAACTTTAAATGGGAGTATAAGAGCTTCCTGTTTTTAATTAGATTTTATATCTACCCCCTTTTATTAATCTATATATTTCTATTATTATAATTATATAATGTCAATAATGCTAAAGAAGTATGATGAACTTGCAACAATAATTTTTCTTTAGAACTCAACTCTTGAATATTATCAAATCCTTTAAAAGCCCCATTTTTACCCTGTCCTGCTTTTAATTTAATTATCCATTCTTCTTTAATAGTAAAAGAATCTAATTTTGATATAAAATACAATGCTTCTGTAGATACATCTGTATTTGAAGGAATTCTTATATATAGATTTATTAAAGACCATAGCATAAAGTCTTTGTATATTCTTATAATATAATTATCTTTTACAATTATATATAATGCCCAAATCAAATGAGTTAATTCATATCCTTCATTTATTTGTTGGTCTATTGTTAATATTTTATTAGAAGAAATAATTTTGTTATAGTATTTTATTTGTTTAATATAATCTTCTATATTAATATTTTTATTGAGCAATACATCTGCGACATATTTTCTATCAGCTAACTTTTCTACATCTTGCATAGGATAAGAAATCAACATTGCATCTCTTAAATCCTCAATATTTTCTTCAGGCAGTCCTAAATATATATTATACTTATTTTGAACCATAAGAATTAACCCTCTTACTCCTGAATCATCGTGAGTAGTTTTTTTAGAGGTATCAATTTCTTGATTTACATATTTATTTAAAAAATTTAAAGATTTATTATAGTTCATATATGCAAATATAAAAAATCGTTTTATAATTATTTTGCAATTTTTATTATATTATTTGGATAATATTAATATTTTTGTTATGAAAAATATAAAAATATAAAACACACCCTATGAATAAAAATATTTGCAAATCTGCCATTCTCAGAGGAGGTTCTGTTACTCCATTAATAATACCAAATGAAATTACTGATGGATTAGGACTTATGAATCCTTCAATTATCAAAGTAAAAGACAAAATACTTATGGTAATTAGATGGGTTGGTTATTCTTTATATCATTCTGAATATAATCAATTACATCAAAGTCCCTATGGTCCATTAGTATATTTAAATCCTGAAGATGATGTTACACTAACAACAAGAAATTTTATATGTGAATTAGATAAAAAAACTTTAGAGTTAAAAAAATATAATTTAGTTGATACATCAAAATTAGATGTTAAACCCCTATGGGAATTTGTAGGATTGGAAGATGCGAGATTAGTAAATTGGGATAATAAAATACTTTTAACAGGAGTAAGAAGAGATACTACAACAAATGGTCAGGGTAGAATGGAAATTTCAGAAGTAAAAAATTATAAAGAAATATCAAGAAATAGAATTGAAGCACCTAAAGATACATATTGTGAAAAAAATTGGATGCCTATATTAGATAAGCCTAATCATTATGTTAAATGGTGCAATCCTACGGAAGTAGTTAAAGTAAATAACAAAAAAGATAAAGCTAAAACTGTTAAGATTGTCAAACAAGATTTAAAATTAAAAAGAGATTTAAGGGGAGGTTCACAAGTAATTAAATATAAAGATTATTGGGTGTGTATTACTCACGAAGTAGATTTATGGAAAAATGAACAAAATAATAAGGATTGCGAATATTATCATAGATTTATAGTGTGGGATAAAGATTGGAAAATAGTACATCATTCTGATGAGTTTAAATTTATGGATGCTCAGATAGAGTTTACTTGTGGTATGCTTCTTGAGGGTGATAATTTTTATATTCCATTTGGCTATCAAGATACTACTGCTTTTATGCTGAAACTACCTTGCAATATGTTTGATGAAATGGTTGGTATAAAAAAGAAACAAGCAGATATTGGTAAATTAAATACCGAAGGATATATAAATAAATTTATTAATGACCCTAATTTGTATAAATCAAATTACGACTTAGGTATTTATTACTTTGGTATGGGGCAATATTCATCTGCTTTATCTTTTTTTCTAAGAACTGCTGAAACGGAAACTCCTGAAGATTTAGTATATGAATCTTTATTGTTCGTTGCATTATGTATTCATACTTTAGGAAGAAGAGGAGATACTGAATTAGCTTTGTGGCATAATGCTATTCGCTATAAACCTAATAGACCTGAAGCATATTTATTTGTTTCTCAATATTTTGAGGTTAGAAATAAATTTTCTGAAGCAGAATCTTATGCTAAGATTGGATTAGAATTTAAAGATAATAGCAAACCTATGAGTTCTTTCATAAAATATCAACATTTTTATGAATTTCATTTTCAAATTGCATTATGCAAATGGAATTTAGGCGATGGAAATAAATCAAGAAAATTATTTACAGAATTAGCTAAATCTAATTACCCACTAACTAATTTTTATAAAGAATTAATAAAAACTAACTTAAATGGTATAGGAGAGCAAACACATCCTTGCCTTCCATATGATAAGTCAATGTCAAAACTATTAAAGCATAAATTTTATAATTATGATAAAATAGAGAAAAACTATTCTCAAACTTACCAAGATATGTTTGTTTTATCTATGTTAGATGGTAAAACTAATGGGGAGTATCTTGAAATTGGTTCTGCCGACCCATTTGAAGGAAGCAATACTGCTTTATTAGAAGAATTAGGATGGACAGGTATTTCATTAGAAATTGACAAAGAACAAGTAAATAATTTTAAGAAGCATAGAAAGAATCCTGTTGTTCTATGTGATGCAAATAATTATGATTACTCAAACCTAATAGGAGTTATTGATTACTTGCAAGTTGATTGTGAACCACCATCTGTAACTTTTGATATACTTACTAATTTACCATTTGATAAATGTGATTTTAAGGTTATAACATATGAACACGACCATTATACAGATGTTAATAGTAAGTTTAGAGAACTTTCAAGGTTATATTTACAATCAAAAGGTTATAAAATTGTTGTTGGAAATATCGCCCCTAATGATGAGGATTGTTTTGAGGATTGGTATGTTCATCCAAAATATATTAAACCATCTATTCTTGAAAATATGATAGAAACATCTGATAATACTATAAAAGCATCAAAGTATATGTTAAATAATGAAAATGATACAACAAAAAAATTAGAATCTATTGATTTAGGCAGTTCAAGACCTACTTTTCTTACTGATGAAGAATACACAGAGATGATGAAAAAGAAAAAAAGTAAATGAATAAAGAATTAAAATTTGCTTTAGAATTAAATAAATGCACTATTATAGATGGGTGGAATGATGCAGTTATTGGAATAACTCATAGTGATAAACCCAAAGCAGTATATAGTGTTTCTAAATGTATAGCACTTATTAAAATAAAAGAAAATATTACTTTTGAAGAGGCTGAAGAGTTTTTTATTTATAATCAATTAAAAGGAGAAGATGCTCCTATTTTTGTAGCTTTAAATAACGACTTATCATCGGATGTAGATTATTATAGTTTAACAGATGAGCAAATAGAAGAAATGTATTCAAGATAAATTAATGTTTTAAAAATAAATCGTAAATGATAGATTTAAGATTAGGCGATTGTCTTGAAGTAATGAAAACGATTAAAGATAATAGCATTGATTTATGGGTTACAAGTCCACCTTACGCAAAACAAAGAGATTACAATGGAGCAGAAAGTAAGTCTTATATTGAATTTATATCTCCAATAATATTAGAAGCTAAAAGAACATTAACCGAAAATGGTAGTATATTCTTTAATATAAAAGAGCATTGCGAGAAAGGGCAAAGAGATTTGTATGTGTATAAAATGGTAATACACTTTGTTGAAGAACTTGGGTTAAGGCTTGTTGATGAATTTATATGGAATAAAACAAACCCATTTCCGACAGGTGCGAAAACAAGATTAAAAGATGGTTTTGAAAGAGTTTATCATTTCACAAAATCAAAGAAACATAATTTTTACCCTGAGAATGTTCTTGTTAAAAGTACATCTAAATGGCTTGAAAGTGAGAAGCGAAGAAAGAATAAAGGTGAACATAATGTTACGAATGGTAGTGGAATGAATATGCAGAAACGCATAGCTACCGACTTGGTAAGACCTTCAAATGTTATTATTGGAACAAGTAGCAATGAGAATATTGGTCATCCTGCCGTTTACCCAACGTATTTTGCAGAGTTCTTTGTAAAAGTTGGAAGCGATAAAGGTATGACAGTTGGCGATATGTTTATGGGAAGTGGTACTACAGGATTGGTTTGTAAAAGACTAAACCGAAATTTCATAGGTATTGAATTAGATAAAAAGTATTTTAAGATAGCACAAGAGAGAATTAATAGTACGTTGTTTTAAAATAGTTTTTGTTGACTTTCAATATTTTTTTCTTCTTTTATGTGCTTATCAATATATTCTAAATTTAACTCACTACCTATATAATTTCTTTTTAATTCTGTTGATGCTTTTGCAGTTGTTCCACTCCCCATATAACAATCATATACTATATCATTTTCTTTAGTTGTCATTAAAATACAATTTTTCACTAATTTTATAGGAAATGGTGCAGGGTGATTATTTTCAGTAGCAGGTGTCATATTCCATATAGACTTATTTAAGGGTGAACTATTTCTTTCAAAATAAGGTTTACATTCTTTAGATTTTTTCAACCAAAATATATACTCGTGAATAGGATAAAAATATGACTTATCTAATTTAGGTGTATTTTTTCTATTCCATATAATAATTTGTTTTACAGGAAAATCATAAATAAAATTAGGGTGTATTGTATTGTGTTCATTTAATATGTCAATATGATTATAAAACATACTACCATCAGGCTTTAATATTCTTAAACATTCTTTTATAACCTCTCTTTGTTGCATTTCATATATTTCAGGTTGTAAATTATCTTTAAAATCTCCATATTCAATTCTTCTGCATTTTGTAGCATTAGTATACGAGTTAGGGTGTTTTTGTGAACTGAAACCATTATTCATATTTCTATTTTTACTCCAATATCCTTTATTATATGGTGGACTTGTAACTATACAATTGACAGAGTTATCCTCCATTCTTTTCATTGTTTCTAAACAATCCTCATTATATATTCTATTCAATTCCATTAAAATAGTTTTGCTTGAGTTTGTGGTTTATAACTTGCATCATATCTTTTATTAACACCTTTTGGATAATTTAAAGTTTTAATTTTTAAATCTTTTTTCATTTTTTTAATAACTTTTTTATTTCCGTTAAAAAATAAATACCTATGTGTAGGCTTTAATAACACTTTATCTACAATTTTACCTTTATTATCTATCCCTCTTCTAATATCAAATGAACTACCATCTTCAAATATATACCTATGTTTGGGGGTGCTTACTCCTGTATATATCCAATTTGTTGCTTGATATATATAACCATTATGTCCTTGATTTTGGTCTGCATAAGATACAATACAAGATGGTTTAGGTAACATTTTTAGTGATTGAGAAACGAAATATGATAGAGTATTTTTAGGCAAACCATCGTTTACTACTAACCTATTTAATTCAAGTGTTAAACATTCAAAAGAATTAAAAACACATTTTCCATTATTATAATTATAATTAGGGGGAAATCCAAAAGTACATACTCCATTTAATTGTCCATCTATAAATAGTCCATAAGCATAAGATATACTGCACATTCGTTTAGCATAATGTTTATTTATTATCCAATCTTTACATTCAAAATTGCTTATTTTTTCAACCTTTTTTATCATCTGATACATATAATGCAAACCATTCATCAAAATTTAATTTATCTTTCATAAGTTCTTGTCTAATATCATTACAATAGTCGTTGTATTCTATTGCAGTAGTTTTGATAAACTTATAGCTTAAATCTTGCATTTTTTCCATAAATAAATCTATTTCTCTATTTGCTCTTACTAATTGTTTAGCCGACTTGTTCTTCATTATCTTTTATTTCTTTGCAGTATTTGATGGAGGAGTATGTTCTATGGGTACAAACTTATCTTTTATTTCTTTCGGTATAGGAGGAAGATTATCTACTATTTTTTGCATTTCTTTATCTGTATATTTTTTAGTTGTTTCTTCTGATACAAGTTCTGCGATATGAATTTTAGCAGATTTTATCTTAGGGTCTAAACCGGGTAAAATCCCTCCGTAGTTTTCATCAATTTTAGGAAATACCTCTTTTTGTAAATGCTCTATCTCTTTACTTGTAAGTGGCTTACCTTCTTTTACATCTTGAATTTTTTTGGATATTTCTCTCAACTTTTCTTTTGTTTTTTTATTACTTTCTTCAAACACATCTGCATCTTCTTCCATTGCCTTTTCAAAAAGGTTTGCAGTTGTTATGGGTTTACTTTCAACAACTATAGGCTGATTATTTTCATCTAATCTCATACTGCCTCCTCCTTCTACTACATTATCATATGCAATTACTTTTGACATATTTAAGTTTTTTGGTAGCAATTTACATAATTGTTTAAAGCAAGTTTTTTTAGACATCCAATTCTCAGGGTCTTTAGATGAAAACCATATAGAACTATTCCCTGCCTTAGATAAGGTCTGTATGGCTCTTAAATCATCCATATTCATCACTTTAAAGATAGGTTCTTGTTCTTTAAATCTTACTACGCAATAAACTGCGATTAATTTACCTCTGTCTACCGATTGTGGTTTATGAGATAATGTTGGCTTTAGTCCTAACTCGTATTCAAACTCATCATTTTCATAAACACATTCACTTGATATATTCTGAACATCAGGATTTCTATACATTAGTTTACTTAATCCTTGATAACCAATTTGAAATTGACATTCATTACCATATGGAATAAGCCAACATTCCCCCATTTGTGCAGTTGGGGATAATCCAAATTCTGCACAGGTTAATATAGAAGAAAATACAGATGAAGGATTTTTATTAAATACCTGTAATAGCCTTGAGTTTCTTTTTATTTGATTAACTGCCATATGTATAAATTGTTGTGGGTTAATCTCTTGCTCCTCTAAAAGGTCTTTTATAGTTTGTAAATAATATTTACTTAATTGATTTTCAAATTTTATTGCTATTTCTTTTGACATATTATACTATTTTAATGGTTCGTAAAATTTCAATATCTTGTCTACTAAATACCTCAATTGAGATTTGGTATACTATTTTACCAAATTCCTCTTGTTCATATTTAGATATATCTATCTCAGATACCAATTTTCTAAATAATTCTATTTTATCTAAAATTGTTTCATTATTTTCCATAATTTTTTTTTTTAATAGTTTAAACTTATTCATTTTCTTCTCTATGGTATTACAATCTTTATAATCATCAGTATAACCACCTATTGTATAAACTCTACAAAACTCTTTTACTTTCTCATCTGTCCACTTAAAATTTTTCATATTTGTATATCTTTTAGTGATTTACTTAATTTTTGTGGTATTGAATAACTTGCTCTTACTTTATTAGATATGTCTTTATCTAATTGAAATAAATAGTCTATTTCTTTTTGTATTTCTTTATTAGTTCTTTTGCCTACTATACCGAATTTATTATATAATACTTTTTTCATAATTTCTATTTTTTAAAGATTTAAGTTAGTTTGAATGTTATTTTTAATTTTGTATTGTCTTTCAAGTGAACTCTTAATAAACAAAATTGAATTTGCTCTTTCTTCAAGTGATTTTATATATTCACTTATTTCATTATTATCAAGAGAAACATAATAACCTTTACTTGTAGCAATTAAACAAGCTACATATCCATTTGCTCTTATATGATGAATTATTTTTCTTAAACGACTATCTGTAATTTTGTAACCTTTGTCTTTTAAAATTCTACATATATACTTATTTGTAACTGCTTTATCTTTTCCTATTTTAGTTTTTAATCCACTAACAACAATAGGTAGTAAAGTTCTTAACTCATAATCATTTAACTCGTGAGTTATGTCTGAAAAGTTAGTAATACTCATCTTAATTTGCTTTTGTTAAACACTTGATTTCATTACAAATATATAAAAAAAACTATAAAAACAATATATCTTTAAAGATATTTTTAAAATTATCTAAGAAAATAATTTCTATACCTGATAATCTCCTAAAAAAAATGCAGAATTTTTATCTAAAATACTTACCCTCATATTATAATAGTGCTCATCAACAGACTTAATGTATTGCATATTTCTTTGAAAATCTGTCATTTCGTGAGCAACTTTTCCTCTTTCCCATTTAAGATGACAAGAAAAACAATGGTATCTAATATTATTAATATCTGTTATGTGTGTTTTTGAATGACTGCGTGGAATAAGGTGGGAATGAGTTAATTTATTGTAAGTACCACAACCACTACACCTTTGAGTTAAAGTTTCAGCCATTTTTTGATAAACCTTTTGTAACTCTTTATTTATAGCTAAACTTTTCAAAATTTAATCTATTATGTCTTTCATCGCTTTAAATAATAATTCCGTTGATTTCTTTTTGTTTTTTTCTTTAGATACATCATCTAAATTTTTAACAAATTTTTTCATTCTAATAGCAAATGTGAGTTTTCTAAATATGTTTCTAAAAAAACTTCTTATAATATGATATAACTTTATAATTTGTAATGGAACAGTAAAAAATAAACAAACTATTATCAAAGATATTTCTATAAATAAAGGTTCGTGAAATGGGAAATCTTCTTGAATTTTATGCCTGTATTCTTTTTGAACATTTAAATACTCTACAAAACCAATTACTAAATATAATACTAAAACTATTTCCATATGTAAATTTTTAAATCAAAGATAATTAATTCCATCTATAATGAATCTACTAATTCCTGTATATTATCTATATTCTTTTCTAATGATTTTATACTAACATACTTTTTAAAGTAATCTTTATGTTTAAGGACTTGCATAATAAAAGAAACATTATAATTATCACTTAATAAATCATCATATTTTATTTTTCTGCCTAATAATTTTTTCATTGATTTAATAGAGTAATTATTTAATATATGTGAATATGAATTATGCTCTCCCAAATTAGAATGATGTAATTTTAACAAAGTATTAGATTTTAGTTTATAATTAGGCTCTTTCTCTCTAATACTATTTACTTCTAATCCTGACACCTCACATACATAAGGAGTGTTTTCAGGAACTTTTCTTCCTTTTCGGTCTATATCCCTTATTAATGCCTTTTGATACCTTAAAACCTTTATATATCTAAATCTTAAATCATCTTCTAATATATTAAGTTCTATAAAATCAATTATAGAATTTAATTCTTGTATTTTTTTATCTATTTTATTAATTTTCATTTTAGTCCCCTATATTTTTAGATAAATGTTTAATATTAGTGCTAAACCATACCTCACTAATTTCAGGTACTTTTACTTTAGATTCACAGGTTTCATTTAAAAAGCATTTAGCACATCTTGAAATATTAGGTATTGCCTTAAAGCCTTGCTTCATATTGTGCATTAAAAAATTTAATCCCATTCTAATATCATTTGCGTGTTCTTCATATAAATCCTCTTCAATATTTACTTTTATAATTTTAAAATCGTGTTGATTTGTTGTAGAAAAAACCCAAAAATAAAAGTCTAAATCTTCTCCATAAATATTTTTGTAAAGCCATTTATAATGTAAAGACTGAATCAGTAGTGTTAGTTTTGGTCTAAACTCACCTGCAAGATGTTCAGTATTCCATCCAAAATCATTCCATTTATCATCAAAAAGTGCAGTTGTCTTTATATCTATTATTGATTTTTTACCATTTACTTTTGCAATAATATCAGCCGTGCCTGTAATATTTCCCCAATTCATATTAACTCCTGTATCAATATCTGTTACTTTATAATGTTTAATTGCGTGTTTATAATTTTCTACCTGATTTAACATTCTTTCGTATGCAACAGATAACTTTCCACTTTTTAAAGTTTTTGGAATTGGAACTTCAGGATGATAAGAAGGCAATGCTCCTGTGCATTTATATTCAAACCAATTTCCTAAATTCTGAGCATCTGTTGTTAATCCTTTCATACCCTTAATATATAAGGCTTCTACTTTTAATCCACATTCTTTTTTTTCAGCATATTTTGTTAATGCTTTTAATAACGATTGAGAAATAGTAAGATTATCTTTTTCCATTAGATTCTTTTTTTAATTCCATTAAATGCTCAAACCAACCATTATCTCCTTCTACCACTCTAAATAATTCTCCATCGTTAGCATCACTACCGTTATTTTTTATTTCGTATTTTTTTTTTACTATATCAGCTACATACTTTTCTATTATGTCAGAATCAACATCCCATCTATCATCATCATAATCAAAACACATATCTCCATCTTCATCTTTATAAGCATCAATAGGAGAAACATCAGCATAAACTCTTAATTCACTTTTATCTATATCATTATATCCAATACAATAATAGTTTTGATTTGTATCTACAAAATATGCAGTTTCTCCATCATCAAATTGTAAAGTTAAATTAGTTGGGTATTTCATAAAGACATTCTTTTTGATAGCAATAAAACTTCAAGTTCAGAAAAACCTATAACATCATCTGTTGCCTTTTTATACAAATAAATAAATCTTTTTGCATTAGATAATTGAATATCATTTTCACAACTTTCTATAATTTTTTTTGCCTTATTTTTAGATTCTATTATCTTATCAATAGTGTCTATTTTAAAGTTTAAAATATTGTTATCTTCTATACTTATCATTTTTTTATTTTTAATAATTTATTTACTAAGTTTAATGCTTCATCTTTTTTCTTGTGATTTATATTAGGAAGATTGTTTTTTAAGAATATTAAATCAATACTTCCATCAATATCTTTTATTCCTATTTCAATACACAGATTATATAAGACCTTATATTTTTCTAATATATTTCTTGTTTCGGCATTAATTAAATCGCCAAGAGTTGATTTTTGATTTTCCATTATTTTAAATTAAAAAGGGAGTTCTTCTTCTTTATTTTCTTCATTGGTAGTAGGGATTCTTGAATCTCCAATCTCCAATTCTTCAATATTTGATTCTTTTATAACATCTTCTATTAGTTCAGTTACCTCTTCTACATTAGAATCATTAGTTTCTTTAGGCACAAAAGGTTTGCTTTGTTTCCAAAAATCATCATCTCTTGTAAACCAAGATTTAAGAGAAATTATAGACATCTCATTTTCTGTATTTATATCTATATCAACTTGACACTCAATAGCTGAAGAAGGCATCCAAGCATAAACATTATTTTCTTCATCAGATATACAAATTGCTTTATCTCTTATTGAATTAACTACTACTAATCTCTCTTCATTATAACTTTTGTCATAAAACTTACATACTTCTTTTAACATAAGCCCTGTTGTTTTACAATGCGTTAGTTTCTTTTTATGATTATCCGATTCTTTTCTTAAAGCAAGTATCTGTTTTTCTGATAACATTGCTCTTTCTTTGTAAAAATCTGATAATGATTTAAGGAAAGGGTTTTCTTCTTTATAACTTTCAAGGTATTTTTTTTCCTCATCAGTAAGTGTTGGTGTGTTTTCGTTCATTTTTTTTATTATTTAATAATCATATGGGTTAAATTGTACTTCTATTGTTTTATCTTTAAAATCTAATATTATTTCATCAATTTCTAACCCCCCATTATCGGATGGTTGAGAACTAATTTTATCTAATTTCCATTCTTTATTATAAGGTTCAACATAAGTAAAGTCAATATCATCTTTTAATGTTAACTCATAATTTTTATCTATATCATCAGTTGTAGTATACATTCCATCTATTCTTATTTCTTTCACCATAGGAGTAATATCTTTAATTCCATAATCTCTAACATTTATCCAAGCCTCCCATTCTACTACAATATTAATATAATCAAACATATCGTAATCTTTATCTATTTTTTCAAAATTAAAAAATGTGTAATTTTTAATCTCTGTAATTTTAGTTGTAAATTTTAAATTCATAATTATATTTTTATTTAATTAATTCCCATCATTTGTAATCTTGCAGTAATAACTTTAGTATAATTGCAAGTACCACAACATCTGCCGTGACCTTTGGATATTGGGTCGGCATTATGTCCAAAAATTTTGGTATTTCTATTAACGGAAATATATTCCATATCCCCTCCACATAAACAACATTCATTTTTTTTTAACTTTTTTGTAGTTGGGTTATTCATAGATTTTCCAACGACTTTTGTTCTTGCTTTATGGTTTCCTCTAAAATTATGTTGTATAGACATTGCTTTGTAATATAATTAAACTTATTTTATTTGTGCTTGATTTCGTTGTAAAGATAATTAATTTTTATAATCTACAAAATAAATATAATTAAAAATCAATTTATTTTTAATAAAACACATAATTACAGGATATAAATAAATAGAAAAAAGTTTTTAAAAATAATTAAAAAACCCTTAAAATCTTAAAAATAATAATAATTAACTACTCTTTTTCAATTGGAAAATCGTGATTTCTGAATAATTTTCTTACACCTTGCTCATCATCAAGTTGACTTTGAACGAATTCAGGTGAAGGCATAAATAAATTAGTTCTTCTAAGTTCAGGTCCTACCACTTTAAATTCGGGCATTTCATCTGCCTCTTCTCTTGTTATGCACTCATAACTTATCATTAGTTGCTCAATATACATAAGCCTTGATTTAATCTGCTCTTGCCATTTAGGGTGCATATTTCCACTTGCTCCTGATACTTCTTCTAATTTTTTATTTAAAGCTACTATTTTGCTTTGTAAAAATTTACAACCAAACCTATCAAAGCCATCTTCCATATTATCTACAAAATCAGGAGTAATATAAGATTCATTAATATTTGGTCTACTTAGAGTAGCTATTAAAGGTGTAGATATATCTACAAATGTATAATCTAATATTAAACGAATTGATTGTTCAGGTAATAGAGTATATCTTATTTTGGTAAAACCATCTAATATATAACCTTTTTCATCAGGAGTAACTATGTAATTTTGTGATTGATATGGGTCTATTGTAGGTGTTAATACCTTTTGATAAACCCTACCTGTTGCTAAAGTCCTGTCAAATAAAAATGGTTGTAACAATTGTGCTTGAGAAATTGAAAACAATTGAAAATTTTTCACATCATAAGTTCTTCCTATTGTGCTCCATAAGAAATCACTATAATTAAAATTTGGATTTGATGCTACTACTGATACATTGGGATTAGATATTAAAGCAGGTGAGGATTGTGACAATGTAGGTGTAACCTGTCCTGACCTCCAAATATTAGGCAGTATAGTTCCTCCTGATAGTTTAAAAGGTCCTGAACCATAATTATATACAGGATTGTTTATTGCTATATTATTTGCACTTGCCCAATTTGGTTTAACTACAACTTGAAAAGTAAATACACCTTCACTTATTTCTGTTATATCCCAAGTTCCTATTCCAACTAAATCAGGGTAGGTATTAAAAAAAGTTTGTAATTGGGGGGTGGTTTTATTTATAAGTGTAGCTATCCCCTGAACTTGCACAATAAAATCCGTACCATCATTTTTCTTAAATTTAAAAGTTATTTCTCCGGGTGCAGAAATTATAGTATTATCCCACCATAATTCTGATAGAGTGCTGTATACTACAGGTTGTGGACCTGTTCCATAAACTGCCCAATCTTTAGTCCAAGAATACACATTTTCAGTTACACCACCACCTGTTAAATTTGAAGATTCAAAGATGTCAATTTCTTGAGATGTATTTGAATTATTAGAAAAAGATACTACAAAATTATCCATTTATTTACTATTTTTTATTATAGTAAACCAATCGTTATTTGTATCGTTTAAATATCCTTTATTATCTGTACTTAATATTCTTTTAGATACTCCATCGCTTACATTACCACCAATTACTTCTATATTTGATTGTTTTTTATTTACACCTACAACTAAATCACAATGCCCCAAATATGCTCTTGTAGTATCGTAGTCAACTCCTGATTCTCTTGAATAACAAACTAAGTCACCCAACTCAGGTTTTTCTTCATTTATCTTATATCCTTTAAAATTAGATTTTGAATTTTGTTTTCTGTTTTGTATAAATGGTCTGATATATTTATTGTGAGCCGAAGAATATGGGAATTCATCTTCTGCTCCACTTTTACGCATTAAAAATGATATAAATGCAGATGACCACGGTGTGTTAGAACACCCATCTTTATCTATGTTAACTCCTTTTCTCCAATATTCCCCCACTCTATCTCTATATATATTACTACATTCAAATTCTCCTGTATCTTGCACTTGTCCTCCAACTATTAATTGCTTTCCCCATAAAGACCACTCTTTATTAGCATTAGACACAAGATTTCTTTTAAAACTACTTAATCTTAATTTTTTAAATAAAATTATAATTCCTGCTGACACTAATAAACCAACAGTCAAGCCAACTATTACTTTACTATTTTTCATTTTCTATATTTAGTATATATATAATAACCAATAAATATAAAACTTGCCCAATAATACCATTGAATAGGTTTATTTTCCATAATACCATTGTCTACCTCCTCACCTCTATTACCCTTAAATATATCTTTTACTTCTTCTGTTTTTTTATTATATTCTAAATTGATTACATTTATATCCGATGAAAAATCCTTAATAGATATTGTTTTATTTTTATAGCCTATATATGAAACAGTAACAAAATCTGATGGGAAAACATCAATAGTGAAATTACCATTTTTATCAGCTTTAGTTTTTTCTCCATCTTCTATTAGCCCTCCTTTACCATCTGTTACAATAATAGTAGCTTGAGGTAACTCCTCCTTAGTCTTACTATCTATTACTTGTCCTTTTGCTATCATTGTTATTTATTTTAATTTTCTTCTTTTTCAAGCATATCATTAGAAATTACTCTATGAATAATTAAAAAACCTGTTAGTAATAACAGACCTATAAATATTTCTTTTTTAGCTTTATTATTCATCCTCTTAATCTTCTGTTTGAAAGTCAACCCTATTATACTTCTTCCAAAATTCATCTCTGTCCATACCCTTTATATATACTTCTTTAGCACTATATTCTGCTCTCTCTCTATCTGTCATCAACAATTCATCAAGTATTACTTCCTCTCCTGTATGTGAAAAGCCTACTATCCGATGATTTTCAGGTATATCATTATAAATTATACTAACGGTAGCAGTTTCTCCACCTTTTGCATATCTTTTGCCACTCATTATTTCATCAATTACATCTCTATCAAGTTCATCTAAATTTGAAATTAGTTCCATATCATCTCCTTTTCCTTGTCTTAACTTTATGAGTTGAACTGCACCTAAATATCTGCCTTCTGCAAGTTCATCTTTGTAATTATCTCCTGTCCACCAATCGTTTCCATCATATTTGTAGTCCATAAATTCACTTGCTATATCGTGGCTATCTACCTTACCACCTTTTGCAAAAAAGTATATTTCATCTGTGGACAAAGGTTCATCTCCAAATTCTACAAGTTGTTTAGATAATGTTCTTCTGTAATTTACAAGAAAATGTTTTTTTATTTTTTCTTTATCTCCACTCATCGCCACTTCTAAATCAAATAATGGTTTTGCTAATGTATGGTAATTAACATCTTCTAAACTATCAGCATATTTTTCTACGGTTTTTACTGATGTGTCCATATCAATGGTTTTTCCATATTCTACCATTCCATCATAATCAAAATCTTCCGACCACTTATCTCCTAATTTATATTTTCTTGCCATTTTTTTTATTTTATTAATGCAGGTATTAATATTCCTGTACCTACTCCCAATCCATACCAAAAACTTTTTTTATCATAAAATCTCGTATCATTCTTGATTACGACATTCTTTAAACTATTTACATTTACATATGGATTTTCATTCTTTACCATTACGGTAGGTGTAGGAGATTTGAAAAAACCATTACTTTTTAATCCTAAAGTAATTATTTGTCTATTATACAAAGATAGAGAATCTATCCACATTCCCTTATTATTAATTGTAGAATATAAAGAATACCACTCTTCCTGTACTCCAAATTTAGTTGGTAACTTTAAAAATGCTATTCCTTGTTTATCAAAAACTATTCTTTCTATTGTGTCTATAATAGGAATAAATATGCTATCTATTTTAGTTATGGTCTTAATTGTAACTTGAGATTTTATTTTTTTTAAATCTTCTATTACAAGTAAATTATTTGCTATTGCATCTTTTTGAGATAAAATAATTTGGTCTTGTTCTGCAATCTTTTCTCCATTATCATTTATCTTTTGAGTAAAAAACTGCTCACCATCTTTAAATTTTATTATTTGCTCCTTATATTCATTTAATTTCGCATTAGAACTTAACAATTGTGTTATTAATATGAATAATAATGCTAAACATAGGATTAAAAATTTATTTTGATGTTTAGCAAACATTACATACTATTTATTTCCAATATTAGACAAATGCTCCCCCGTATTACCTACTGCATAAATACCAAATATCCACATAACAAATTGTGACCAATCACTAAATTCTGCTTTTCCTATAATTAAGAAAAATGTAGAACTTAAAAACAACAAAATCGCAAAAAACATTTTACGACCTCCAATAAAACTAAATACTTTTTCCATTACTCTATTTTTAATTCATTATTCTTACATCAAATATATTTTGGTTAGCTGAAACAATTCTTCTGTTTACCTCTTCCCAATTAATAATATTAAATATATTCTTTATATATCTTGTCCTATCAGCATCGTACTTTAAGTAATATGCGTGTTCCCAAACATCTATACCTAAAAGTGGAAAAGATTGATATTCGGGCATATATGGGTTATCTTGATATGGTGTAGCAAGTATGTTTGTACTACCATCTCTATTCATAACCCACCAAACCCATCCTGAACCAAATCTTTTTTGTGATGCTTCTATTATATACTCTTTAAATTGTCCATAAGTTCCAAAGTCCTCAATTATCTTAGCCAAAGAAATACCATATGGAACATTGTTTTTTTTCTTAGGATTAGGCTTGAGCATTTTCCAAAACATAGAATGATTAACATATCCCCCTCCATTATCTCTAACTTCAATAGGATATTTGTCTATATTTTGCATAATTTTGATGACAGGTTCGTTAATATCATATTTTTCAACTGCCTTATTAAACTTTTTTAAATACCCCAAATAATGTTTATTATAGTGTATTTGCATAGTTTCCTCATCAATAAATGGCTCAAGAGCATTATATTTATAAGGTAATCGGACAGATGAAAATTTCACTAACTCATAGTCATCATATTTACTCATTTTCAAACTTTTTATTATTAATTAAAAATCGTGTGGTAATTACGGAATTTCTCAGTAAAGTGAAAGACCCAACTACACACACAACTAATAATATACTTACTACAACTTTATTATTCACTCTTTATTTACACTTATAGATTAAGTAGCCTAACATTCCAATGATTATTACATTGTGAACATTGTTACCACCTAAAAAATCTGCACTCTTAATATCAAACATTTTTTTTATTTTTGGGTTAATACTCGTTTTAATTATCTTTAGATAAATTATATTTTCTTATAATTCTATCCTTAATTTTTTTTAAATTCTTTTTAGTCGTTCTTGTAGGAGCATACACTTCATTATAAATAGTAGGCTCAATAGTAGGCATATTTGCAATTGTTAAATTTAAATGTTTAACTATATTAATTGCTCTTTCCCTACACATAATTTTACTTTATTAATAAAAAGTAACCTAATACTGCTATTCCAACATAGGGTAAAATTTTCATTATTTCAGAATCATTTCCAAGTGATGCAGTATTCATTCCTTCATTATATTCTATACCACCTGTTGGTGTAATAGTTTTTACACAAGGGTCTTTGTCCATAGTCCATCCTTCAGGACATACATATTGTTTATCAAATCTCCATTTCACATCAAACTTATTTGATATAGCATCTCCATCATTACATTTGTTACAAACTATTGATTCTGTTGAAGGGGCTTGTTGTGAATTTCCATTTCCTTGATTAGCTGAAGGACTTTTTGTTCCTCCTGAATATACTAAGTCAGGATTTGCTTTCGGCACTCCTGTATTTCCTACTTTATTAAACCATAATTCTGTTTCCATAATTTTTTTTATTTTAATCCAAATAATTCATCTATTGTTTTTCCATCATAATATCTATCTTTTAAATAAGAATCATATATTTTAATAGCAAATAAGATTGCTAATATATTAAAAGCAACTTGAATATCAAAAGGTGCTGAACCACCATCTCTCATTTTTTTTATTCCACTATGACTCATTAATCTGATTCTTTAATATTCCAATCTTCTTCTGTCTTAATTGGTATTTTATTTGAAGATTTCATTTGTTTTAACTCTGCTTTTACTAATTTAATTCGTAAAAAATCTAAGTAAGTTTTAACTGCATAAGACAATCCTATCGCAATAGCAATAGAACCACCTACGGTCAAAATCTTTTCCAAATGTCCTTCTTCTAAATAATCCTCCCATTTAGCCATTTATAGATTGTTTTTTGTTATAGTTATATTTTTAGCAATATACTCTTGATAAAGCATATAACCACCATAACCTGCTAAAGCATATTTAATAATCGTAAACATATTCTAATTATTATGAACAAGAACCACAAGCATTGCTCATATTCAATTGTTGCCAATCTGTTCCTACTAAATTATCTCTTCTTGCCCCCGGACTTGTTGCAGTACCATTAGCATTATTATATCCTCCACAAGCATTTGAAAATACATTTCCTTCTTGCCACATAGTTTCTCTATTTCTACCTTCATTTTGCCAATCTGTTCCTGTAAAGTTAGTATTCATATCTTGCCAAGCAGTTCCTCTGATACCACTTCTTTGCCAATCTGTTCCTGAATAATTTGATGTAGCAGTCATTTTTTCATATAATGCATATGCTCCAAATCCTGCAAGACCGTAAAGTCCAATTGTTTTTAAATCCATTTTCTTTTTTTTTATTAATTAATTATTTATTTTTTTACTATTTAATAGGTATCTCATAAACTTCTGTTCCTTTAAAACGATAATCATTTTCAGGGTACATCATTTTTGAATTACCTAAATTATCTACACCAAATACAGGAAAATCTACATCTTTCATTGTAATATTTCCACTTGGTATTACATTGTAAGGTTTATTTACATCCTTACTATTTCTTTTATATCCATCGTTAGAATAAATCTCTCCTCCAAAACCAATAGATGCAGAACCTCCTATTGGTAAACCTCCAATGACTCCACTTGAAGGAACACTAACAATATAAGGTTGAGATGTATTATCTGTTGGAAAAAAATTTTCAACATCATTATCATTAAACCACGAATTTCGTGTATCTAATAAATTAGAAACATCTGCATATCCATCTTTAATAATACTATTCATATCCTCTGTCCTCTAATTCTTCTTTTACTATCCGTTGTACTCCGGGTCTAAAAACAAAAATTTCAGCTAACATTTCAATTGCAATAAATGTACCTACTGCAACGGCTACCGTTCCCCAATTAACTTTATCTCCGAATACTTTCATATTACTTTATTTTACTTGCTATAAAAACACTTAATCCTACTATAGTTCCTATAATAAGACTACTTGATAAAGGTACTTGACCGTGATGTACCATCATATGTACTAATTGTTGCTTCATATTTAAATCTTTTGCATTTCCTGTTGGAGGTTTTATCTCATCAGGAGTAGCAAATGGAGTAACAACTTTAGGTAATACTAAATTTATAGCAACACCGACCATTATTGGTTTAATTAATTCTTTCATATGTTATTAAAACATAAATCTTGAACCACCCGGTATTTCATAATAATCCTGACCATCACATTTAAATGCTCCTTTTTTACCATTAGAATCCATCCAAAATTCAGATATAGTACAAGGTGTAGTTCCATTTATACTTCCCATAGTTCCTATTTGTAACATTGCAGTAGCTTTAGTTCTATCAGCACTTGCTATACCTACCCAACCTCCTTTACCATCTCCTCCTGAATTTGCAATATCAATTGAATTGTTGAATGTTGGTGTTACAGGTGTAGCAGGACCTGTTGGCATCGTTGATGGTGCAGGTAATCTGCTTTGATTTCTTCTATTCATTAGAAAGTATGCTCCTGCTCCTACTACTCCAATAACTAAAATTAGTTTAGTGTTTTTGTTCATTTTATTTAATTTATATTAATTTACTTTTTTTTATATATCATCATACCTGTTTTGGTTTTTTTACCAACATAGGTACTACCATTATAGCTAAATGATTTTTTTCCTGATTTTCTTGCTTTTTCTTTAGCTACCATATATGCGTTCATTTTTCTTTTCTTTGCCATAATTTTATTTATTTATTATTTAAACATTCCTTTTGTGTATGCAAAATATCCTAATACTCCAATAATTGCTATCCATCCAATTTTAGGTATTCCCATATAACCTGCTACTTGTGGTTTACAGTCAGGGTTACCTCCAAAATCTGGATTTAAAGGTCCTTTAAAACTTCGTGCGGGTAAATGTCTACACTCTTTGTTTGCTTCTTCTATTTGTTTTGCTGAAAAACTCATAATTTTATTTATTTATTTATTATTTAAACATTCCTTTTTTGTATGCAAAATATCCTAATACTCCAATAATTGCTATCCATCCTCTTATAGGTATATTTTTTAACGATGAAATAGAGGCTCTTTTTATAGATGGAGGTAAAGGTGTATCTTCAACAGGTAAAGGTGTATCTTCAACACTACTATTATCTCCATATAGTTCTTCATTTACTTTTTTGATGTATTCAG
>TARA_R110001599_G_scaffold51283_5_pt1 | contig 21619 bp, 19 predicted proteins | sample TARA_R110001599 | Tara Oceans TARA_R110001599 (sample SAMEA4398360) | marine metagenome | biome: Polar Biome; feature: [MES] marine water layer (ENVO:01000295) within the mesopelagic zone...; material: water (ENVO:00002006), including particulate matter (ENVO:01000060) such as......
CGCTGTATTGCTGGCACACAAACGCAAGGAACGTGGTCGCAGTATGCTTTACGCAGGTCTAGCAGTGCTTATGTTGGCGGTAGCTGCACTCGGCATACCTGCTGAGTAAGTGAATAAGCAGGCCTCGCCGTCTGGAAAAGTGGGGGTTTACTGCAGTAAGGCCAGTCCAGACTGCGGCAAGGCATTGGCCTGCGCGGTGATCGCGAGGCCGGCCTGCTGTAAAATTTGCGCTTTAATCAGCGTCGCGGTTAGATAAGGTCGTGTTGATTAACTCGTAGAAGCTGTTCTTGGCGTCCAAAGAATTGCGTAAAATCAATACTTCAGCGCTGATGGAACAGCGTAATAACGACAAGCTAAATCAAGGAGCGATTAGCTATGAAATCCACACCGATTCTGCCAGCACTCATCCTATTCACCATCGCTTTATTAAACATTCCTTTTGGCTACGCGGAAGCCGCCAAGCAAACCGCGACGATAACTAAGCCAGCACTCATGCTGGCCAAACCCTACCGCAGTGAAATCGAGCTGCATGAATACTGGGTCAGCGAAAAGCTCGACGGCGTTCGCGCATACTGGAATGGCAGCCAGCTTATTTCGCGCCAGGGCAATACATTTACCGCGCCACAGTGGTTTACCGCCGATTTCCCGACAACCCCGCTAGACGGCGAATTGTGGATGGGTCGCAATCGCTTTGCTGAGGTATCTGGCGCGGTTAGACGCCATGTTCCAGATTCAGAACAATGGCAACGCATTCGCTTTATGGTTTTTGATTTACCTGCTGAGCCTGGTGATTTTAATCTTCGCCTGCAGGCACTAAGGAAACTAGTGAACACCTTAAACTCACCGTATATCGCGCTAGTTAAGCAGCATAAGATCAATGACGAAGCAGCGCTGATGCGAGAACTTGATCACGTCACCACGGGCGGTGGTGAAGGCCTTATGCTGCATTTGGGCAGCGCGCCCTATCGCGGCATACGCAGCAACGACTTATTGAAGTTAAAGCGCTTTAGCGACGCCGAAGCGGTCGTTATTGGCTACCTGCCGGGCAAAGGGAAATACAGCGGAATGCTGGGCGCATTAATCGTGAAAACCCCAGAGGGGCGCAAATTTAAAATTGGTTCTGGCTTTAGCGATGAGCAGCGCCGCCATCCCCCAGCAATTGGCAGTACGGTCACCTACAAATACCAAGGCACGACAGCGTCAGGACTGCCGCGCTTTGCGAGCTTTTTTAGAGAGCGAAATGACTTTTAGCGCAATACCATTAACGCCCGATTTATTCGCTGTCATCCGAATTTTTATGCGCCGCTTTTTTTAGCTGGCGATATTCAATGGGAGTCAGTTCAGTCCAGCGCTTGAATGCGCGGTAAAAGGTGCTGGGCTCCGAGAAGCCGGTGAGGTAAACCACGTCAGCGATGCTTTCGTCAGTTCTAGCAAGCAGTTGCTTCGCTAACACGCAACGGTAGTCCGCCAATACTTGGTTAAAGCTGGTGCCCGCTTCAGTTAACCTAGCGCGCAACACCCGCTCATTCATGTCTAGCCGCGCAGCAACGCTTTCCAGACTGGGTTGACCAAGCTCAAGCATTTCCGCAATGATCTGGCGAACATCAGCCACCACATCTTGGCGCGACAAGCGCTCTAATTGCTTGCTCGCCAATTTTTCATGAAGGCGCAGCAAATCGGGCTCGGCGTGCGTAGACGGGGTGGCAAGAATTGTGGATGCAAATACCAATGAAGCTTCCTGCTGCTTAAAATGCACAGGGCAGCCCATCACCTTGCTGTATTCGCTGGAATCGCCCTCAGCCTCGTGAAATAAATTGACTTCGTCGGCGACAAAAGCGCCGTCAGTAACTGCCTGAAAATAGCGAATCAAAAATCGCGCAAAACACTCATTGCGGTGACGAAAATGTTCACCATCGTCGCCGGCAAACGCCAACACCAATTTCGACTGATTTTCGCCAATATGCAGCTCAAACTGCATTGCATCCGTTACCAAGCGCTGATAACTCTGTGCCCGCTTGAGGCCTTCGCCAAAATTGGGGCTACTCAAAAACAAGTATTCCAAGACCTGGCCACGATAGACCTGCACTGCGTCGGCTAGGTGTAAGCCAATGTGATGATCGCCGCTCACCTCTTCCAAGACGCGCCAGAAATGTTGTTGCGCGGCATGGGGAAAGCGCGAGCTGCGATCTTGCAGTAAGGTGGTGGAAATCCGGCACTCACTGACGATACGCTCAACATCTAAGCCCATCGCTTGCATGGCGGGATATACCAGCTGAATTAAGAAGCTGGAGTCGCTGAGATCAGAGAGGTTTTTTGAACTTATTTCAGTCATTCAACACGGTTTCTGCTGGGTTTAAAGATGAATGGGATCAAATCAACGGCTATTGGCCGAAATCCAAAAAAAAGAGCATGATCGGGCTAATTATTGCCGCGCTGCTATTCATTATACTGCACCACTGGAATTTCCCCAGTATGGAGATAGAGTTGTATGACCGCAAGTCATGAGTTAACGCTAAAACGCCTGCCAAGCACACTGCCAATGTTACTAAAAGCCGCCGTCACTCGGAAAAAGCCTGGCTCAACACCCAGCTTTCCTAGTCATAGCTTACGGGTAGACAATATCCTTAACTCAAAAAGCCAACTACAACGCTATAGAAAGACCTGCGGATTCGAACTCAACAGCGACACGCTACCTGTCACCTTTCTGCATGTTCAGGCCTTTCGCCTGCATATGAAAATGATGATAGACAAGCAATTTCCCGTATCGCCAATGGGCTGCGTGCATTTAAGCAATCGTATTAGCCAATTGCAGCCAGTTAAAGCCAATACCCGCGTCCAGATGCAATGCCGCGTTGCCGAGCACCAAATCACCGACAAAGGGATTGAATTCAGCTTTCACTGCGAAGCCTTTGCCGACGGCGTAAAAGTGTGGGAAGACACCAGCCGCTACCTGTCACGCTGCAAAACCGGTGTCGCGGCTGGCCCTAAAGCAGCGCGCGGCGCAGCGCGTGTATACGGTCAGAATAAAATTCTGGCAATTGGTCGCCAAGACGCCCGCAATTATGCTCGCGCCTCCGGCGATTTTAACCCCATTCACCTTCACGATATCAGCGCCAAAGTCTTGGGCTTTAAACGCATGGTAATTCACGGCATGTGGAGCAAGGCAGCGTGCTTAGCCGCGTTGAGTGGTGAGATCACGAGCAATCGCTATCACTGCGACATCGACTTTAAAACGCCGATTTTCTTGCCTACGCAAGTCCAGCTACATTTTGAGCAGGTCGTTGATGGCCTTGATTTTGAACTCCGCGACAAGGCGGGTGTTAAACCCCACCTCATCGGCACCATCCGCGCAATCAGTAGCTAAAGCCCTGTCGAAATAGCCCCGGCTGAGCTAGGATTTGAGTAGTAATTCCGGGGCCATATTGCGCACCATCTCGCGAATGCCTTGACGCCAATCGACACGCGTCTCACCAATCAATGCATGCATGGTTCCGGTGTCAATCGACAGGCTACCAAAGGCTTTTGGATTGCTCTGAAAACGCGGTTGAAAACCCGTTAACTCGCTAAGATAGTCACACCACTCCTCAATACTCACCGCCTGCGAACCGCCAAAATTGGTCGTCGTGACTTCTGGCGTCGCGGCTGCAAGCAAGTAGGGGATTTTCGCCACATAATCGTCGGAATGCAGCAAATTGTAATTATTGGGCGCGTCAGGGTGTAAATCGATCGCAATGTTTTCTTTCATCATCAGCAGGTGAAAGTATGGCCAACCACCGTTATTCCCGTAGGGCACACTCAACCTAGCAATTGTTGTCGGGATTTTAAATTGATGTGCAGCAAATCGGCACACCGTTTCCGCTGCAATTTTTGCAATACTGTAAGTTGGAAACATCGCACGATGATTATCGCCCAGTGCATCATTCTCGCTGCGCGGCGACTGCCCGGCATACTCGTAGACCGCCGTAGAAGAAAAATGTAGAAAGGCTCTAACATTGCGGCAGTGAGCCATTAAATTGCCCACGCCTTCGCCGTTGGCGGCCAAATCGTAATCAAAATGACCGGTCTTCACCACAGCGAAATTCAGCACATAATCAAAATCACTTGGGCAGGACGCGAGGCTATCCATATCAGCCAGATCAGCGCGAACCGTATGTATGCCACGCTTATCTAAGGCCAAGCGCGCAGACTTATCGGTAAACCGCGCCAAAGCAGTCAATTCGGCGACACCACTCAAGGCTTCTAGCACCGGCGCGGCGACCTGGCCGGTTGGGCCGGTGACCAGAATTTTTGCACCTTTTAAATCAACTGGAGTTACCGCCATAAACACCCCTCATAAACTTTATTTGTATTATGAGGGGAGTGTATACGGGCTATGGAAGGTCGGGCACCGTCCGAACGGATGGCACCCGCGGTTTAAGAGGTAGGCAATATTTAGAGGTAGCTTTCTAACTCACGCAACCACGTTTGTAGCTTTTTCATATTGTCTGGCCCCAAGCGCCACATCCATTTGCTTAGTGGGTCGGCATTTTCAAGGACCGGATCGACATATTCATACAATACTTTGGGGCGTTTCATCGCGGCGTTTTCAGGGATTGGCTCAACCACCAGCAAATGCTCAATCATGGTCCGGAGTTGATTATCAAAGGACTGAGGGTTGCCGAGCTCATTGTAAGTACCTTCTAAAAACGGCGACCATTTTTTATAAAAAATAGCTAAACTCTTGGGGTCGGCGGCCGTCACGGTCGAGATCATGCCATCCCAACGGGCGTAGTTACCAGGGTCATTGGTAAGACCGTTTTCCGATTTAATCACCAAAAAGGGTTCTTTGCTATACACAAAAGGCAGGTGTTTTGTTGGCAGGCGATAGGTAGCCAATTGATCAATAGCCGATACCCATTTGCGCACTTGCTCCGAAGGTTGCAACCAGCCAGCAAGGGGCGCGGACAATTTAGCCGCGGCGGCACGGAGCTGTTCGTCACTGCCATTTACGGCGGCAGGTGGCTCTGGCACTTCGGCTTCTTTCTCGCGGTAATCCGCTTCGGATTCGACTGCAAGTGTTTGCTTAACGGTTTTTTCTGGTGGCGTTGCTTGGTCAATAACAACCGGCTGCGCAGATCCGTCGTTAAATTCACTCGTCGCAGAGCGCTCTAATACAAACCATACAAATGCGGCAATTCCGACGATGACGACAACCGCAGATAAGGCTTTCCAATTCATCACAAAATCCTATTGTTGAATGAGGCTAAATTATTGCTGAACCACAGAGTCGGGCCAGACACAGGCAACTACCGTAACGCTCCCAGCAGCTGCATGCAAATGAAGTACGCTAATACACAGATGGTATTACTGCTGCAAGAATTCAGCAATAACCTATCGCAAAACCAAGGGGATATATATGAAAAACGCCACAATCTGTGGCGTTTACGTGGTGAACTCGTTACTTGCTCTATTTTTAAGGGTAAATAAAGCAACTACAGGTCAAAGTCGTCCAGCAGATCCAGTTCATCCATCAGGCGCTTACGCTCTAAGCGTTCTTCAATTTTGCGGCGGATGCTACTATCGCGACCACCCATTTCCCGCCGCTCATCAAAATCGGCGCTCGAATCATCTTCTACCAGATCATCGAGATCGTCATCAGCTAGGTCACTTGCCATTGCTTGCCCACTCCAGTACTACGTCGATACAGAATGAACACCTCGGCTAACCGTGGTGGTTCAGGGCACTATTTATGATGATCTTGCGACGCTGTCAATAAAAATTTTTCATTATTTCCAATCGCCGTTTCAGCTGCCGCAGCGACGCAATGTCCTCTCGAAAATAATCGTCAATATTTGCTAGCGGCTATCGCTAGCGGGCACTAACTTTCAGCAAAAGCGCGTAAGTATAATTCGCAGTCTCGCTCGCTTATTTTCCGAGCCTATTTAGGCCGTTCAACGCGGCGATACGATAGGCCTCTGCCATAGTTGGGTAGTTAAACGTCGTCTCGACAAAATAGCGCAAGGTATTACCGCCATTTTGCTGCTTCATAATTGCCTGACCAATGTGGATGATTTCCGCCGCCTCCGCACCAAAACAGTGGATTCCAAGAATTTCCAGAGTATCGATATGAAAAAGCAACTTGAGCATGCCCACGGTTTCGCCGCTAATCTGCCCGCGCGCCGTATCCTTGAAAAACGCGCGCCCCACTTCATAGGGTATTTTCGCCTCGGTTAGCTCGCGCTCGGTTTGCCCCACGGAGCTAATTTCCGGCAAGGTGTAAATACCCGTGGGGACATCATCAACAAAACGACAATGCTCCTTGCCACGCGCCGAGGCCGCTGCCGAACGCCCTTGGTCGTAGGCTGCGCTCGCCAAGCTAGGCCAACCAATTACGTCACCAGCGGCAAAAATATTAGCCACCGCAGTTTGATAATGCTCGTTGACCACCAATTGCCCGCGATGATCGGTCTGTAAACCAACTTCATCCAAGCCGAGCCCATCAGTATTGCCGCTACGCCCGTTGCACCATAGCAAGGCGTCGGCATGCAGGCGTTTTCCGGATTCTAAATGCAAAACGACTTCTTTATCACTTAGTACGACAGACTCGTAAACCTCGCGGTGGCGAATCATAACGCCGGTATTGCGCAATTTATAACTTAAGGCGTCGGATATCTCGTCGTCCAAAAACTCCAATAAGCGATCCCGGCTATTCACTAGCTCGACCTTCATGCCGATGCCCGAGAAAATCGACGCATATTCACAGCCAATAACACCCGCACCGTAAACAATGATTTTATTGGGGGTATTATTCATTTTAAGGATGCTATCGCTGTCATAGACACGGGGATGACTGAAATCAATATTCGCAGGTTGATAAGGCCGCGACCCAGTGGCAATCACCACACTCTCGGCGGTGATTACCTCATCGAGACCATCGGCACAGCGCACCGATATCGTATGTGCATCGACAAAATGGCCCGCACCGTGGATAAGGCGAATCTGGTTGCGATGATAAAAGCGGCTGCGCATATCTACCTGCCGCGAAATAACCTCATTGGCATGGCTCAACAAGCGAGGGTAGGTCAAAGTACGGGCATCACCAATGTCGCGGAAGATAGGTGTTTGGTTAAAACGAATTGCCTGCCGAACCATATGCCTAAGCGCTTTTGACGGGAGGGTGCCTTGGTGCGTACATGCGCCACCCACGGTGCCCTGCGCCTCGATCACCACAACGCTCCGACCATGCTTAACCGCATTTAACGCCGCGCTTTCACCGGCCGGGCCACTGCCCAATACCACCATATCGTAATCAAACTTCTTAACCACCGTGATTCCCTCCTCGCCTTAGTCGTAATCTCGTTCCACTGCTCAGCATACTCCGCAAACGCCCCAAAGGGGATTCGACCTTCTGCTAATAAAAAACTCGCCTGCCACGAAAGCAAACTTTAAAATAATGCGCTTTCAGTGCGCAGCCGGAGACCAAGGTGCCTGACTCTACGCCTCATAGCCGCCGTTATTATGGCGTGACCACGCTATTATCAAGCCACCCTGATATGCGCCGCCTCAAGCGCTCCGGCCTTGCGACCCATTTACATGGCAATAAACTGTGGGGTAGCGCCTACCTTCTTATGGACTACCTACATGAGCACCCTTTAGAACCCGGCAGTCGAGTCCTTGAGCTAGGATGCGGCTGGGGCTTGGCCAGCATATATTGCGCCAAGTATCAGCAGGCCGACGTCACCGCCCTCGACGCTGACCCCGCCGTGTTCCCCTATCTTGCTCTACTCGCAGAACACAATCAGACCGCAGTCCAAACAGTGCGCGGTGATCTAACTGCCTTGAGCGAAGAAGAACTCGACGAATACGACACTATTATCGCCAGCGACATCTGCTTTTGGGATGAGATGAGCGAGGCACTTTACCAGCTCATCGCGCGTGCCATCGACGCAGGCGTAAAGAAAATTCTCATTGCCGATCCCAATCGGCCACCCTTCATCGACGTTGCGGAAGCCTGTATCGACGATTTTTTTGCCGAATTATTACCCCGCGAAATCAATGCTCGACGCCGCCATAGCGGAAGTATTTTGCTTATCGAGAATGCCTAAGCAACTACGCCGTGGCGGCGGGGCAGCTACTAACATCACAAACCACAATTTACCGTAAATATTTCTTCGCACACTCAATTATAACGACGGCACTGTGTCTTAAAAGTGACATAACTTCGTCACACAACTGCAAACAGCCAAGGGTATGGTCTCAAGTGTGAGGATCATACTATGCGTTTAATACAGTCGATTAATCAGTTCGATATAAGAATGTTTCTGGCCTGCGTGAACACGCGCCACCAGCAGCACTTATCCCGCATTGCCCGCAGCGTATCAAAAACGGGAGATGGCTATATCCAACTCGGCCTTCCCGTTCTGGTCTATGCCGCCGGGATCCAACAGGGACTAGCCTATTTTAGTGCCGTTTTGATCAGCTTTGCCGCGTGGCTACCCGCCTACTGGGTACTAAAAAACACCTGCCGGAGACGACGACCACCGGACGCAATTCCGGCCTTTAGTGCGTCGATTATAGCATCAGATGAATTCAGTTTTCCGTCGGGCCACACCGCCGCCGCATTTTTGCTGGCAACGATGACGGTACTGTTCTTTGGCGTCATCGGTGCGCCCTTATTCATCTGGGCCGCAGCCGTCGCTGCCTCTCGAGTCATTTTGGGTGTTCACTTTCCAACCGACACCCTAGCCGGCGCGAGCCTCGGCATTGCCATCGCACACCTAGGCCACAGCATTGTGGCGATCTAGCCACACGCTGGCACCCACCCTGCTAGGAATAGAATCACTATGAAATTGCTTTACGGTGTTCAAGGTACTGGTAACGGCCATATCGCACGCGCCAGAATGATGGCTAAGCACTTTGCCGCGCGCAATGTCGACGTGCAGTATTTATTCAGTGGCAGAGCGCCGGACCAATATTTTGATATGGCGACCTTCGGCGATTATCTCGTTTACCCAGGCCTGAGCTTTGCAACTGACAAAGGCCGTATTAGTACTTTAAAAACCCTACGACAATTGCGGCCAATTCAATTCATCCGCGACCTACGCGCCTTAGATTTAAGCGCTTACGACGCAATTATCAGCGACTTTGAACCACTCACAGCGTGGGCTGGCCGCCTGCAAAACAAAGCAGTTATTGGCATAGGCCATCAATACGCTTTTGCGCATGACGCGGTTCCCGAAAACGGCGCAGACTTGCGCAACAAATTAATTATGCGCTACTTCGCGCCCACTAAATTCCGTTTAGGCCTGCACTGGGACCGTTTCAACGGCCCTATTGCGCCACCAATAATCAATCCTGATGAACGTCGGCTTACCGCCGGCGAGCATATTTTAGTGTATCTGCCCTTTGAGGATCAGCAGCTAGTCAGCGCTGCATTACAAAACATTAGTAAGTACCATTTCATTCAATACTCACCCGATCTTACTGACGCCGAGATCGGCAATGTCAGCCAGCGCAAAACCAGTCTTCACGGTTTCAAACAAGACCTTTGCTCTGCGCGCGCGGTCATTTGCAATGCCGGTTTCGAGCTAATCAGTGAATGCCTCCACATGGGCATTCCGGCCTTAGCCAAACCAGTTTCAGGCCAGGGCGAACAACTAAGCAATGCTACTGCGCTCAAGCATCTCAAATTGGCCGACGTGATGGACACGTTCAGCGAACAGACCATTGCTCAATGGCTGCAAAATATTCCGGAGCAAACACCACAACACTATCCCGATGTAGCCGAAGCGATCTGTGACTGGGTGCTGCAAGGGCAGTGGCAAGAGAACGAGGCTCTCGTCAGTAAACTCTGGCAAAAAACTGGTAACGCCTGCGGCCCAGCGTCACTATCGACCCCATAATGTCGCAAACTGAATACAGTACTCAGCACAATCTAGCGGAAAACGCGCAAAGCGAAATCACCGGCCCCAACTTCCCCGACTTCACCACGGTCATGGATGCCTGCCGTGGCCGCCTGCACAAACGCCTGTCAGAGTTACTGTCATTAGAACAACTGTGTCGACAAGCAGGGCCACTCATTCACAGCCGGACCGAAGCATTAATTTATGCTGAAGAGTTTACGCTGCCCGTGGTGTCCTTGGTCATTGGTAAGCCCGACACCGCCAAACATTGCCTACTCGTTACCGCAGGTATTCACGGCGTAGAACGTATTGGCACGCAGGTCTTGCTCGCTTGGCTGGAAACCGTGGTAGAACGCTGCCGCTGGGACGAGCACTGGCGTCGCCAATTTGAGACCGAAATCTGTATCGTTGCCGTACCGATTGTGAACCCGGGCGGCATGCTCGGCGATTCGCGCTGCAACCCCAACGGCGTCGACCTCAATCGCCACGCGCCGATCGACGCCGAGGACAAGGTACCCTTTCTCGTCGGCGGCCAACGCCTGTGGCGAAAAATACCTTGGTATCGTGGCCGTCGCGACGAGGAATTCGAACCAGAGTTTATCGCGTTAAAGAATATTATTCAGCGCCACTGCCATGTCAATCGGCCCTGTCTTGCCGTGGACTTTCACTCGGGCTTTGGTTTTCAAGATCACTTATGGATTCCCTATGCCTATCGCCGTTTACCGATTCCTGATATTGGCAGCTACGTCGCCCTAAAATTACTTTGGGAGCGCAATTTCCCGCACCACAACTACGTCTTTGGCCCTCAGGCCATGCACTACCTTAGCCACGGCGATATTTGGGATTACTTCTATCAACGCTGCCGTGCCGACGGCATCACGCTATTGCCGCTTACATTAGAAATGGGTTCTTGGCTGTGGGTGAAAAAACATCCCCAACAATTATTCAGCTTTGCAGGTTTATTCAATCCCACCGTGCCGCATCGTCACGCTAGAGTCTTGCGCGGGCATTTACTACTGATCGATTTTTTACTGGCAGCGGCCCGGAATATAGAACACTGGCGACCCCAGGGCGAACAGGAAAGAGAGATGCAACAAATGGCACAAAGTCTCTGGTATCGGCAGCTTTAAAATATGACGATCAAACACTGGGTATTCCTGCGCGGTCTTGGTCGCGAGCAAGCACACTGGGGCGACTTTATTGACCGCTGCGCAACCCAGCTTAACTGGCAGTGCCACTGCATTGACCTACCGGGGTTTGGGACTGAATATCAACGGCACTCACCAACACACATCCATGCCATCCGACGCGATGTCGCGCAACGCTTACCTGCAGCGCTCAACAACGGCACGCCCTTCGGCATTATTGCACTGTCACTTGGGGGCATGGTCGCGCTGGATTGGCTTGCCAATAGCCCCGAGCAAATTGCGCAAGTCATTCTAATTAACACAAGCACTGGCGACTGCCCGCTATTTCAGCGGCTTCAATTTCCGGCGCTCGCGTCTGCCCTAAACGCCTTACTTGCGCCCGGCACCATTTCCCGCGAACGTGCAACCCTAGCCATGGTGAGTAATCACCACAGCGATGAACCAGCACTTCTAGAGGCATGGCTCAATATAAGCGCACTGCGGCCAGCCAGGCGCGCCAATATTTTACGGCAACTCCTCGCCGCTTCCCGCTTCAAAGCGCCAGCAACACTGGCTAGCGGTCCGCACATACTTATCAGCAGTCGTGCCGATCGCATGGTTTCATATCGTTGCAGTGAGTTCTTGGCAAAGAAATACCGCTGGCCACTTAAACTGCATAATAGCGCCGGACACGATTTGCCTATTGATGATGCCGCGTGGTTGCTGACGGTGTTTGCTGATGCGTTCGATGATGGGGAACGGCTAGCGGACAGAGCTAAGCTTGTCTGACGGACAGCGCACCAGACCTCGGCCCCCAATCTTTATTTAGTCATCCGTCCCCGTGCCCAGATACCGTTTACGCCGTGCCGTTTTCATTTTAGTAATGTCTACCAACACCAAACCGTCGATGCAATCGGCAAAATCTGGGTCGACATTGAAGGCTGCAAAACTTACCCCGCCCGGCTCGCACAACTCAGTGTATTGTTTGTAAAGCGTTGGCACCGCGCAGGACAAATCCGCTAATTCCTGTTTAAGCTGGGTAAATTCACTGCGGTAATCCTCACCACTAAATTTCACCGCCGCGGTTTCGGCCCGGTAAGGACTTTTGGCTTTCGCCCATGCCTGACTAGCAGGAAAATGAGTCTGATAAAACGGAATCAGTAAATCCTTGGCCGCCCGTGGCAGGCTGTCGCTCAAACTTACGGGGCCAAACAAGTAGCGTACGTCAGGATAGCGCTGTAAATAAGTCCCTAAGCCCTGCCACAAATAATCCAATCCATTGCGGCCCCAATAGCGTGGCTGCACAAAGCTGCGGCCAAGCTCCGCGCCCTGCTCAAAATACGCCTCGGCATAGGCAATCTGGTAGTCAAAGAGCGATTCGCTGTAGAGCGTCTGACCGTCGTCAAGACTGCTGATTCGCTTTAAACGGTAAGCGCCCACCAACTCCAGTTGGTTTTCATCCCACAGTACAATGTGGTCGTAATAGGCGTCATAGCAATCGACGTCGCGGCGGCGGCCAGTGCCCTCACCAACGGCGCGAAAACTGACTTCGCGAAGCCGGCCAATCTCCCGCATTACCGTGCAATCGCCACTGTACTGGTAACAGTAAATCTCCATGCCGTCGCGGGTATTGCCCAAATGATCACAGCGACGAATCGCCGCGCGCAATTCCTGGCGGTCTTCTGGGTGCGCAACCGCTTGCGCAACAGGCATAAAACACGGTTCGCCAGCGCGTTTCCGGCGACCGAGCTTATATAAATGCTTTTTGAACAAGCGGGCTTTAGCCGGCGCCGTGACCGGTAAATTTTGATAGACGTCAAACTCAATAGCAGAACCAATAGTCACACGGACCGTGCGGTTACTCTGCTTAAACATTTCCCGAATCAACCACAATGTAGACAGCGGTTTTGCCAGTAACGAGAGCGCGTAAAAGAACACAGAATTACGCGCATTAATATGCAAGGGCAGAATAGGCGCCTTGGCCTTCGCGGCAAATTTAATAAAACCATTGCGCCAGCGACCATCGCGAATACCCGCGGGACTAAACCGCGACACTTCACCCGCAGGGAAAATAATTACCGCGCCTTCGCTATTCAAATGCCCGTGAATCGCCTGAAGGTTTTCTTTGCGGTTACGCTTGCCGCTCATATTATCTACCGGCAGTAACAAACTCCGCAGCGGCTTGATGGCGTAGAGCAACTCGTTGGCCATCACTTTGACATCTGAACGCACCTCAGACACGAGCTTAAGTAGCGCAAGGCCGTCTAAGCTACCAATTGGGTGGTTAGAAATAATAACGACTCGACCAGTGACCGGAATTCGCTCTTTATCTAGCGCGCTAACTGCGTAGCCGAAATCAAAATACTCTAGTGCTTTTTCAACAAAGTCCAAGCCCTGCAAATACGGGTAGTCGCGTTCAAATTGCTTGAACTCAGCTTCATGAAAAAGGTATTTAAGCAGCGCTGCCAAGGTCTTTTTAATCCGCGGACTGCCCTTGGAAATTCGTGGAAACTGCTCATCAATGACTGAATCAACCGATATCATCTTATGTACTCCTCATCATCAACTCGCGCGGCGCAGAGGCAAGACATCGGCCTTAACGCGCCCGCCATTGGCAGTCATGCTTTGCAACAGGGTTTGGTGCTCGGTCCACTGCAGTAATTCCAAATCACCTTCATAGGATTCACCTAAGACGGTACAGTTTTCTATCCAGTCGCCGTCATTGCAGTACAGCAGACCATTTATTTTACGGAGCGCTGGCTGATGAATATGGCCACAGACAACACCGTCGAGTCCCCGTCTCGCAGCTTCGCGAACAGCCGCCTCTTCAAAGACACTAATGACTTGGCGGGCGTTAGGGATACGCTGTTTTATATACGTCGCCAAAGACCAGTAGTTACGGCCGAAACGACGACGAATGAAGTTGGCCCAGCGATTAAGGAATAGCAGTAGGTCGTAGGCCGCATCACCAATTAAATGCTCCCACTTACTCAGGCGAATATGCTCATCGAGGCAATCGCCGTGAAACATAAGCAAACGTTTGCCAGATACGGTGGTGTGAATTGCTTCACGCTTGATTTCAATGGGACCAAGGATATGGCCGACATAATCCCGCAATGGCTCGTCATGATTTCCCGGGATATAGACAACGCGCGTGCCACTACTCGCCTTTCTAAACAACGCACGAACTACCTCATAGTGACTAGAAGGCCAGTATAGACTGCGTTTCAAGGCCCAAAGGTCGACAACATCACCAACCAAATACAATGTTTCACATTCAGTTTTGGAGAGAAAATCCAGTAGATAGTCGGCCCGGCAATCTTTAAAGCCGAGATGGATGTCTGATAACCAAATGGTTTTGTATCGCTGCCTTAGCTGCACCCTTATGCATCCTCGTCACGTATTTAGCGCAAGGATAGGGCTTCAATATGACAGTAGCGGGACTAATACTAGACAGTTTTATGACAGTGGAGTGACTCTGGGTAGCGTCTAAAACTTTATTGCTTAAAGCGAAAAACGGCTGCGCTCAGTCAGTCGCTTTCACTAAATGAGGGTAATGCGCCTGCAGTACCTCAGACAGCTTCGCCTCGGTAAGCGGCTTACTCGCAAAACTTCTCACCTCGCGCTTGCTTCTAGCTAGATCAGCATCGTCGGGGTTAAGTGAAGTTGTTAGCATAACCACAACAACACCCGCCTGAAGCTCCTTAGAAAGCTTGGCGTATTCTTCCAAGAACTGCCAGCCAGTCATCACCGGCATATTTATATCTAAAAACACCAATTCTGGCTGAGGGTATTCTCCATCAACCTGGGTAACTAAGTATTCCAAAGCTTGGCGCCCGTCGTTCGCCTCTATAACTGACTCCGCGCAGCCGTATTTCTCAATCACTAAGCGGTGAATATAATTCGTCGCTTTGCAGTCATCCACGAGCAAAACGCGTTTAAGCTTGGTCATTTGATGTATTCCTGAGCGTAAAATAAAACACGGTGCCTTTATTCAGTTCTGATTCTAACCAAATTTTACCGCCGTGTAATTCAACAATTTTTTTGCAATGCGCCAAACCAATACCGCTACCGTCAAACTGATCACGACCGTGTAAGCGCTGAAAAATCAGAAAAATACGCTGAAAATTCTCAGCGTCAATTCCAATACCATTATCCCGAACGCTGAATCGCCAATCATCACCTGACATTTCTGCCGCAATGCTAATTTCTGGCCTTACGCCCGGCCGGCTAAATTTCAGGCCATTAGTAATCAAATTCTGAAAAAGCAGGCGCAAATGAGTCCTTCCCGCCGCAATCACGGGCAGCGTGCCAAATTCAACCACACCACCTGCTTCGGCAATCCTTTGTGCCAAATCCGCACAAACATCGGCGACCAATTCATTGCAGTCTACCGAACTTAAGTTCGATTCCGTGCCCAAGCGACCGTAGTCCAATAGGCCCTTAATCAAGGCGGTCATACGCGCGGTTGATTCATTAATAAAACCCAAAAATACTCTGGCTTCATCATCGAGTTTGTCTGCGTAATTCTGCTCAAATAATTCGACAAAACTTTGCACAGTGCGCAAGGGCTCCTGTAAGTCATGCGAGGCGATATAAGTATATTGTGACAGCTCTTTATTCAAGGCCACAAGCTTTTGATTATTAAGTCGCAGTTCGCGATCAGCCGCTTTTCGCTCCCCAATCTCCGCTGTTAACAACTGCTCACGGTGCGAGAGTTCCTGCAACAAATTATCGAAAACCCGTGCCAACTCTCCGAGTTCACCCCGATCCGTAATTGGCAGATCTTCACTTTTTGTAGCGATGCCATCACGTTTGAGGGTATTACGCATATTGATAATGGGTGTCGCAATCCGCCGCGACACATAGAGAGCCAAAATACTGGATAGCAGAATTACCAAAGCAATAATAATGTACACTTTTTTGAGCAGGCGGCTTTTAATTGCCAATGCATCGCGCAACTCATGGCTCGTTGCTAAAATTAACCGGTCCTGTGGATTATCTGGGTTATAAGCAACGCTCCTTAAAGAATACAGCGTCGCTTGTTCTGCTGAACCGCTAATACCACTTACAACTTCATTTTCGAATTCTGACAGCAAAGCTTTCGCGGCGGGGAAATCTTCAAGGATATTGCTACTTCGCCCGTATTCAAATGCAAAGCGGCGCTGAAAATCCGGATGTACTAAATACTCTCCCGCATTGTTTGCAATCAAAAACTGGTACTCGTGACCAGCTAAGCTTTGCAGCTGATCAAATGTCGATTGTAAATTGTGATTGATAATGACTATGCCAAATAGGTGCCCAGCGCTGTCATAAATAGGCGTCGCAGCCCGAATGACTGGTTGCAAAGGCTCGACAATCTCACCAAACTCACGATTCAACTCAATCTCTGACACATAAACACTACCACTTTTTAGCGCGGCGGTTTCAGTGAAATATCGGCTCAGGCTTTTGTCTTGCAGCTCAGCTTGCGGCACGATACGTATACTGCCATTGGGACCTGATCGATCCACGCGAATGGACTCCCAGCCATTACTGCGAATAAAGCGAATTTGTACGCTTGGCTTAACCTTGAGCACTTCAGTAAAAATAACGCCCAACCGCGACACCCATTCTTGCTCGGTCGAGCCGTCTAGGGGGTCGACACCGCCATTTTCTTCGGCGCGAGCTAAGCCTTGCACAGGCGGGGTGCCAGCCAAAAATTGCAAATCGCGAATTAACTCAAGGATATTTGCGCGAAATTGCACCGCCTGGAGGTCCGACTTACTGGCCAAGCTTTGTTCCGTAGCGTCAATAAGCTGTGAATCCAATTGCCGCATGATCACCGCAACAATCACTGCATTGCTTAAGACAATAAGCGCAATTAAAGGCAGCAGGATTCGCCAAATAATGCTTTTCTGGTCACCTAGAATTGGCAAAACCTTAGTGTTTGTCATGCAGTAACGCTCTTGTTTTCATTCCGGTCCTAGTCAATGGAAGCTTACGGCCATTAAAGACTATAGGTACTTCGCAAGCAGATGGCTATTGGCGTCTCGCGCAAGGCACTAGGTAGATTCACTTACACTAACTCATGCAAAGCCATGACAACTCCGCAATACCGGCCCCTCAGACACGATTACCAGTAAAAATTTTGGCAACTACCTGGGGCGCCGACGAGAAGAACAGATGTATATACGATGCGGTTAAACCCTTGTCGCAATAGATCGCCTCACCCGGTGCGCTATGCTTGGGCCGACGACCATGGGCAATAGGCTCTAAATCGACATTCGCCAGTGATCGGTGATGTGAATGCCCTCTCATCTCCCCGGCAGGCAAGATAGCCGTTTGCATCCCCTGACAGCCGCCACGCTCCCGCATCACAGCGTCTCCAGCCAACAAACCCAGCATTGAATAGCTATTACCGGCGAGATCTCGCAATTTATTCAAGCAGTACATAAAGCCGCCACACTCAGCGAGAATCGGCTGCCCCGCGTGGAAAAACGCCTGAATTTGCTCACGCATTGCGGAATTATCCGCAAGTGCCTGTGCGTGTAACTCAGGATAACCACCCGGTAGCCATAAGGCATCTACCTCCGGCAAAGCCATGTCACGCATAGGTGAAAAATAATGGAGCTCGGCCCCCATACCTTCAAGCAATTGAATATTGGCGGGGTAGATAAAACTAAAGGCTTCATCTTTCGCGATGCCCAGTTTCAAGCCCACGAGTAATTGTGGGGGCGGTGCGAGCCCTTGCGAATAAAATGGCACCGCCTTAGGCAGCCTGGCAAGCACTGTCTCACTTACGCATTGCGCCGCCGCATTGAAGCGCGCCTCTAACTCTTCGCTAATTTCCGTCGCTTGAACCAAACCAAGATGGCGTTCTGGCAATCGGATCTCAGGGTTATTGGCAAAGCTCGCGAGCAGAGGAAGCTCTGCTGGCAGCGCGTCAGCAATCAGCTGGCGATGACGCTCAGACGCGCAGTGATTGGCGATTAAACCGAGCACTTCAACATCCGCTCGGTAGTTCGCTAAACCCGTAGCAAGTGCGGCTGCCGTCTGCGCCATGGCCTTCACATCCATCACTATCGCCATGGGAATACCAAAACTTACTGCGAGGTCAGCGCTGGATGGCTCGCCGTCGTACATGCCCATCGCACCTTCAACCAAAATGAGATCCGCCGTTTGCGCAGCCTCAAAAAACTGCTCACGACAATAGGCATCGCCGGCCATCCACAGATCAAGCTGAGTTACAGAGTGACCCGAGGCCTGCTCTAAAATCTGGGGGTCGAGGTAATCTGGACCCATTTTAAAAATGCGCACCTCACGTCCTTGCAGGCGATGATAGCGAGCTATCGCAGCGGTGATAATAGTTTTACCCTGCCCTGACGCGGGCGCGACTAAAAATAACGCGGGGCATAATATCTCGGTGACCATAAAACTCGTCCAACATAGGGAGGTTTCGCCGTACACGGCACGGTCAAAATACTAGGATTAAAATCGAACGCAAGGCCAAAACCCAGATAATCTGCATGTAATGGATTATTTAACGGCGCAGGGGAAAACGAAAATAACGACAAAGCGCCAATAGCGAAGGTCAATTAAGAGGGGGAGATTAGGGCTAAAGCATTACACAGTAGCCCCTTAGATCGTGGCTTAATTAAAAGCTAAGGCGAACATCAACACCAAAACTCTTTTCCTCACCAAAATAGGCCGCCTGGTATGCACCTAAACTAATACCGTGAACCTTGTACTCCTCGTCACTGAGGTTACGTCCCCACAAAGCGACTTCCAAGCCTAGACTACCGACACTAATATCTGACACCGCAAGTCGAGCATTTACCAAGCCGTAATCGTCGAGGAAAAAACCGCTCATATCGTCATTAAAGGCGGTGCCGTAGCGTTCATCGGTCCACTGATAATCAATACTGGCATTCAACATCATTGGGCTAGATGCGCTTCCCACTGCACGCTCATACTCTAAACCCAGAGTGTAGTTATGCTCAGGGGCGTAGGGCATTTCAGCTTGATCGGCGACGTTCTGCCCTTCTGTCGGGCTCCCGCCGCGCTGATCAATATACTCAATAAAATCAGCATCGGTATAGCCGTAGGACAGCTGCATAGTGAGACCACGAACCAACACAGCCATCACATCGAGTTCAAAACCGTCAATCTGAGCCTCACCTACGTTAAACACATCGGTAAGGAAGATCGTCGCGTTATTAGTGATTTGCTGAAGTTGCATATCTTCGTAGTCGGCGTGGAACACCGAGGCATTGACGCTGACACGATTATTAAGCCAGCTCGATTTCAGCCCTAACTCGTATGAAATCATGTGTTCTTCATCAAAGGGCGGGGTAAAACCGTCCTCGGTGCTGCGTACGTTGTAACCCCCCGACTTATACGCGGTGACTACTTTAGCAAAGGTGCTCAGCTCGTCAGTCCAGTTGTAATCTAGCGTCAGACTGGGGTTAAAGTTACTCCAAGTCGCGCTGTCTGATTGTTCGCCACCGGTAAAGTAAACCGCGCTATCTTTACGCGCCTCACGCTGGTCTTCGGTGTAGCGTCCACCCAGGGTCACATCTAAACGATGCTCAAGTGCTGCCGGTGACCAAGTTAGCTGGCCATACGCCGCATAGGCTTCAGACGTCGAATAGATTTGGCGATCTTCAAGGGTAATGGTTGTTAAGCTTGGCGGTAATGCCGGATTAGCATTGGGTATCAGCACTGGGACCGTGTCGGTCTCAAGCTCACTGCCATGCTCTTTAAAGTAATACAGGCCCGCAACATAGTTAAAGCTTTCGCCATGGTCCCCGACAAACTGGAACTCTTGGGAAACTTGATCCTGTTCAATGCCGACCCGAATTTTAAAGCCAGGCAAACCGCCACCGTAGTTTTGCACAATGTCTTCGGCTAATTCACGATATCCAGTTATGGATTTTAGCTCGCCCCAATCGGTGTCAAAACGCACAATGAGACTGTGACCACTGATTTCGGTCTCGCTTGGCTCCACGCCCCCATCCCAGCTTCCAGTGTCACTGCGCTTTTCATCGGCAGGAATAGCCGGCACAGTAGAAGACGTGGTTTGATAATAGTGCTGGGGGCCGTCAATATTAGAAAAGTCATACGCGTAATCAACGCTTAGCGCTTCGCTGACGTCCCAACGCACAACGGCACGACCGGCTTGCTTCTCTTCCTCGCCAAAGTTATCGCCCTCGCCGGTATTTTCTACCCAGCCGTCGTGGCCCGATTCTAAGTAACTCAGCTTGCCCGAAAAACCGCCGACTTTGCCGGTTTCTATTTTACTTAGGGAGCGCCAGTAGTCGCGATTACCCGCGCTAAATTGCTGGCTAATGGCAAACTCATCGCCCGGCTTGGCGGTGATTAAATTAATCGCGCCGCCGGTGGTATTACGACCGTATAAAGTACCCTGCGGGCCACGCAAGACTTCGACTCGCTCTAAGTCGGCAACATCACTGGTCAATCCAATGCTGCGCGCCACATAAACACCGTCTATATACACACCTACTGCAGGATCTTGAGTCGACTGGCTGTCGTTATTGCCGACGCCACGCATAAAGACCACAAGAGAACTACGGCTATTGGGGAAAGGGGTAATTGTGACATTGGGCGCCAAACCGGCAATATCGCCAAGATCACTAATGCCAAAGCGCTCTAATCGCTCGCTAGAAAAGGCGAGAATCGAGATAGGCGTATCCTGCAAGGAGCTCTCACGCTTTTCGGCTGTTACCAGAATTTCTTCCAGCGCCAAATCATTCGCAGCGTGTGCGCCGTAAGAATTAAGCGCAACCGCTATCGCCAGGGCGGATGCCCGGCAAACCAATTTACTCATGTTGGCCTCACTTGTCGTTTTTATTATTGCGGTCATTACAACCGCCCACTTAGTGAGGTGATATTGGCAGATTATTGCGGTTCTAAACCATCGTCTGTATGGCTTATCAGCTATTCACTCGCTAGGGCACGGATTAAATATAATGCCTGTGCCCCAACTACCGCGCTCAACTAAAAAACGCTGCGGCCACTGTGCCATAGAAAGCGCCGACGACTAGAACTATCGATGCTAAAAAACCGATCCCAAAGCCAGCGCCACGCTTCTCGGCAGCAATCAAATACCCCCGGCAATACACCGCGCGCCCCACCACAAACAGCAAACCAAGCCCAGCAGCGACAGTCGCGCTAAGGTAGTTTGCGAATAAATACATAGCCGGGATCACCACCACAATTTGCTCAAGGGTGTTCAACTGCACTCGCAGCATACGCTCTAATTTCGGATCGCCCGTCATGGCAGGGGCCCGAATCCCAGTTTTGCCCCGTGTCATACCAACCATCATCACAAATACAAAATACTCAAGTAAAATCAGACTTACTACTACACCGACTAATGCCATTTTTTAATTCCTATTTTTAGGTATAAACCCGTTATAAACTAAGGCCCCACTCTAAGCTAATTCAAACGCCATTGATCGCTTGCTTACGAATTAACTGCTGCATGCTCTGCTGAACATCTGGTCCCAACAAAGCGACCCAACGCTGCGACAACGACTCCAAACGCTTATCGACCCGCAGCAATTGCTCATCATCATCCCCTTCAACGAGTAATAAACCTTCCTTGAT
>TARA_R110001599_G_scaffold131169_6_pt1 | contig 21613 bp, 25 predicted proteins | sample TARA_R110001599 | Tara Oceans TARA_R110001599 (sample SAMEA4398360) | marine metagenome | biome: Polar Biome; feature: [MES] marine water layer (ENVO:01000295) within the mesopelagic zone...; material: water (ENVO:00002006), including particulate matter (ENVO:01000060) such...
TAGGTCACAACCTCCTCAACCTTTGCAGTTCGAGAAGGCTTGGGCAACTCTCAAGGCTTTACCTGAGCAACAGGTGCTTGGGCCTGATGACCAACCCCTCAAAACTTTACATCCCGCTATCCAAGGTATGATGGAAAGAAGAGGCACTTTACAACCAGAGGGCCAAGAGATACAGAATATAGGGCATATAAAGAGTTGGCATCCTCTTCACGACCCTCGGACCCCCGAAGAAATAGAAAACAGAGAACCTGCTAATTATAATGAAACAGTTTACCCTGAAATTGGCGTACCGGGAAAAGAACTTAGAGAAGGTGAGAGGTTTCATGATGGTAAAGAAAGGTTAACTCGTGAACGAAATGAAGCAATTCCTACAGAGGGCGCTTTACAAGGTGGTTATCGCACTAGCATGAGACCTCAGACTGATTTAACTATAAGCGAGGGCTACCCTTATGAAATACCTGAGCGTGGAATTTATACAAACGAAGAGGGCTATCCAGAGTACGCTACAGACCGCCATCCTTACACAGCACGATTTGCATCCATGTACGGTGAACCAGAAACAATGGATGAAAAATTCAAGTATGGTTATGGCAGATTTATAGGCAGATAGACCGACAAGTTTAATTTCTACACCGCTTTAGGCTCGGACATGAGTATGTTAGAGTTTTTATTACCAAGAATGATTGGGTTATTTATTTTTGGATTCATGGCGGGCTTTGTTTGGGTTTGGTGTACCTTCATCAATCCAGAAGACCCCGGTATGGTTATCTTTGAAGACGAAGCCGAACTGCAAGAAATGTGCATGAATGGCCTTCGGAGAGTGAAGGAATGAATGTAACCGTCTATGAGGTTGGTCCTCGTGACGGTTTACAATATTTAGAGCACATAGTAGACACAGATGATAAACGACGACTCATTAACGCACTCTATAGAGCAGGGTTAGAAAATATCGAAGAAGTAAGTTTTGCTCATCCTAAGCGTTTGCCTCAGATGGCTGATGCTGAACAAGTCTTTACTGGCAGGGGCGCTGGCTTAGTTATGAATAAGAAAGGCTTTGACAGAGCCTGTTCTATAGAACTTGAAAAGATAAATATAGTCTTTAGTCCATGCGAGACTTTCAATATCAACAACATGGGTAAGACCCGTTCAGAAATAGTATTGATGTACAAGACATTCATGGACAAGGTGCCTAAAGAAAATGTAAGAGTGTATATCAGTATGGCCTTTGGTAGTCGACACAGTGGTGTGGTAAGTCCAAACCTAATGCGACTTTGTATTCGAGACGCTAAGATGTTTGGCGACACTGCGGTATTTGCTGACACTAATGGAGTAGGTACTAGAAGAGAAGTTGCTCTTTGGGCACAGATGGCTATAGAAGAAGGTATGAAGCCAGCACTACATTTACATCATAGAGGCGATGAATCCAGAGCAGTGTCCTTAGTAAGGGCTGGCTTACTTAGTGGTGTTAAAGAATTTGACAGTAGTATACAGGGTTTGGGCGGTTGTCCTTTTACAGAAGACGGGGGCGCTAACCTAAGCACAGAGACACTGGTTAGGCATCTAAACGCTTGGGGATTTGATTGCGGTATCACAGAAGACAGGTTGAAAGAAGCGTCTAGTCTTGCTTATCAATTATCCAATCCTACCGTGACGCTTTTAACATAGTTATCTTTACGAGATGCATGGCGGGCGCATTTAACAACGCATGGAACTTTTTAAAAGCAACGCCTGAACAACAACTCATGGGTATGAGAGGTTCTATTCCACAGGCTCTCAGTAGATTTCCAAGAAGAGATGTTTCGAGAGCACCTTTCACAGGTGAAAGTATGAACATGGACCGAGAGTTTGGTGAAGACGCAGGTAAAGAACAAATGGCCGAAGTAGCAAGACTTCGAGCAGAAGGGATGACAGGTTCTGAAAAAGACCGAATGACTTCTGAGGGTGCTAGAGGACCTGCTGATTTACAACAGTATTACGATAACCAATTTGAAGAAGGTTTCATCGCTCCTCAAGAAAAGAGAATGATGCTAAGACCGGGAGAAACTGAGACAGAAAGAGCAGCCAGACTAAACCTTGGCGGTGGTCAAAGAGGAGCAAGAATGGATGCAACTAGTATGACTGGTGCACAAAGGTTTGGTTCAATCGATGAAGAGACAGGCGAGAGTCGTGGCAGACCACAGATAAGAGTCAAGAGAGGTAACATGGAGGGTATGATGACAATGGGGCGAGGTCGAGGCCGAAGAGGTGCACTTAATCCAAGAACTGCTGAGGCTTTACCAGAAGAGAGCCAATCACAATCTAAACCAATTACTGATGGACAAAATTACATAAAATTACTTGAAAGTATGCAAGAAAAGAATCCAAACATGCAAATCAATATCCCTACAGAAGCGGAATTAGCAGGGGGCGCTAAAGAAAAGAGACCTTACAAGTCGATGATAGATAACGATGAGTTAGAGGGTATCGAAGATGAATTGACTAATATCCACGGACCAGAGATGGCGAGTAGGATTGTTCAGTCTATGATTGACAACCCTCAACCTCCAGCCCTTAGAACTGCTGGAGTCCGTCAGCAAAATACTGACCCTCAAGGAGACAGACCTGCTTATAGACCAAGCACTGGTCAATTCTTAGGTCCTCAGTTTGACGACAAAGGTGAACCTAAAATGACTTCCAGAGGCCAACCTTCGATGACAGGTATTTCCCCTATGGATATTGAACAGATGGGTCGTGATGCTATGGTAGATGGAGAGATTGACCCACGAATTACTGGTAGATATACTGATGCTTTGGACAAAGTACCAGTGACCGCTGGTGAAAAGACAAGAACTACAAGGGCAGCAGAACAGGCTATGCAAGAATATGCTCAAAGAACAGGACAAGGTTTGAATTATACTCAATCCACTGATGCTGAGGGTAATGTTCGATACGGTCTTTAATGACACCAAAGTTCAAGTATAGTGTTACTTACCCATAGACATGCTGTGGGATTTAGTTTTAGGTTTGTCTTGGGTCGGACTTGCTCTTTCTATGTATCTTTTGGCACAGACAGTGACCACTATACGAAAAGATGTAGACGACCTTATGGCTATGGTAAGAGCAATTAGGTATAATTCTATGAAAGAAAGAGATGATAAAAAATGACACAGGTTAAATCTAAAGGTAAACAGAGAAGTTTACCTTGTGAGCATTGTAAACATCACCCTACTAAGCGAGTTTACATTAAGCAAAGTAATGTCTTCAAGGGATTCGCTTGGTATTGTGTAGTTTGTCAGCGATTTACTATAGCCGAGTAATCGTTAAATATGCTGTCGATAACGGATATTTGGCTGGCTTACCTTTTATCTTGGCTCTTTTCGGTTTAACTTCAAGACACACCTACCTATACTTTCTTGGGGTAAGTCGGCCACCCTAATCTTTTTGTCATAGGTGTGCATGGCTTTGTTTATGGGAGTAGCGCCAGCGATAGATATTGCTTGGCAGTTGTTGAAAAGAGATACGCACCCCGGTAGTCTTTCCGCATATCGTCAAATGATTGAAGGTTTAGGTGATGATTTACCTATGGAGCAAAGAATGGCTCAAGAATTGGGCGAAAAATTATCACCCGAACAACTAAGAATGCGACCTCCAAGTGTACATACTATGCAAGACGGACAATTTACTGATAATGTAGAACACTTACCCGATATACCTATTTTAAATGATAGAGATGAACTTCATGCAGAAGGAAATAATAATCAAGATGAATTTCTGGATATGTTTTCAAAACCAAGTATTAGAAATGAAAATGTAGGTGGTCCACCTGCCGCACTTGATAGTTTTGTAGATGCTATGAGAAATGAAAAAGTAGATTTAATGAGGGAATATGATGATGTACCCGATGAATTAATACAGGATGCTCAAGAAATAGATGAGCCTGTATTTGCAGATGACATTCATGATTATCTTGATGAATCCGATTATGAAAATGTACCTTACTATGCGGGATTACAAGGAAAACCTATGCGAAGAACATATACTCCTAATATGATGGAAAGGGAAGAAATGCCTACATTTGCAGGTACTCCTTTTAACGAAGAAACAGGCTTTACCCGTAGCGAACCAATGGACCTCGCTATGCGGTTGCTCAAGCGACAAACCACTCTTCCTAATTTTGACATGGGGCTAGACGAAACTACTGGCTATCAAGGTGTTGTGCCTGTTCAACAGGTAAGTGCTCAACCATCACAGTATAGTGATGCATATTTACAGGGTCAATATCCTGATGAGTTTTGGTCGGCAGTTGGTAGTGACCCTGAGATAACTAGAGGTCATGGAGGTTCTCGACACCGAGCAGATGAGCAGGGTAATTACCTTGCAGTAGGAGTCCGTGGTCGACAACCAATGGGTGATTTACCTACTCGTGGACCTTATCGACCAAGAAAAGGTCGAGCAGGTTATCCCCAAGACATGGGCGTAAGGGTAATACCTTCGGGCGATATGCCTGAACCAGAGCAGATAGTCACTATGCCTATGCGAGGAGGGAATTAATATGGATATAGCATTTGAAGAGGCATGGGATTTACTCAAGGGTAAGAAAAAAAGTAAGCCTTTCCATGGTTACAATCCTAACAAACATAGTAAGAAAGGTGGTTTGAATGCCAAAGGTCGTGCTGCGGCTAAGCGTAAGACTGGTGCAAACCTTAAGCCACCTGTTACAACAAAGCCTAGTAAACTCAAACCCGGTGGTAAAAAAGCAAATCGTCGTAAATCATTTTGTGCCCGTATGACAGGCGTAAAGGGTCCTACAAGTAAGAAAGGTAAACTTACTCCAAAGGGTGCATCACTAAAAAGGTGGAATTGTTAATGACTGGCTGTAACTGCGAAAATTGCGTAGGTATGGGTGCAGCGATTGAGTTTTTAGAAAAGAAACTTTGCCCTGCTGGTAAGGCTGCGGCTAAGAAAAAGTTCGATGTTTATCCATCAGCCTATGCCAATGGCTGGGCTGTACAGTATTGTAAAGGTAAGTTTGGGAAAAAGAAGAAGACAAAGGTGAAAAAGTCACTTCCCAGTCGTTATGGAATATATGCTCAAACTGACGAATCTGATGGAGAAGAAGACTTTAGAGAAAGAATAGAGACTGATATTGATAGAAATGTTAAACCAGATTCTATGAAGACAATAAGGGATAAGCATGGTGACCCTTATGCGGGTATGTCAGAAGAAGAAGCGTCTAACCTTAACAGACAATCAGCAATGTCTAAATTTATGAATCACCCTATAAATCAAAATATACATGATTCGCAAATACCACATGGTTATACTTTGGAAACTATGCCTCAAGATATGCTTGAAAGATTTTATCGAGAAAGGTATTTAGAGGCAACAGAAAGAGAACGAATGGCAGAAAAAGAAGAAGAGATAACAGAAAAACAACCTACAGAGATGGAAGATTTGTACTCTCAAGCGTTTTCTCAAGCACAGGAAGACCCCCAAGCGTACCGAAATTTTGGAGAATGAAAGAAATGAATCACGCTTCTATGGAAAAGGCTTGGGCTATTCTCAAAGGTAAAGAGGATGCTCCCAACTATAAAAAGGCTACTGGGTCTAAGAAATGTGGAAATTGTAAGGCTTGGGATTCATCAAAGACTGATGACCCTATGACTGGTTATTGTGAGTGGTATGACTTTACTTGTAGAGCAGACCATGTATGTGATGCGTGGGCTGGTAAAGATGAGTGATGTTCTTATCACCAAAAACTTGAACAGGTGGTTCAAAGAAAAGTGGGTCGATGTTTCTCGTAAAGACAAAGACGGCAAACATCCTCCATGCGGTAGGTCAAAGGCTAAGAAAGATAGCAAAGGTTATCCAAAGTGTAGACCAAGTGTAAAGGTTTCAGGTAAAACTCCAAAAACTTCTGGCTCTATGTCAGAAGGTGAGAAGCGGTCAGCCACTAAGCGTAAGCGTAGTAAGAAACAAGGAGTTGGTGGTAAGCCTACTATTGTTAAGTCACCAATGGACATCGCTATGCAGTTGTTGAAAGAATTTTATATAGATGACAATAATCCAGATACGGAGGGCTTTTATTCACCTCCCGAACATGCTTATGGAGCATTAGCAGAATTGCCCCGTAATCAGCGTATGGATAATCTTAGCAATTATGGTGGAGACATAACTCGCCTACAAGATAAAGGTAAGTATTCACGAGGCGGCTCACAACCACGACTTCAACCAAGCGGGGCTTTTGTTGGGGCTAGGGTAGGTATAGATACAGACGACAGTGATGAGTCTATACAAAGTTTAGGAGACACTCTCGGACACGAATATGTACATAGTTTGATTGAACCCGAAGTAAATGAATGGGCAGAACAAAAGCATGGGTTATTACAATCTCAAGTTAAGCCCTTATATCAACAAGTACAGACAATGGGAGAACAAGAAGGTAGACAAAAGTGGCTTAGACCGAAGGGGCCGATAACCAACCAATCAGAGTTAGATGCTGAAAAACAAAGGATTGATTTGGGTACTCAAGCGAAGACTTACGCTCACGAATATGGCGCTCATCAATCGGACCAAGCGAGCAAATATGGTGTAAATTCACAGTTAGCGGGTCGCTCTGATACTCAGGATATGTATAATCAATATCTACAACCACTACAACCACAAGCAATGAACATGCTTCCTCCTATGCAAGAGCAGCAACCTGAGATGATACAACAGGGCGAACCAATGGACATCGCTTTTCAGTTGTTGAAAGACGCAGTAAGTCCAGAGGCTAAGCGTCACAAGTTAGAGTATGATAAAAAATACGAGTCTAGTCCTGAGCGTGTCAAATACCGTGAAGAGTTGAACCGTGAGCGTCGTAAAAGGGGCATTTACGGTCACGGAGGACCTGATATGAGCCATACCAAAGACCATACATTGGTCGCTGAAAGCCCTCATGCGAACAGAGCAAGGCACTTTAAAGAGCGTGGCACACTTAAAGGATAACTAAATTAGCCCTCTGTCCTTAGCATGTATCGTGGATGAATTTTGGGACACGCTATTTCAACACATGTTAGCAGTGGCTTTTGAAAATGTCATGCGTATGGAAGAAAAGGTTAGCGAATACGACTCACCAGAAGCCCTTTGTCTCTTAGTAGAGGCTGCGGATAACTATCAGTTTTTGCGACAGGCTTATCACGATAAGTGCGCTGGGGATATACATGTCGAGTTCAAGTCCTATTGATTCGGCATGGTCGTTATTACAAAGCGACGACAAGATTGAGAAGGTTCTTCCTCTTTTAATTCCTGCTGCATTGGCAGGTTATGGTGCTTATCAAGGTTACAAAAATGTTAGAGATAATAGAATCACTGACCCTGTTCTTGGAATATTAGGTACAGAGGGCAATGATTCTCTTACCAGTAATGCACTGGAATTTGGTAGTGGGGCTGCACAAGGTCTTGGGCTGGGAGCAGCAACTAGAAAATTGGGTCAAGGTACTGCTAAATTATTTGGAAGGGGGGTAGGTTCTGCTAGAGCAAAGCAAGAGTCTGCTGACCAAGTGGCAAGACTTGCTGCTAGTCAAGCCAGAACTTCTGCACCTGCTCGTTTATTCAGCAGAAGAAGAATTGATAGAGACATTAGTCCTCAAGCCCGCCAACAGTTATTTACGGATGCTGAACAAGCGGCTCAAGCAGCAAGGAATGTTTCTTCTGCACCTGTGTCAAGGTTTGGACAAAAAATAGGTCAAAAGATAGATGACAAAGCGTATGGTTTGGCTGCCACAGCAGGTGCTGCTAGAGTAGGAGCAGATTTATTTCCTCATGCTCAAAATGCTTTTGCTGGTTTAGCAGGTGCTGCGGCGATGAGCCAAATGCCACAAGCACCAAGTGTAGGCTTTGGTGCACAATCACAAATGGGGTCAGTAGGTGCTGCCCCGTCACAACAAACTCAAGTCAGCGGGAACGCAGACCCATATGGAATGAGGCAAATATGGAAGCCTCAAGACAATGCTTTCGAGCAACAGTCGGAATTTGGGGGGCTTGGAGTACAGAAAGGTGATAATATGTTTAAAAATAATATCGGAGAAGAATTGTTGAAAGAAGCATCAGATAGAATGTATAAAGCATCATGCGCTCAGTGTAACAAGAAAGATTGTCTTGGTAAAATGCACTGTGGTATGAATAAAGCAGAGTGCCCTAAATGTGGTAAAAACTGTAAGTGCGATGACAAGAAAAAGGCAGATGACAAAAAGAAGCCAGCACATGGCATGGTTATTGTTATCGGCTCTAAGGCCGGACCCGGACCTTCTACTGATGGTAAAAGAGACAAAGTAGACTCTGAGAAGGACAAGAAAGAAGAGTGATTACACCTTCGGATGGTTTGGGTCGGAGGGAGCAATCCCTCTCGCAATCTCCGACCCAACTTAATTTAGTTATACTTAAACTAACATGGTAGCCTTTTATTTAGGGTAAAGTCTTGGATTGTAGTGAGAGGGAGTATTGTGCAAGCAGGTATAGAAACTAATCGTGAACACGACCAAGCAGAAATAAGATTGATGGGACTTATCCTAACACAGGCGGTTTCAATAGGAATAGCAGTAGGTATCTTTGATGCTGACCTTTGGATAGATTTAGATGACCCTACAAGGAACGGAGTCACCTATGCAATGGCTGCATTTGCCGTACAAGGTTTAGCGTATTACTTATTCAAAATGTTCTTTCAACAAGGTATGGATGAAAGAGCAAGAATGTCATCCCAAGAAAGAGAGCGTCGAAATAGATATAGGTCTATGGAATTTACATTCGATAGACGACGACAAGATATGGAAATGCGTATGCAAGAGGCTCAATTGGAAACCGAACTCAAGTGGATGGAAGAACATCCCGGTCAAACCCCTCCTTGGATAGAAGCAAGGGTGTATGGTAATTCTATGACTACTGCTGACTTTGTTCCAGATGATGGCGTTAAGCCAGTAGCCCCGCTTAGTTTAGGACTTGACTTTGGAAATGAAAAGTCTGATAATCGAGTTAGAGACGCAAATGGTAAATTCGCTAAAAAGGAGTGAGCCTAATTGGGCAGAATCTTCAAGACTCCTTCTGATGATACAGTCGAAGAGACTCTAAGGATGATGCACACTGCAAATATGGTCGATGTTGCTTACGAAAGAGCATTTGGTTGGTTGAAAGTAATTGCATTTTCTTTACTTTCTGCATTTGTTATGACAGCGATAGATTTCTATAACGACTGGAACCTTTGGGAAAACTCTGGTATCTGGTTGAAAAATACTTTACAAAGTTGGGCAGATGCTATATTTGATTGAGGTGATACTAATATGTCTATGATGGGAGGTTCTGCACTTGTTGGTGGAATGGTATTTGCTCGTGAACTATGGCATTATTTCATTCCTAGAAGAGTGGGCATTTATGGTCCGACAATGGTTGGTAAAACCACACTTGATAGATATATGACTACACCGGGTGAAATGGAAGAAATACCTGATTCAGAGCGCACTAATCACTTTAAGATACCCGGTCTTAATAGATTTATGTTACCAAAGCCTACTCGAAAAAGAGTCAGTTGGAAAGGTGAAAAAAGAGTGGTTTATTCTTCTGATATTGCAGGGGAAGAAAGGTTTTGGAACTTATGGGTTGACGATATGGTAAACAGACAAGTAGAAGCAGTTGTTTTTATGTTTGACCATAGGACTCTACAAGGTGGTAATGATGCAGTTCAATCGGTTGGTGGTTTCAAGTACTTAGTAGATGCTTTGATTCATAGACAATATCGCTATAGAAAATTAAGGGCTTGGTTTAAGGGTAAAAGTTATTGTCCAAAGGTTGTAATTTTAGTCGCTAATAAAGCCGATGAGTGGTGGGATGAACAAGCAAATGTTCTTTGGCAACAACAAAGACTAGGCGAGCATAAGATATTTGACCCTTTTAGAGAAGACTTAGTTAGGCTTCAAAAAGCCGGAGTGCCTAGTAAAAGAGGGATGATGGCTACAAGAATAGGATGGAATGTAGAAAGCACTATGCTTGATATACTAGCGATATAAGGGGAATATAGTTATGAGAGGAAATTTTAGTTTTGGAGGGTACGGTAGAGTCCCACAAGGAGATGCTAATTTAGGTAATATGAGCGAAGCGCATCTAGTAGCATTAGGTCAACAAGGAAATGCCAGCCATGCTCAGTTATTAGAGATGCAAAGTGCTCAGCAACAGATGCAGAAAATGTCAGGTAAGCAGAATATCGAGGTACCTAGAGTTAATTTCTACCCAAGTCGTCATCCTGACCCAAGAAAGGCAAGAAAACAAGACATAAGACAAGCCAGAAAACTATTAACTCCTACAAAAAGAGGCTTTTTTAACCCGCTTCGCTGGATATGGGGTAGGAAATATCGCTACAATAGGCAAACTAGCCTCTGCGTAATCGACGGATGCGATTGTGAAGAGTTAATTAAATACGATAATCTATACTCCAAAATCTGTGATGAAGAAACTAGTAAGAGTTTATGGGAAATGTACTGGAAAAACCCTGTTACTAACGCTCCAGAAGCCTTTGTTGCTAGAGAACAGGTAACAAATGGTCGCTTAATGAAGGGTACATACTGCCCTGAGCACCTACATTTGTATCATTTACTGTGTAAATGGGAAGGAGAAGCCGATAAAGACCATAGTAAAACTAAGATGGGTATGAAAGAATTGGTCAAAAAAGGTGTTAGTACAGTGGCTATACCTATCGCTATTGTCAGAAAGAAAGATAATACTCCTGAATTACTTAAGAAATACGAACCTTTCTTTGAAGAATTGCAGAAAGACTCTAAAGTACAGAACGGAATAAACATTCTCCATTATAAGAACCCGGAAACAGGTATAAATGATGTTACTATGATAGTTTTTGACTTAAGATTGTTCCAAAAAGAGATGATTGAGCAAAATTATACAATATCTGATGCCATTGCTAACATAGGTATTAATCAAAATCCAACACAATCGTCTGTGACTATGGCACAGGCTCAGCAAATTCAAGGTAATATACCTTTACAGCAGGATATTACTATGAATAATGGGAACATGGGTCAACCAGAGCAGACGCAATTACCGCAATGAAAGAGGAATTAATATGGGATTATTTGGAAATAACCAGCAAGCGACAGGAACTTTAAATTTAGGTGCAACTAGTCAAGGTTTTGTACAAAATCAAAATCAAAACCCTTTTGCACAGCAGAATGGCATGATGCAACAGGCTTCTCATAATCCATTTATGGCAGGTGCTATGGGTGGAGTAGGTATGAATCAGCAGATGATGGGTCAACCTATGACACCTCCTAGCGAAGCAGAGATTCAATTAGCATTAATGAAGAGTTTAGCACCAATTGATAGATTTATTGCGGGTAATCAGATGCAGACTCTCCTACAGTTACTAAATGACTTGGTTAGTTTTTCAGTACTTGAAGTACTTAAGAACTCTACTTTAAAAATAGATGACGAGACAGGTACTATATCACTTGATGTAACTAAATTACCTCCTAACTTACAGACTATGAGTGCAGAGAATGTAACTAATCAATTTAACGCACTTAAGATGGCAAGTCAACAGAACATACAGCAAGCAGAAATGCAACAACAGCAGATTGCAGCGCTTGCTCAGCAATCTATGATGGGTGGAGCACTAAGTGCTGCGATGATGGATGAAGGTCTTATCAATAAAGCAGGTGGTGCTGCTGGTAACTTCATGGGTAGAATGATGGGGATGAGATAATGATGGACAATAATCCAATGGCAGGTTTTTCTTCTACAGCAATGGGTATATTTGCACCAGTCAAAAGAGTAATTGTTGATATGGTTATGGTGCAGTTATTAGCAATTATAGTGACTTTAGGGCTAATACTTGTCACAGGTGCTGATAATCTCAGTAGTGATACAATGGCATACCTTGTTGCCGGTCTATTCGGCGCTTTCTTTATGCTCGGTGGAATCTACAGTAGAATTTCCAGTATCTAGTTCGATATGTCTACCCCATTTTTTGAGTGGGCATTCGCTTGAACTGAGATTTGCTTTAATTTTCATTTGACAACCGCATTCTTTACATCTGTTACTAGTATGTTCCCAACTAGGGCATACCATGCATATGTCCATTCTTATCTTCCTGACATCTTCTGGTACATATCTTCTCATAAATATGTCTCTTCCAGCCCTTGTTAGACTTCTTGCCGTTTCTATAGAAACAGGAACTCCCATAATCTTAGGTTTGATTCTTGGTAGTTTCATATACCTATGCTGGGGCTTATCGTTCAAAAGGGTTATCCGTGTTAATGCCATGGACTGGACATGGCGGGTGAGCGACAGACTAAGCGTTCATGTCTTTTCTGCCAGCACGATGAAAGAGATACATTAGAGCAAAACATCATTGACGGTATCTCTGAGCCTAAAATTTTAGACAAGGATATGGGCTGGAGAACTAATACTGCTGAGCGACATATGAAAAACCACGCAGGTGAATATCACAAAGGTGCAAATCATTCTTGTATAGTTTGTACAAGCGATGATAGAAGCGCTTTGGAAGTAGCATATTTTGAAGGTGACCGTACTAGTGAAGATATTGCTACTGAACTAGATTGTGGCGAAGAGTTAGTCTATAGGCATATGAAGCATCACTTCCAACCACTCGTTAAGCGTGGTGCAACTGCTATAGTTTCTGTCAAAGTAGGACAAGAAGTAAATCTCCTCAGAGGAAATGTAGAAAGTCTCAATGGTAAGTTAGCACAATTTATGTCAGAAACTAGTATACACGACGATGGAGTAGTATCTGATATGGTTAAACTACACAAAGAGGTTAGGGAAACTCTCAAGGACTTATCAATGTATCAGGAAAAGTGGGCAGAGCCTACTCAGAACATAGCCAACAATACTATCAATGTGCTCAAGGTGGAGTTAAGTAAGGAGAGTCCTGATACTTGGAAGCGTATCAAGCAAAACTTACTTGATTCAGATAATGTGGAACAAGACATAATGGATTTACTGTGAGGAATAAGCATGCCACCAACAACAGGTTCTGACACAAGAATGTATGCTCCAAGAAGTGAGTCTAATCTTGGTTATTCCAAAGATGAGGATTATCGTCACGGAATAGGTGACCCTAAAGCGATGGAAGAGTATCGTGATAAAAGACAGGCTGAGAAAGAGGCTGAAACTAATTCAGACGATTTACCACACTTGAAGATAGAAGTTCCAAAACCTACTCCAGAAATGCCTCCAATGATGCCAGAAGAGGAAGAAGAAGAACCAATGATGGATGACCAATTCAATGAAGGTCAGCAGTTTGGTGCTATGACAGGAATGCCTGACATGGGTAATCTGAGTATAGGTAATGCTACAGGAACTATGCCTCAGCCCGGTGGTACACTAATGACTGGTGAACCAATGGATGATGCTTGGTCTACTTTGATGAAAGGTCGATTAGATAATGTCAAAGGTGCTAAAGATAAGTCTTGGAAGCAGCCTCAATACGAAACTCAGCCGGGTGGGGCAGATATTACAACTGCGAATACTCGTCGTGCTAAATTACAATCGAGATATGTTCAACCGAGTAAGAAAGTAGGGCTTGACAGAGCACCTTTGAGTGTGCATCGCTCTCACTTGGGTATCGCTACTAAGCAACCTTTGAGATTATTCCCTCAAAAATACGGTCAACAAATGGGTAGCATGGCTCGCCGTAAGTTAATGGGTAACATTCCAGCAACACCAGCGGGTCACGCAATGGGTCCTGAGACTACATATTCACCAAAAACTCCTAAAGTTGCATCTGGTGCTGGACTTTCTTTGAAGGAGCCGAGAGTACCTATGATGAGGGGTCAGGCTTTTGCTAAAGCAGAACTTAAGTTAATCAAACAAGACCTTGAAGAGTTGAAAAAGAAGCAAGACTATATGCACTTTACTCAAATTAGAAGACTTCTAAGACAATTAAAAGATGCTGCGGAGAGACAAGAGAGTAGACTCAAAGCAAGTGCTGGACCCGGAGAAGTAAAAGAATCGGGGCACAGAGAGGGGCAAGATAGTACTACTCGACCAGAGGGGGCTACAGAAGACATGGAGAATGACCCAAAGAACTGGGGTGCTCCTTCTACTATATTTGCAGCGAGAGGTAGCGGGAGGGTCGGCTGATGTTTAGAATCCACCAACCTGCTAAATCTTACATCCGTAAAACTTTACCAAGCGTTAGTTTGAAGCGCATGCTATCCTTTGTCAATCCGACTTTCCAAAAGTCTGCAACTATGATGTATACTCATAGAGATTTATACGACAAAGAATGGAATTGGAACCCTAGTGACGAAGGACTCAGTGACGACCATAATACTCACGACCACCCTCCATGGAATCATAATCCAGATGGTAGCCTTAGATATAAAGAAAGTCCAGATGGTAAAGTAATGGTTGGTAAAGATGGTAAACCTATTTCAGAAGGGATGCATCCTATCGACTATATTAATTATGATTTAATTAACACTCATAAATTAAATCCAGACGATGCGAAAAACCACATACAAAGTGCTATAGATTTATTTAACAAAAGATTACCTCCTAATTCTAATCACTATTTACCTGACTTTGATAGCCCTTTGCATAGAAAGGTTTTTTCTGCACCTTTAGGTAGTTATGACTACCATGCTGATAGTAATATCCGTAAGACTAGAGGACATGCTAAAGGTGATATGCCAGCCCCTCTAGTTACTTATTTTACAAATGATGGTAATGTGAAATTGCCGGGGGCGACTACTGGTACTTGGTTAGATTCGGGCGCTGTTCACTTTAATAGAGAACTTGGAGAAGTTCTAAGAGGAAACGGTATTAACACTAAAGGTATGAATTATGTAAACCATAATAAATTATTATCAGGTGACCTTTCTTTTGGAGTAGTTAGAGGCCAGAATAGACAGGAACATAAAACTATGATTGAGACTGGGCATTTACCAAAAACTTCAAGACCAGACCATGTTCAAGATACTATCAATCAGGGTAGCCAATATGAAGAAGCACACCCTCACCAAATACTAGAATTATTTCCTAACAATATGTTTCAATCCGCTACTAGGAATCAAGGAGGTAGACCTTCTACAGACCCTGATAAAAAGAAGGCTTGGCAAAGATTTGCCGAAGATTTACAGGAAATAGGTATGGGTGACAAGTATAGTGAAGATGAGATAAAAGATATTGCTAGTACTCGTGCTATACGAACTTTATACGGAGATGTCGCTAACTTAGATACTAGAGGAGAAGAGGGTACTGGTGGTCAGGCTAGTGCTAAAGGGGCAATCAACCAATTCATGTCTGCTTTAGGAGTAGACCATCGCCATCCTCATTATAACGCTCATTATGAAAATTTAAAATCTAATAAAGGCTCCAGTAACTTGTTTCCAAGAGCCAAGCAAACAACTGAAAGGATATTGGCTCGATATAAATCGGCAATTAGTCAAAGAATGGAAGATGGTATGTCGGAAGAAGAGGCCATAGAAGATGTTGTCAACACTAGTAGAAACTTTCAGTCTACCGATGGAGAGGGTAATCCTATTTATCATAGGGATTTCGACCCTACCGTTAGAGAGGGTAAAAATAACAGTATAGACCACAGAGATGCGATTATGGAATTTGTTAATGCCAAGGCTGAGCACTATGGTGCCCCGCCATCTTATACATTCGCTAATATACTTGACGAAGAGGGTAGAAAAGCAACTGAGGATAGATTAGAGCCTATGAAACCTACCTACGCATCGCATCACGAACCTCCTGAGCATTGGCAGCGTAGGACAGTAATGAATCCACAAGATGAATTAGCACCTTCTGTTGGTGACTATACTCCTCCTCCTTCAAGATTTGAACAAGGACCTGCGCCAATGGCTCGACCTCCTCAACAACCTGACCCTTTCGCAGCAGCGCAATGGGGTCCACCTGCTCAACCTGCTCCTCGGCCACAAGTTCCTATGGTTCCTTACATGAGACAACCTAGGCCAGATGAAAGGGCGTTTGCAGATTTGGGAATAGGACCACACGCTCCTCCTTCTGCCTTTGCTTCACCCGCCGCAGGTACTAGACAAACCATGTTTGACCCATACGCTGGTCCTAATGACCCTATCTTAGTTAGAACTTCTAATGATGTTATGTCAGGTTTAAGTGACATACTCAAGAAGATGGAGGAAGTTCAAGCGCTTGATGCTTTACAAGACAACTCTGTTAGAAAACTATTACCTACTAAGAAGGTATCAATCGATTCTTTTTGGGATGTTCAAAGTGTCGCTAAGAGTTTAGGGATTACTAGTGTTGATGTTCATGGACTGTATCAAAGCACAGGTGATTGGCACAAGGTCGCTGACCAGTGGAATGTAAAGCCTGATGTAGTGAAGGCCGTCAAGGTTGCTTTTGGGGGTATGTGAGTGGGCAAGGTATTAGTCAAAAAGGCAATTAGTGCTCAATATCCTGTTGGAGCAGGTGCTCCTATTATGGTTATGGGCGGAGGCGGCGGTGGCGGCGGTGGCGCTCGTGGCCGTACTAAAAGAGAAATTGCTGGAGGCGCACTTGGTGGACTTGTAGGAGTCGCTGGTGCACTTACTGGACAACACCGAAGTCTTGGTGGACTTGCACAAAGTATGATTTCTGGTGGCGCACAAGGTAAACAACTTGGGGGCGCACTTGGTAGAGTAGGAGTAAGTCGCACAAGACAAGCCGGAGCAGACTTAGATGAAGAGGCTAGAAGAGACTATGCTCGTATGACAGCAGAGGGTAGATTTAAAGGTAGAAAGTATGATGTCAATGACAGAATGAACCCTGCTACTATGCGTAGCCGTGTCCAAGAAATAAGAGCAGAAGATGCAATGGCTCGTGAAGAGGCCAAAAGGCAGAATGCACAAGCAGTTGCTGATGCTAAAGCATTTGGTTCAGAAAGAGGAGAAGAAAGAAGGCGAATGGCTGAATACGCAGACAGAATGAGGGGTGGTATGTCTGTAGATGAGTTTGGGCAAAAAGTAGGAGTTTATGAGGCAATGCGTAATCAAACACAACAAGCAAAACAAGCACATCGAGCACAGCAAACTCCCCCTACTGCCTTAGAGTTAGGACAGATACCTCCTATGCCACCTTCTCAAGAAGCAGTTGACTCAAGTGCAGGTGCTCAAATTGTAGATGTTGAAAATTTAGCAGAAAAACAAGCACAGACAGAGGGTATGGACCACACTGACAGATTAAGTCCAGCAGAAATGCCTTCTCCTCAAGGTAATGCTTCTGCGCTTCCTGAAAATCAAGTTAAGATTATGAATAGTCAAGAACAAATAGAGGCTGCTAAAAGAATGGCTGAATCAAGAAAAGAGCAAATGGAGTGATGAGATGTGGATGGTATCGATGAACTGGTCAGGGACATGGATGTGGAAATGTCCAGAAAGTCATTCAAGTATTTCTTTACTGAAATTCTACAATTCGAGTTCTCCGACCATCACCAAGAATGGTTTGAAGGATTAAATGAAAGTCGCAGATATTGCGTTAAGGCTTCTCGTGACCACGGCAAGTCAGTTTTCTTTATGTCATATGCACTTTGGTTGGCAGCGTTTACACCCAATACTCACATCATGGTATTTAGTCACTCTTTAGAGCAGACACTGGAACACATGCGTTTCATCCGTAATAACATAGAGTCTTCTGATATACTCAAAGTCCTTAAGCCAACAGGTAAACCTTGGGCTAAATCTTACTTCGAGTTCACTAACGGTAGTCGTATGATGGCTAAGTCGGTTGGTGGTGCTACTCGTGGTTTCCACCCTGATGTAGTAGTATGCGACGATATTCTTTGGGGTACTACTTCGGGTGAGTTACAAAGAGCAGCCGACTGGTTCTATACAGTTTTACTTCCTGTTCTTCACCACACTGGTAGACTGATGATGGTCGGTACACCGTTTAGTTACAATGACTTGTACGCTGAGTTGGAAGATAAAAAAGCATTCCGAGTTGAAACCTATCCGGCTATCTTACCTAATGGTGAACCACTTTGGCCTAGTCGATGGCCTTTAGATGCGTTAAAAGTGCGTGAAGATTCTATGCCCGCAATCAAATTCGCTCGTGAATATCTCTGTGAGCCTATTCACGACTTATCTAGTATGTTCCCAATGACTCTTTTGGAAAAGGCTAGAGATAAAAATTTAATTTTACTTGATAAGGCTGAACAAGACTTTGATGTAAACGGAGAAGTGACTGGAGTATTTGGTCAACACTTTATCGGCTGGGACCCTGCAATTGCGTCAGATTCTAATGCTGACTATACTGCTATGACTATTCTTAGAATGCCACCAGATAGTGAAGAGAAGCAACTCATATATGTTCTTAATCAAAAAGGGCTGAGTGGCTCTGCACAGAAAAGACAGATAATATTACTTAACAATCGATTTCAGCCTGACCTGATTGAACTTGAAGGTAATAACTTTCAGCGTATGTTCGCTGCCGAGTTACAAGAAATGCGAGACGATATACCTATCAAGACATTCATGACCACTCGACAAAAGAAAGAAAGTATGTTCATGAGTTTACTTATGGCATTTGAACAAGGTAAGATAAAGACACCTTGGGGTGACGCTGCAAGTAAAGAGTTTACTCGTCAATTAGAAACGCAATTGAGTAGATTCGGTATGCAAAAGAATGGTCGTCTGGAATCAGTAGGTAGTCACGACGACTTAGCCATGAGCCTAGCGTTATCTAATTGGGCAACTAAAGAATTTAAAGGCTCTATAATTGCATTAGATGACTATCTTGATGGATTCACTGATTGGTTTGGGGATGCGCCTCAATCCAGAGTAGCAGGGGCAAGTTGGTTCACTGCCTAATGAACAGAATTATATGACACTAAAATGTGGGATGAATATGTGGGCAAGTCTTAGTGTTGGGGAATTTACTAAGAGTTTGGAAATGGATAATGATATTATGAGTATAATTGCATCCAGTCTATCTTCTCATCCTTTAGTCGATGACACTATCGCTAAATCAATAGCCTCTCAGACATTAATCATTACAGAAGAATCAGTTCCTCAACCTATCTATGCCGAGTTTTGCCCTACTGGAGAAGGTTGGTTCGAGGATAAACTTGGTAAGAGCGCTACTCAAATCGTTAAGGATTTGAGAAAGGCTAGAAGAGTATTCAAAGGTAGCAGAGAAGAGATAGACTTAATCATAGATAATGTTCGTAAAATTAAGAGCATGGAAGTTGATGCTACTCTAAAGAAACTCGACTGGTCAAACGGTTATGAAAGTACTGTAAGAGACCTAGGTGTTTCTGAAAAAGATTTGAAATCACTTAGGTTATTTGGTAATACCAGAAAAAGTAGTTTGGTCAGAGCATGTAATGCTTGGGATGCTGCGATAGATGCTTTGCATAAACTTGATGAGTTTGAAGATGTATGGGGTGAAGAAGAAAGAAATGCTTGGGTTAATGCTATGCAAATGAAAACTGACGCTCGTAAGATGTGGAGAAATTCTTTACATCAATTTGATAACCTTTCCAAAGAACAACAGAAATGGATGATGATGGCAAAGGAGCAAGTTGATTTACATGGCTCTATGACTTCAAGGGCAATTACTGAGAATCTTATTGAAAAAGGAGTATCGAGACTGAACCCTAATCGATTATCTAAATTACTTAAAATGTATGGTGAAGAAGTTAACATCATCAAAGCACCAAGAAAAGGAGAGTACATGTCTTTATCCAAAGATGGTTTGATTATCAAAGACCCTTGGGCATACGCAGCGGGCTTCCTTGATGCTGATGGCTACATTACTATTACAGAAAGAGGCGAGCCTCGTGCAGGTTTCATAGCAACTGGTGAAAGAGGTCGTATGCACTGTGAACAACTTCACAAGAACATAGGTGCTGGTAAATTACAGTTAGACCAAAAGGTGTACAAAGATGGACAAAGAAGTCAGCACCGTGTAAGTTTTTATTCTAAAGACGACCTTACTAAATTATTAGCAAAAATCACTCCTCACTTGAGAATGAAAGATAGGCAAGCAAAGGCTGTGTCTGCTTATCTGAAAGAGTCTGACCCTATTAGAAAAGTTCAATTAAAACGATTTGTTCAGTTCTCTAATAGAGATGGAACAACTAAAGGTAAGGAGTCTCTACGAGAGTGGGGAGTAGACAAAGACACAGTTATGAGTTGGGCGGAGGCATTGTAATGGCAGATAAAAAAAGTAGAGTGGGTCGTTTCTTAGAATCGATAACTAATCCATTTAGAAGAAGAAGTACACCTGAGCCACAAATGCCTTTATGGACTACTGGTATTCAAGAACCTGTTTTGGCACAAGGTATCACTATACCTGCTTTGTATTCAGTTGCTAATGAAAACTTAATTTTAAGAACTGTATTGACTACTTTACAGCAAGAGATATTCAGAAGAGGTTACTTTTGGGAAAAGAAATTCCATAAGAAGTGTAGTGCCTGTGACGCTGAGTTCCAACATGATGTAGAGGAATGCAAGGACTGTGGTAATACTGATTTGATAGAACCTAATGCTGACCAGTTGGTTTACCCTCGATGGTTAGTCGACCAAAGAAATTCAATGGAACAGACTTTGACAGATGTTCTTAGAGAAATAGAATATGATTTGAATATCACTGATGATGCCTTTATGGTTTTAATCAAAGAATACTACATTGACCCTGAGACTAATGAAATGGCTTTCTATAGAGTCAAAGAAATCTTAAGAGGAGACCCTATCTTTATGCGTATCATTGCAGATAAGCGAGGAGTTAGAGGAGGTCGCTTCCGTGTTTGTCCAGTTCATAGAGATGAAGTGAAGTCCTATTCTCAAGAAGAAAAGATATGCCAAACTTGTAGTCATGCGTTAGAAGATGTACATCATGTAAATACGGCAGGTTCTGGTAAGACACAGTATTATCTTGAAGGCGAAGTCATACATGTAAGTAAATATCAACCGAGTAAATTGTATGGAAGAAGCCCTGTTTCTACACTATGGCGACAGGCTATGACCCTTACAGCGATGGATAATTACATGTACACTGCTTATTCTAAGAGGAGAATACCAAGAGGTATTTTGAGCGTGACCACTGATAACCTTGAGTCAATGAAGTCTTTCTTTAAGGCAACTGATGAAAAGTTAGAGCGTGACCCTCACTATATACCTAAAATTGGTATAGAGTCAAGTACAGGTAAAGGTGGAATTAACTGGGTTAAGTTAATGGATAGTCTCGAAGAAATGCAATATATTGCTGCAAGAGATGAAATGCGACAGCGCATCGCTGCGTTTTATGGAGTATCAAATGTATTTATGATGGACACTGGTAAATCAGGTGGATTGAATAATGAAGGTATGCAAATCCTAGTTACTAACAGGGCTGTTGAATTTGGGCATAAAGTTTACACCAACCATTTGTTCCCACGATTATTAGAGCAATTAGATGTTACAGATTGGAACTTAACACTTTATCCAAATGAAGAAGAAGATGAAGTTACTCGACTACGCCGTGATGAGATGGAAGTAAACATTGCTCAAAGAATGATGATGTTAGGTTTCAAGCCAGAACTCAAGGAAGATGCGAATAGAGATATACGATTCATATACAAGCAACCTGACCCAATGGACCCTTCTCAACAACAACAACA
>TARA_R110001599_G_scaffold93698_3_pt1 | contig 21598 bp, 32 predicted proteins | sample TARA_R110001599 | Tara Oceans TARA_R110001599 (sample SAMEA4398360) | marine metagenome | biome: Polar Biome; feature: [MES] marine water layer (ENVO:01000295) within the mesopelagic zone...; material: water (ENVO:00002006), including particulate matter (ENVO:01000060) such as......
TATGCCATTACACATACTTGGAATAAGTGAAAGTGTAAACAGGGCAAACGCTGAAGCATCTGAATATACATTTGCAAGATGGGTATTAAAACCAAGATTGCACAGGATAAGGGCAAAGTTAAATGAACAGTTCATTCCTATGTTTGGTGAAAATTTATATTTTGATTATGATTCACCAGTGCCTGAAGATGTACAACGTAATTTATCAGTAGCAGATACAGGTTTTAAATCAGGTTACATAACACGAAATGAAGCAAGAACATTGGTTGGACTTGAATCAGTTAGAAATGGTGATGTCTTTATGATGCCACTGGCATCTGTACCTGAAGCAGTTACAAGACAAAAAAGTTTAAAAGAAATGAATGACTTTACAACAGAATACAAAAGCTACAGGGCAAAGTCATTTCTTGACAAGTATGATAGCTTTCAAAATGAACTTGAAAATGAATTTGAAAAAATATATGCCAAGCAAAAGAAAGAAATTGTTGCTAATTTAAAAGATGACCCTACTAAAAATCCATTTAATGAAATGAAGTGGATAGAAGTAATGGAAGAATCATTGACTGCTTTCTACAAAAAGTCTATTGCCAAAGCTGGTAAAGATACACAAGAAGAAATAATGAGAAGGGCAAACAGATTACTTACCAGGTCAGTTAAACAAACAACACCATATAGTTATGACTTTGATTCTGAATCAGATGCAGTTGTTAATTTTATTAGACAAAATGCGTTGTCTAAATCTAAACTTCTTATTGGGACACAAGCACAAGTAGTTAGAGATTTAATTGTTGCATCAAGAGATATAGATAACCTTACTGATTTATCAACGCAAATAAACCAATCATTTGGAGATGATGCAGTTTATCCATTTAACAAATCTTATGCCACAAAGGTAGCAAGAACTGAAACTGCTTCAGCTTTAAATCATGCAGTGCTTGAATCATCTAAACAATCTGAAGTGGTAACAAACAAAGTGTGGTTGACAACGCAAGATGGTGAAACTAGAGATGACCATTCATTTGCTGATGGGCAAAGAGTTCCAGTGCAAGAACCATTTAATGTAGGTGGTGAATTGTTAGATGCACCAGCGTTAGGTGGTGACCCAGCAAACAATGTTAATTGCAGATGCACTATGCTAGAAGAAATTGATGTTGATATGCTTCAGGAATTTGTTGATGCTGGTGTTCCAATTAATGACCCACTTCCACAAAATCAATTAACAGTAACGCAATCAGATGATTTACAAACAAAAGAATCTGATTATCAATATCCATTACAGGAAGCAAGATGTTCTGATTGTGATAAATTACTTGCTAAAAAACTACTTGGAACTGTTAGTTTATATTGCAGTAGATGTAAAAAAGAAATTAAATTTAATGATAAAAGTTTGACAACTACAAAATAAATAGTTTATAATTTTTACAAATTAAATATGGCTAGAGTGCATGACACCAATGCCAATAATGTGAATCCTAAGAGATCGTTTTTTATAAGTGACCAGCTTGTATAAGGGTCTTTTTTTGTGTAAAAAAGGTCTAAAACTTTAACAAATAAGGAGTACACATGGCTTCTGAAAATGAAGTAAAAAAGATTTTCAAAAGTTACAGAGCAGAAACAAAAGCAGTTGATGACCAAGATGGTTATATCAAAGCTATTGTGTCAACTGAAGCAGTAGACAGAGATGGGGAAGTAATACTTTCATCAGCTTGGCGTAAAACCATAGATGATTTTATGAAACACCCAGTGCTAATTTCATCACATGACTATAATGACTTAACTAAACAGTTGGGTGAATGGGTATCACTAGAAGTAACAGACAAAGGTCTTGAAGGTGTAGCTAAATACTACATCAACAAGGGCAATGCTGAAGCTGATTGGGGTTACATGTTAGCCAAAAATGGTCAATCTGCATATTCAGTTGGATTCATGGCTTATGACTATCAGGAAGGCAATGGCGAAGATAATGCAAGGCGTACTTATACAGACGTTGAACTTCTTGAGATTTCACAGGTTTCAATTCCCAGCAATAGAGATTCATTGGTAACAATGCGAAGCAAAGGGTTAAATCCAGTTGCAGAAGAAATTGCAAAAGAATTGTATGGTGAAAAAATCAATAAACAAGTTCCTGAACCACCTAAGTATATTAAAGACAATGCAAAGCGTGGTCTTGATTTACAACAATATGCTGGTGATGGACTTACTGAAAAAACCAAAAGAGAAGCAAGGCTTATGGCTGATGGTGAAATTTCTAAAAGCAAAGTTGTCAGAATGTCAGCTTGGTTTTTAAGACATGAAGGGGATTTGAAATCACCCAAAGCAGACGAATATCTGCGTGGTGAATCAGACAGACCAACTGCTGGACAAGTTGCTTGGCTCTTATGGGGTGGCAGTATTGAAAAACAAGGACGTATGAACGCACAGAAATGGGCAGAACGTATTGCAAACAGTTTAGATGAAGAAAAATCTAAAGCACCACTTCCTGAAGCTGACCAATACACAACTGAAGAAGAAGCACTGGAAAGAGCAGAAGAAATTGGTTGTGAAGGTACTCACAGTATGGACGAAGATGGAAACACAATTTATATGCCATGTTCTACACATGAAGAATATGATGAAATTATGAATCCATCTGAAGAAGAAGAACAAGAAGAAAATCCTGATGGGTATGGTGAAGAAAATAGAAGTGTTAATGCAGTAACTTTTACAAAAGAAGAAAAAGAGAATTTAATGAAAGCAGTTGACAGTATTAATAAACTAAGAGCAAAGCAAACAGAAAAAATTTACACTGTTGCTGATGCTATTAGGGAAGGTGTCAACGCTGGTTTAAATAAAATTAAAAACAATAAAAATAAGGAGAAATAACATGGCAGAAGATGAAATAAAATCTACTATGTCAGAGAAGGACTTTAATGAGTTGAAGCATGAAATTGAAAACAACACTAAAGCAGTTGTTGAAGATGTCATTAAATCCAACGTACCTTCTCAAAGACTTCCAATGAGTGATGAAGATGCTAGAGCAAAAGAAAGCAATGGTAAATTCAAATCTTTTGGGGAGTTTGCAAAATCAGTTTATAACAAATCAGCTGGTGAATCAGATGATGTTAGACTTAAAGCATTAAATGAAGGTTCAGGTGAAGCTGGTGGCTTCCTAGTACCTGAAGAATTTAGAGCAGAACTTTTAAGTGTTGCTTTACAAGAAGCAGTGGTAAGACCAAGAGCAACAGAAATTCCTATGGCTTCAAGTACAATCAAGATTCCTAGAATTAAAGAAACATCAAGGGCATCTAATGTGTATGGTGGGGTTAGTGCTAATTGGGTTGAAGAAGCTGGAAGTTATACTGCTTCAGAACCTGACTTTGCACAATTCCAGCTAACTGCTAAAAAGTTAACTGGTTACACACAAGCAAGTGATGAGTTAGTTCAGGATTCAGCTATAGCACTTGAATCACTTTTAATTAATTTGTTTGGTAATGCTATCAGACATTTTGAAGAGAAGTCATTCATAAGTGGTGGTGGTGCTGGTGACCCTGAAGGTATTCTTAATTCTGATGCACTGATTTCAGTAGCAAAAGAAACAGGACAATCTGCAACAACAATTGTTTACGAAAACATAATTAAAATGTATTCAAGAATGTTGCCTGAATCACACAACAACGCAGTATGGATAGCACACCCTGATGTGATGCCACAATTAATGCAAATGGCATTAAATGTTGGTACTGGTGGTAGTGCAATCTTTGTTAATAACGCAAGTGATGGTGTTCCAATGACTATATTTGGCAGACCACTGTTATTAACTGAACACTGTAAAACATTAGGCCAAGTGGGTGACCTATATTATGCAGATTTAAGCTACTACTACATAGGAACTCAAGGTGGTATCAGTATTGCTTCTAGTCCACATTACAGGTTTGCAAATGGCGAAACTGTATGGAGATTCACAGAAAGATTAGATGGTGGTTTATTACTGGATTCAGCTATAACACCAGCTAATGGTAGCAATACCATTTCACCAATAGTGGCTCTTGCAACTAGAAGTTAAATTTATAAATAATAATTAATAAATAAGGAGATATTTATTATGGGAGTAAAAGGTTCAGAAGACATGGCATTTACACCATTGGAACAAGCAGATATTGGTGGCACATCAGCTACTACATCTTATGTTTCAATGGAAGGATTCAACAGAGCAGTTGCTTATGTTGAATTAGGAACATTTGATTCAGGTGATGATTTAGATACTTGTAAAATACTACAAGCTACTGATTCATCAGGAACAAGTTCAAAAGACTTAACAACTTCAGCTTCAGGTGGAAACTATGACACAGATTCACCTATTGATGCAGATGGCGATTTTGTCATTATAGACATCAGGGGAGAAGATTTGGACACTGATAATGGGTTTACCCATATTGCTTTAACTGTTGCAGAAGGTGGCAATTCAGGTACAGACAATGTATTTGGAATGCTTACAAGACATGATGCAAAGCATAAAGCAAAACAGAAAAATGGTGATGCTGTAGCTGGTTCAAAGGTTTATGTAACACCTTAACAAAAGTTTTTTCATAGGTACTGGGAATGGATAAAAAAAAGAAAAAGATAAAGTTGATTCATGATAAATTATCTATACCTTCTAGCAAGTCTATTCCCTTTCCTATGAAGCATAAGCAAATTAAGAAGGCTGAAAAAGTAAAACAAATTTAAAAAGGCATACGCAGTTAAAAACTGCGTTACAAACATAAAGGAGTAACGTATGCCAAATTTAAGAAGTAGAAGAATAAATGGTAACTTGGCTTTTTGGTCAACGCACCAAAAAAGAATTTTAGATGCAATAGGTGAAGGTGTAGTTAAATACATTGATGACTTTACTACTTTCCCAGTAGATGACACAACAGGTGACCCATCAGAATGGACAACAACTGTTGTTGAAGCTGGTAGTGGTGTTACAACAATTGCATCAGCAGACAAAAGTGGTGGTGCAGTAACAATCACAACTGCTGGAAATGAAAATGATGGTGGTAACTATCAGCTTTTATCTGAATCATTTAAGACATCAGGTAATGAATTGTATTTCTATACAAAACTACAAATCAATGACGTAGACCAAACAGACTTGTTTGTTGGTCTTGCAGTAACAGACTCAACCCTTTTAGCTGGAGTAAGCAATGCAGTGTATTTTGAATCAGTTGATGGTTCTGCAAGTTTATCAGCAGTAACTGAAAGTGGTTCAACAGAAACACAAACTGATTCAGTTGGCACACTAGCTGATGGTACAGATATTGAACTTGAATTTTATTACAATGGTTCTAATGTAGAATTTTTTGTAAATGGTTCATCTGTAGCTACAAGCAGTACAAACATACCTTCAACAGAAATGAGACCATCAATACATTTCCTAACTGGTGAAGCTACTGCCAATACTTGCACGATTGATGAAATTCGTGTGATTCAAATAGGTAGATAATTATGGCAGAAACTAAATTTGGAAGTAACAGAAAACCAGGAACAGTAATTGAAGGCAATTTTGGTTCTAACAGAACTAAGAAAGCAAAAGCAACTTCTAGTCCTGAAACTAAAAAACGTGGACGTCCTAAAAAAACTGAAGTGAAGGAGTGATAAATGGCTGGTAGTATAACAACAGTAACAAGCAAAAAAAGTGGCGTAGTTAAATATCAGATGACTTGCGTAAGTGATGCAAGTGGTGACGTTGATGTTGATGCTATTCCAATGGTTCAGGGTGAAATAATATCAGTACATTATTCACCAGGTGGTACAACACCAAGTGATAACTATGACATGGTTATGAAAGATAGCAACGCAGTTGATATATTAACTGGCACAGGTGCAAACCTTTCAAACAGTACACATACTTATGTAGTTCCAGCATTAAGCACATACTTTCCAGTATTCATTGAAGAAGGAAGTTATGATTTAGTAGTGGAAAATTTAGGTAATGCAAAAAATTGTATTGTTACAATTTATGTAAGGGCTATGTAAATGGCGTGGAATGAATTGTTGGCAACGTTAAAAGAAAACAGGGAGTTTTTGCAACAAGACGAAGAAAAAAGAGTGGTTGCTTGTCCTAATTGTGGACAAGCACCACTAGATGAAAGAGATGGTATATTAAATTGTCCCATTGGGGATTATAGGAGTGACAAGGTATGAGATTAGATGGCAATAGTTATGGCAATCTAGCCACATTGAAAACAATGATAGACATTACTGGAACAGGTAATGATACTGAATTGTTACAATCACTTGAAATGGCATCAAGGTCAATTGATGCTTTTTGCAGAAGATATTTTTATATTACATCAGAAACAAGACAATTCAGGGGGAAGGGTAGCAGATTATTGTTAAACACTGACTTACTATCTATAACTACCCTAACAACACTTAAAAGTGACAGGTCAACAGATAAAACATGGGCATCAACAGATTATGAATTGTTTCCATTAGGAGATACAGTATATCCAAAAGAATGGATTGAATTAAGTGATGACACAACTGCTGGTTCTTTTGCCAGTGGCATAAGGCGTGGCGTACAGATAGCTGGAATGTTTGGATATGGTAATGGTAGTAGCACAACACCTTATCAGTCAGCCACAACAACTAATGATGGAAGTTTTAGTGCAAGTGATACTACATTTACTGCAACTGCTGGTGCTAACTTAAATATTGGTGAAACAATATTGATTGATAGTGAGCAAATGTATATTACAAATATATCAAGTAATACTATAACTGTTCAAAGGGGCATGAATGGTACTACAGGGGCATCACATAGCACTGGTGCAACAGTATCAGTATACAAATACCCACAAGCAGTTGAAAACGCTTGTTATATGCAATCAGCTAGAACAAGTAAAAGATTCTTGACTGCTTATGCAACGTCAATAGGCACACCTGAATTTAATCCATTTGACGTGCAAAGTAATATTGATGAAGATGTACAAAGGTTATTATTACCATTAAGAAGGCACAGGATTTAATTATGTCAGCACAATTAGGGGCAACAATAATAGGTGAAAAAGAATTAAATAAAAAACTTAAAAATCCTAAGAAGTTGCGTAAACCTATGGAAAAATATTTAGAAAGAGCATCAATAACATTGAAGAACTTTGCAAGAATATATTCACCAGTAAAAGCTAATGCTTCTAAAAGTTATTCAGGTTCTCCTGGTACATTGCGTAGGTCATGGAATCATAAAGTAAAAACTGTTGGTAGGCTAGATGTAGTTGCAAGAGTATTTAACACTGCAACAAACAAAGGCGTATTTTACGCAGTGCCTTTGGAAGAAGGTATTTCAGCTAGTGGAAATCCTTTAACACCAAGCAGTTCAGACCCAAGAATCAGAATCCCATTCTTAGCACCAGCTTATGAAAAAATGCGTGAAGAACTAGGCAAGTTAAATAGCAAATTAGATAAAGATATTATAAAAGAGTATAAAAAAAGATGAGCCTAAAAGGAATAAGAGATGCAGTGGCAACAAGCATTGATAATATACCAAATCTTCGTGTCTACGATACAGTGCCTGATACGATAAATGAACTACCAGCGTGTTGGATATTACCAATTGGTGGTGCTTACAATGACACTATGAATGATGGTATGACCCATGAATTTGAATTGACTGTATTAATTGCAAGGGGTGGTAATCTTGATGAAGTTCAAGACACATTAGATGATTTAATTGAACCTACTGGAAGTGGGTCAATACCAGCTTATATAGATTCAGCAAGTTTAAGTACACATGGTTCAGATATACTGGTTACAGGTTACAGGGATTATGGTGGATTAGAATTTAACGGAACACCTTTCATAGGTGTAAAAATAGATTTTTTAGTAATGGTTGATTAAAGGTATATGTATGACAGAAGTAAGAAAAAACAAACATTATGAAGTATTACAGGGAAGGTTAGTTTTTAACTTTGGAAAGTTAAAAGTTACAGTTGGTGATGTTGTAGAGTTAGGGCAAGAAGATATAGATAATGGATATGATATTGATTCATTAGTAACAAATGGTTTTTTAAAAGAAGTTAGAAAACCACGCAAAAAGAAAGAAGAAAAACTTGAAGAAAATACTAAAGAAAAAACAGAAATTAAGGAAGGTGAATAATGGGCAGAATAAGTGGTAAGTCTACAGACATATATATTGATACATCACAGTTTGAAACATTTACAAATTCATTTACTTTTAATGTAAATTCTAATTTGCCTGATGTGACTACATTTGGTGATGAAGGTATGACATACGTGCAAGGCAATCCAAATGCAAATTTTACTTTAAATAGTTTTTTTAGTCCTACAGATAATGAATCAGATGAAATTATAAACAGTGCTTTAACTGGAACAAGTGAAGTTATGATTGCACCAAATGGTTTAACAATAGGCAACAATGCTTATGAAGTTAAAGCAAATTTGACAAGTGAAACTATAGATAATCCAGTTGAAGGTGCAACTGCAATAAATACAAGTGCAACATCAACTGAAAGTATAAGAAGAAGTGCAATATTATATACACCAGGTTCAACTGCCTTGACAGGAACAGGTGCAGTGTCAAGTTCAAGAGTTGACACAGGTTCAGCATCTTCAATAGGTACATTAAGTGCTGGTAGCACTAAAACTGCAACATTAAGAATAACGGCAGTAAGTGGTAGTGGTACTGCAACAATTAAAATACAAGATTCATCATCAAGTGGTAGTGGATATGGGGACTTTCTTGCATTTGCACAAATATCAGGTGTAGGGGTTCAGTCAGTTCAGACCACTGATGCGTGTTCAAGGCATTTGCAGATTAATGTTACGCAATATAGTGGATTAACCAATTTCAACTGCATGGTATCAATGGGTGTTGAAGTAGGAACATATTAAATAGTTTATTAAAAATTTTATTAACAAAATAAGGAGTAAAAAATGGCAAGACAATCAGGAAAGACTGCTGATTTTTCATTTAATAGCGTGGCTATTGAAGATGAATTATCATCTATAACGCAGACAACAAACGTCAACATTGTAGACGTTACTGCATTTGGGGATTCAGCTAATACTTTTGTTGAAGGACTTCCAACTTCAAATTATTCTGTAAGTGGGTTTTTTGACCCTAATGCTTCACAAGGTGATGCAACTATATTTACTAGGATAGGAAGTGGAAGTGCAACTGCAAGTTTTGAAACAACAGGTGCTTCTGCTGGAACTAACGCACCAGTATATAGTGGTTCTGCTTTTGTCAGTAGTTATTCAATAACTTCTGATGTAGGTGGTGCTACTACTTATAGTGCTGATTTCCAAGTAAGTGGTGCATTAACAAGAGCAGTAAGTTAAACAATTAATTAAAGGGGGACAACTTTGAAAAACTTTAAAATACAACCAAAAGAAGTAGATTCTTCAGATTGCATTATTCATATAGGGCAAGTAATTGAAGGAGAAGAAATTGTAAAACAGGGAGAGCCAGTAAAACTTCATGAAAATGAATGGGTGATGGTTCTCCCAGTAATAACAATAAAAGAAAGTTTGGCATTGGGTACATTCAGAAGTTCTGTTGATGAAGGAAAGCTATCTGTTGCAATGGACACAATTTGTGAGTCTTTAGCAAACAGAATAGTTGATTGGAATTGGACAAGCATTGATGGAGAACCTAAAGCTAAACCTTATAAAAATCCTGATGTCTTTAAGGATTTGTATAATGAAGAAGTACTTTGGTTAATAACTGCAACGTCAGGTGAAACAAAAGGTGAAGAAAAAAACGTATAAAGTCCCTTGCAAGATATATCTTTGACTCAACAGGGTCAGTTGCAATACCTAAACAGGGACTTATATCAATAGTTTGCGAAACTTTTAATTGCACACCTGATGTAGCATTAAAACAGGATTGGAATTTGGTAAGACAAATATTAGATTATAGATTGGCTGAAAGTTCAAAAAGAACATTCAATTCAGATGCAAGTAAAATGTCACCTGAACAGGTCAAGATGTGGAATAAATTAAGGGAAGAATTTTTTAATGGCTAATATAAGTGAATTAAGCGTATTATTAAAAGCGAATACAAAACAAGCACAAGGTCAAATGCAAGGCTTTGGCAAAAGTGTTGGTGAAACTTTTAGTAAAATGAAAGTAGGAATACTGGCAGTAGGTGGTGTAATTAGTGCTTTTGCAATTGCTTCAGTTAAAGAATTTATTGAAGTTGGGGATATGCTTGGAAAAATGGCATCAAGAACCAAAATATCAGTTGAAACTTTAGATGATTTAAGGATTGCACTTGATTTGTCAGGGACAAGCATACAAGGTTTTGAAAAAGGTATGCGTACCTTAGTCATGCGTGTTGATGATGCAAGGAAAGGTAATGTTGAATTTATAGACACCTTTGGAAAACTTGGTTTAAGCGTTGAAGATTTTGAAGGATTAAAACCTGATGAATTATTTATGCGTGTTGCTGGTGGACTTGCTGGGGTAACAGATACGTTAGACCAACAAGCAATTGCAGTTGATTTGCTTGGTGGTAAGTTTGGAACGTCATTGTTACCAGCTTTAGAAAATGGTGAACAAGGTTTTAGAGATTTGTTAGTAGAAGCTGGGGCAATGTCTAACTGGACAGATGCAGAATCACAAATGGCTGAAGATTTAGCAGATGATATAACAGAATTACAAGAACAAATGAATAATTTTCAAAGGGAGTTAGGAAAGCATGTTGTACCAGCTTTGATAGATGTCGTTAGTGGTACTAATGACCTTATTGATGTCGCAAAAGAGGGTGGTATTGGGTGGAATAATTTTGCTAGTATTTTCAAAAGTGGTGGTGCAGTGCGAGGTGCTATAGAAAATTATATTAAGTTTTTAGAAGAAGAAAAAATTGCTGAAAAATTAGCAATTCTTCCTGAAATTGACGTAACTAGAGAAGTTGAAAAATTCAAAAGATTGCAAACAGAAATAAGAAAAGTAAATTCAGATTTTTTGAGTGGAATTTCAAGTATAGGAAATGAAACAGATGCAACAACAATGTTAATTGATGACATGGGTGATAGCATAGTGGCATCAGGTGGTTTTTTAGAAGGGTTAGAACACGTTATATCAGATATTGATGAAGCTCAAGACCAATTAGATGCACAAATGCAAAAAACAAAAGATGCAGTAGATGAACAAACAGAATCAGTTGTATTAGCAACAGAATCATGGATTGATTATCATAGAGCAATTGGTGGTTTTCAATCACCTGATGCTGGTGGTGGTGGCAGTATTTATGATGAATTTCCAAGCATGATGTCACCACAAGGTCAAAGTGAATTATTTAAAGGGGTATTGGGATTGCCATCAGTAGGTGGTGACCCAAATAAAGCAATAGATTGGTTAAATCAAAACAGTCCTTTTAATACTGGTAATTTTAATTTTCCAACAAATCAAGGTTCATCAAACGTAGTTTTAACAAACATAGCACAAATAAACGCTGGTATTAAAGATAAAAAAATGGAAGGGAGTCAATAAATGGCAAATGAATTAAAACATGGTTCAGTAGGAACAGAATTAACACAAGGCGAATTTGAAGGCGTAGGACTTCATGTATTTGACTCACAAGCTACAGGTGATATTGTTTATGCAAGTTCCAGTACGCAGTTATCAAGATTAGGGAAAGGTGCAGATAATACATTTTTGCAAATGTCTAGCACTATTCCTGAATGGGTACAAGATGTAACATTTCAAGGTGCAAGTGGTTCAGCAATGATTCAATACTGGTTTGGTGATGCTGGTGAAGATAATGCAGATAAATGGAGAGTAAGCGTGGCTGATGGTGGCACGTTAACTTATGATAGCTTTATAAGTGGTTCTTATGTAACGCATATGACAGTTACACCTAATTCAACAGTTGCAAGTAGTTCAACAACTATTCATGGCACTTTAACTATGGGAACAACTGCAACATTAACAAATGCTGGATTACTAGCAGTAGCCAATCAATCTAACATAACAGGAGTAGGAACAATCACGTCAGGAACTTGGCAAGGAACAGTAATAGGTCACGCATACCTTCCTGATGCAAGTACATCTGCACAAGGGGTAGTAGAACTTGCTATTGCGAGTGAAGTAACCACAGGAACATCTACAGCGTTAGCAATAACACCTGATGCTTTGGCTGGTAGCGTAGTGATGGGAACACGATATGTTCAATGCGTAGTATTTGATTTTGCTACTGATATAGCAGAAGGTAATGGAAAATTTTTCTTCCATATACCAGCTGGATTAAATGGCATGAATTTAGTAGAAGTTCATTCTGAAGTAATCACTGCTGGAAATGGGTCTACTATAGATGTACAAATACATAATGCAACTGATGGTTCAGATATGCTTTCAACTTCTCTAACTATAGATAATACAGAAACAGGAAGTGATACTGCATCAACTTCAGCAGTTATTAATACAAGTGAAGATGATGTTGCAACAAATGATTTGATAAGAATAGATGTAGATGGCAATGGTGGTGATACCACTATAGCCAAAGGGTTAATAGTAACACTAGGATTTAGGCTACCTTAATGGTTAATAAATTAATAAACAACAAGACTTGGAATGCAAAAAATTTAGGTGGCAATGCAACTGAATTTCACATAGGGTGGGTAAACTACCTTGATGGGAATGATGAATGGCAAGAAATTGATTGTATAGTTACTAAAACAGATACTGATTTTACTGTAACAAAAGCACCTTTTAATTTCTCAGCACCTTTGTATTCAGACGGAGTAGCATTTTTTGAATCAGATAATAAATTTGATATAACAAATAAATCAAAAATAACTGCTGATAATTATGGTTTATACCTTACTGCAAGAAATGTAACAAAGGTTGAAGGAGAATTGTTTGATATCAATGGAGATGGAAGGTTAGATGCAGTTATATATAAACAGGCATACCCTAGCATAGATGCTGACTTAATTTACTATGTTAAGCATGGCAAGTCACCAAGATTAGAGAAGTTAGTAAGATTTAATTCAGCTATATCTGATGATACAGATATAGAATTTGGATTAAGATATACAGGAACACCAGCAATTACTCCTTCTACATTAGATGACAGTAAGAACAGAGATGATGAAGCTACTGCTAACAGAACCAAACTTTCAGATGGAGAAGTTATAGAACAGGATAAAGGTTTCTATATTAAACCATTTAGTGTTACACAAAATCGTGGATTGGGAATGAAAGAAATTAAAATATGGGATAGTACAGCAACAGACCTTAATGCTGGAACTACACAAAAGATTGAAACTGTCAGCACAGATATTAAATCTGATGGAAGTGGAAATTCAATATTGACAAAGCATATTAAGGTGGCATTTTTTAGTGGTGTAACTTATCCAGTTTACACAGATACAATAACTGCTTTTTACCCTGACCCACATACAGAAAGCACAAGTGTTGATGGTGTTGTATTAACTTACAATCAGGGCAGTGATTGGAACACAGAGCATGACAGAACTTCAGGAAATTTTGCTTATGATGATGCTACTACATTGAATATAGGATATTTGAGAAGTAATATAGGGGGAAGTAATAATATAGGATTATATAGATGGTTCATGTTATTTGACACAAGTGGATTGCCTGATGCTGACCCTATTAGTTCTGCTACTTTATCATTTTATGGTATTTCTACTGCAACGAATAATGTTGGGGGAGATTCAGAAGTATCTGTTCAGACTTGTTCAGTTGTGCAATCATCTCCAGCATCAAATACTGCAATAGTTACAGGAGATTTTGACCAATGTGGAGATGTAGATGACCCTGATGAAGGGATTGCAACAGGTGACAGGTTTGACCCATATAGTGATTTTTCAACAAGTCAATACAATGATATTGACTTAAATTCAACAGGTATGGGGTGGATTGCTAAAGATGGAATTACAAAATTAGGTGTAAGGAATATGCCTGATATAACTGATGATGATATTGGGTCAGCTAAATATAATAATTATATGAATGTTGGAAGTGCTGACCAATCAGGGACAAGTAAAGACCCTAAATTAACAGTGACTCATGGGGTGTCTTTTACTCCAAAAGCAATTACAATGTTTTAATAAAATTAAAGGGGACAACTATGCAAGAAAATTTACAATATAAGGTGAACATTACAGATACAACATTAAAAAGATTAAGAGAATATGACGACCTAGCGTGGCATAAGTTAATGTTTTGCGTTTTATCTGAATCAAATGAAAACTTAGCAAGAGAAATAAACGAATTAAAAGTAAAAGATAAAAAATAATGGCTAATACAAATTATAATTTATATGTAGATTGGAATAATGATGGAGATTATGCAGATTCTAATGAAAACATAGGTTCTTATGTCCAACAATTAAATTGGGACAGGGGACGTGATTGGGCTAACAATCTTACAGGAGATTCTGTTAGTGGCACGTTAAGAGCATTATTAAGAAATACAACTGGCATATTTAGTCCATTTAAAAGTGATGGTGCTTTGTTTGGCAATCTTGTGCCAGGAAGAAAGGTAAGTTTGCAAATGGGTGCTGGTAGCTTTGCTTATACATTTCCATTTTTAATGAATCAAACTGTATGGACAGGATTTGTAAAATCTATTGTTCCATTTCCTAGTTTACAAGGTGGAGATTTTGCAATATTAGAAGCAATTGGGTCGCTAGGTTATCTTAATCAAAAAACAGTAAAGGTTGCACCACAAACAGACAGAAACACTGGTACTGCAATAGGTGATATTTTAGATGCTACAGGTTGGGGGGCAAGTGATAGGGATTTAGATACAGGTAATACAACAATAAAAAGATTTACAATACCAGCAGACACAAAAACAATTGATGCTTTAAGAATGGTTGAAAATAGTGAAAATGGTTTTGTATCTGAAACAAAAGATGGCAAGATTAAGTTTGAAAAACGTCAGGCAAGGCAAATAGACACAACTGCTACTACAAGTCAGGCTACTTTATCTGATGCTACCAGTACAAGCAATTTTAGTTTTAGTAGAATTGAACAACAGGATTCAATAAGAAATATATTTAATGAAATTACAGTTAATATTAAAAACTATCAAACAGAAACAGGTGCTGATATAGTGTGGATTCATGCAGAAACAGGGTCTGATTCTCCAGCTATACCAAGTGGACAAACAAGAATATACAGGGCGTTCTTTCCACAATTAAATTCAGACACTATGCAATCTATTTATACAAGTGCTGATAGCATTAATGCGTGGACAAGCACTGCAACTACAACAGATGTATTAGCAAACACTTCTGCTGATGGTTCAGGAAGTAACGCAACAAGTGATTTAACTATAGCAAATGTAAAAACTGCTAATTTTATGGATATTACTTTGACTAATGGTAATGCAAGTACAGTTTATATAACTAAACTACAAGCAAGGGCAACAGTAACTTCATCACTTGATGACACCCAAATTACTGCTAGTGATTCTGCAAGTGAAACTGCATTTGGTAAAAGAATACATGATTCAATTGCACCATTTGTTCCTAACAGTGAAGAAGGATTTCAATGGTGTCAATATAACCTTGTAAGATTCAAAGACCCATTGCAAATATTAAGCGTTACCATTCCAGCCAATAGAAATAACACAACGTTAAGCAATGTTATGGCTTTAGACCTATCAGAAAGAATAACTTTAGATGCTCATACCAAAACAGGATTGCTTTCAGCAGATAAAGATTTTTTTATTGAAAATGAAAGTCATTTTGTAGATAGTAACAAAACACATACTGTAGTATATGCTTTATCACCAGTATCTTCTATTGGAAAGTTTTGGGTAATGGGTGTTAGTTTATTAGAAGATGAAACATATATAGGATATTAATTATGGCTTATGCAAATGTGCCTTATGTAGATGTAGGAACACAAATAACAGAAGCGTGGATGGATGCTTATGTGAAAGCAAACTTTGATGCTTTATCAACACACACACATAGTGGGGCAATTGGTGATGGTTCTTCTGCACTAGACAATGTAGATACAATTATTCATGACCAACAAGGCAGTGACCCATCTGCACCATCTTCAGGTCATTGTATTGTATATTTTAAATCAGGTGGTTTATTTATAAGACAAGCTGGTGGTTCAGCAGACCAAGTAGAAACTGCATAAAGGAGTAAATTATGGCTTATACAACACCAAGAGATTGGACACAAGGAGAGTTGGTAACACCAGCAATAATGAATACGCACATTAGGGATAATTTTGGTGCATTATCATTACATACACATTCAGGAAGTGCTGGAGATGGTGCAAGTGCTTTGGATAATGTTGATACAATAACTTATGACCATCAGGGGTCAGACCCTTCAGCACCTACAAGTGGGCATACAGTATTATATACAAAGTCAGATGGTTTATATTTTAGACCAACTGGTGGTTCTGTTACTAGATTGGCATTATCTTCAGATGTCATAGCAGTAGGACAAATTGTTGAAGTAGATACAGGTCAAAGTTATGATATGTCTAGTGATAGTGGTGAAAAAGATTTTGGTGACACATTAAGTATAACTGCTGGTGGTGGTGGAAGGTATTATGTAGCAAGTGCAGTTGTATCAATTACAAGTGGTCACAGTAGTTTGACAGGAACGTTTAAATTTTACTTTGATGGTTCAGTTATAGAAACTGAAACAAGGTCAGCTGGTCAATTGGTGGTGGGTCAGCCTACTATCATCTTTAATCAAACAGTTAGTAATCCAGCAACATCATCAAAAGTATTTAAAGTTAGTGTGGAAGGTGGGGGAAGTGGTTCAGGTGGATTTGATTTGGCTATGAGTATTAGGGAAATATATACATCATAATATATCCAAACCTAGTGTTTGGATAGGCACTAGTTATCTATGTGGAATGTTGTCCCTTTGTGTAGGTGATTAGTGCCAATTTATTAACAAATTGGTAAGAATATGAAAAACAAAAAAGAAATAACTGAAAAAGATATGGAATTAATAGAAAGAAAAATAGATGCAATAAACATAAAAATGATTCACTGGAAATATGAAATTTTAAACACGTTATTTAAAACAAGAAACGTCTTGTTAGTAACATTTGTTATACTTATAATAGGCTTAATTGTTGCATTGCTAATTTAAAAGGAGATGCTTATGAAAAAATTTAATATAAAATTACCCAGCTTTAAATTTAATTTAAAATTTCCAAACATCAAATTAAACATAAAAAAAACTTTAAAAGGTATTGGCAAAATTATCTTAAATACATTCACTATAGTTGTTATAACTGGTGGTGGTATTTTAGCTTTTAGTAGCTATATAAATCCAGTACCAACAATTGCAAGTTATTTACCTGATTTACAATATGGAAATTATACGCTTGAAACCTTGTTTGCTGACGTCAAATGGTGGCAAGAACAAGGTTACATAGCATGGTCTATATCAGGTGGTATGATTGCACTTGGTTTAGCTATACATATAAGAAGTATTGGTAAGGTACTAAGAGCAATTAAGTCTAGTCCTAAAGCAATTTATAATGCACCAATCAAAACATATAAAAAATTACGATTATGGCGAGATTGGTTATTTGAAAAAATAGAGTTTTTAAATACAGAATCTAAAAAGTGGCGAACTGCATTTAATATAGCTAAGTCACCATATAGTTTGCTTCGTGCTATGGGGTTCACACCACAATTTGCAATTTCTATTCTTGCAGTAGGGGGTACTGTTTCAACTGGTGTGGTAGCATCAGAATTGATTCAAGACAGGACTTTTGAAAATGGTGATGCTGGGTATTACAGTAGCAACAATGCTACAGGTAATATAAATATACCTGATGAAAGTTTGGAACAGGCTTTGCAAAGAAAGGATTCTGACAATACGCTTAGAATTATTGTTAAAACTTTGCCAATCCAGGAAGTGTCAATTTCCAACGTTAGTATAGGGACTGCCTATAATAGCAGTACCCTAAGTACATATGCTACAAATACTGCAACTGCTCTTTTGGTAGAAGGAACAAATTCAACTACACTTAGTATTTCAACATTTTTGGAAGTTGGAGAACTTGTGTTTGAACGTAACAGGTGTAAGCAGTTAATCGTAGAAAATGTTACTGCACATAGTATTGAAATCATTGGAAATAGTTCAGATGGACAGAGTATCACACAAAGTGCTGGTACAGGAATTAGAAGAGCAGTAATTGGTGGGCATTTTCAATCTAAGTCACTTAAAACTGAATATGGATTGTATGACTTTGTGCATCTTTCAGCAGATACAAATAATGTAAATGGAAAGATTGGGAAATTAGTTATATCCAATACAGTTTCTAAGGGGGGTAAGTGTTACCTTAACAGAATTAAGGCTGACACTGTCAAAATTAATTTCAATAGAGTGGGGTCAGGCACTGGGTTTGGGTCAAAAGATTTTATAATTAAAGATACTGTGAATGCAGTTCACTGGCTGGTGGAAGATAACGTAGAATTGCTGACCTCAGAAGTGGCAAGTCTACCAACAGAATAAAACATAGGGGACAACATGAAAAAAAAAGTTAATATTGCAATTAGTACAATTATACTTACTGCATCTGTAACATATTTAATTCAACACTGGTTTAAGCATAGTGGCTTAGAAGATAAGGTGTGGAATAAGTATGATGATTTTAAAAACGTGTTCAAGAGTGACAATAAATGAACAACATACATAGATGGAGATGGACGGCTTTAATAGTTTATTTAGTTATATGTATATATGATTTTATGGTAGTACCTATTTATTATGGGTTTGCACGAATGGGTTTGGACTTGGCTGATTACATGGGTCATTTAGAACGGATAGAAGACCCTTTGGTGCAAATGGAATACTTAAAAAAATTAGTTAGTCAACATGAGCCATTCACCTTGAAAGGTGGTGGATTGTTTCATTTATCATTTGGTGCTATCCTAAGTGGAAGTGTTTTTGGGAGTAATAAATGAGTAATTTCAGACCACAAATAGCATTGGCAATCATATGTGCCACTGTGTTCAGTATTTTTGCAATATGGATTGGTTACAAGATGGAAGGAACTGAAATCATTACTGCCGTTATAGGTGGGATTTTTGGATTTCTTGGTGGTGTTTCACTAAAAGTATTGGAGAATGAATAATGGATTTTTATACATACAAAGCAAGTTTAGAAACAAAAAGGGGAATTGGTTCAGTTTATGATGGTGACACTATTTCAAACTTGGTAATTGATATGGGTTTTAAAATAAAATACATAAATAGTTTTAGAATCATAGGAATTGATACACCTGAACTAAGAACAAAAAGCAAAATAGAAAAAACAAAAGGCTATCAAGCAAGGGATATGTTAAGGCTAATAATAGGTGACAATGACCTTGCTATACAATCTGTATCTGCAAAAGGCACTGGTAAATATGGTAGAGTTTTAGGACATTTGTTTGTTAAAAGTGGCAATGTGTGGGAAAATGCTGGTAATAAATTAATTGAATGTGGACTTGCGGTTGAATACTGGGGTGGCACAAAAGTAAAAGATTGGAGTAAAGAATGATAAAAAAACTTATGGAAATTAAATGGAAAAAGGTTTTTAAATTTGCAATGGAAAATGTATCAGCATTAGATGAGTTGATGGAATTAATTGAAACATCTAAAAATGCAGTTGCAGATGGTAAAATAACAAATGAAGAACGTAGTCAATTAATGTCCAAATATTGGAAGTTAATTAGAGCCTTAAAAGAAAATCAGAATCAGCCACAATAGACACGTTTTTGTAATTAGTGGTATCAAATACCATTACATCTACTCTACGTTCATTTTTGGTGCATTTACGAAACCTATTGACAGGTGTAATGCTTAACGCATCATCATCAATCAAGACATTTTGTAATACCAGCACATCTTGAATACATTTCATGCCATATCCAAAATTGTCTAAGTCCAGTAATCTGTTGTTGTAAAAAGTATTAACAATAATTGCTTTTTTAAATGGTAATTTAAAAGTTGTTTTTAACAAAGCATTATGCAAAGCAACAATACCTTGTTCTTGATAATTTTTGTAATACTTTCTAAATGTTCTAAAATGTGACCTATGATTTCCACGAATTTGCGAAGGTGGTAAGTCAATTGAAAAATTAATATAGTTACCAGTGAAAATTCCTACCTGGAAAGCATCAGGGGGAATTATATTATTTTGGTCATAATGGATTCTGTCCATATTTGTCCCCCTGACGTTTAAGGAAATGCAAACCATCATCAAAAATGATGACTTACTTGCAAAAAATTATAACTGAATAATTTTTATCTGTCTATCATTTGACATCTGTAAACAATAGTTTTAAAATACTTGAACAGGAAATGTTTATGCAAAAAGTTGACCCAACAAAAATAATATCTGAAAGACTTACTGACCCAGCTATTTCTATGGCTGAAATAGGTAGGAAATATGATATATCAAGGGAACGTGTAAGACAAATCTTGGTAAATAATAATCTTCCTACTTTCACTAAACAAGTTAAACCACATTGCACAAGGTGTGGTAAATCATATAGCAGAATTGCTAACTATCCTAAAAAATGGAAAGTATGCAGAGATTGTTTTATGAAACTTCCAAAACAAACTAGGGATTTTATTAGACAAAATTAATCTTGTATTACCTATAACGTATATATGTATATATATATATATATGTATATAAGTATATAAGTATTAACAATAACGTTAAACGTTATTGTTAATAACGTATATAAACCATAAGTAAAAGGGACAATATGGCAAATAGAACAGAAACAGAAGTAGTCAAAAATTATCTTCAGGCACTAGCTAATCAAGAGAAAGCAAATGATGAACTAGACAAGGCAAAGTACCACGTTAAAAAATTCATGGAAGATAAGGGTGCTGAAGAATTAATTGATGATGCTAAAGTAATCACAATGGTTAGAACTTGGGATTATGACAAATCAAGACTAACACCATTGTTAGAATTAATACCAGCTGAAGATTTGGTATCTTCAGGTGCTTATACTCCAAAAGAAACCAAGATGGTTGAGATTGAAGAAAAATGGGATATAAGGATTTTAAACAAGTTTAGGAAGCGTGGAAGTGAAGTGGCTGAATTACTGGAAAGAATCAAATTACCAAAATCATTTTATTTTAGAGTTACAAACAGAAGGTGAAAAAATGGCTTATGAAAGAATAGAATTACAAACAGGACAACATCAAACACAATTAAGAAATGTTGTTATAAAAGAAGTAAAGACTGCACAAAGTGGGGATTGGCAAATGAAAATTAGCATACCTGATTTTTCAGGTAAGTATGACCACAATGAAACAGTGTTTGCAAAAAAGACAGAAGGCTTTGACCCAAAACCTAATGATACTTATAAGGCTATGGTATCAAGGGACAGTTTAAAATCTGACAAAGATGGCAATGCCAAGTCAGGTGACTATGATGACCACTACTGGCATACAGTTGATTGGACAACAAGGCAAATAGCTGAAGTACAAACAACAGATAGTCCAACTGAATTATTTGAACCACAAAACAATGCAACAAAACCAACAAATACAAGTAGGTCAATAACAGTTGCAGTTGATGACTTTAGAGAACTAGACAGACAGGCTAGAGCAAGAAATAGTAGGGAAGCAATTGCTA
>TARA_R110001599_G_scaffold65013_1_pt1 | contig 21592 bp, 17 predicted proteins | sample TARA_R110001599 | Tara Oceans TARA_R110001599 (sample SAMEA4398360) | marine metagenome | biome: Polar Biome; feature: [MES] marine water layer (ENVO:01000295) within the mesopelagic zone...; material: water (ENVO:00002006), including particulate matter (ENVO:01000060) such as......
TTTTCTATCTTAAGTTTCGAACCAGCGGCCTTCCCGAAACATCGGGATATTCTAACCAGCTGAACTACCACTCTTTTTTGGTTGTTCATTTCTTCTATATTGAATTAATTCAAATATAGAAGAACAATTGTTTACTATGAAGGCAAAAAAAAGCCTTGGAATTCCAAGGCTATAAGCGGAATGGACGGGACTCGAACCCGCGACCTCCTGCGTGACAGGCAGGCATTCTAACCAGCTGAACTACCACTCCTTTTTTTGTTTGTTTATTACTCCTCGTTTGAAGTGATACAAAGGTAGAAGAATGTTTGTTTTTTTACAATAGTAGGGCAAAAAAAAAGAGTTGATTTGCTTTATCACTTTCATATTCAAGGAGATTAATTTCAATTATTATTTTTCAATCTGGTAATTCATTGGTTTTTTTTAAAAATGAAGCCATTTATTATCAATTTCTAATTTCTCCTGAAGTCAAATTGATTGATGAATTCCATTCTTTAAACTCTGATCTGTTAGTTCTGGCTTAAATTTATGGAAATCAATTGGCTTAAGTAAGGAGCGATTTATAACAGGTCTTGTACTTGGTGGTGGAATCAATAGTAACTTTTAGAAATATAATATGGCCCGACTTCTTTTTATTTTCCAGGCTAATTGATTTTTTGTAAATTCAAAAGGCATCGTGAAACCTGTACTTTGCAGGGTCATTAAACTCGGATTATGTAATAGAATGTCTATTGCATATTTCGGGTTAAACATTTATTCAATTGTAGACTTTAAATAGACAAGATTTGGAAGAGTCAGAATTACATCAGGAATTACCTTTTTTTAAAAACCTTCAGGAATACTTAAGAGAATTTGTATATGGCGGTATAGATGGAGCTGTTACAACCTTTGCGGTTGTTGCAGGGGCAGTAGGTGCTAATTTAGATCCTATGGTGATCATTATTTTGGGCTTTGCTAATTTATTTGCAGATGGATTGTCCATGTCCATTGGTGCCTACCTTTCTTCCAAATCAGAGAAGGAGAATTATCAGAAACACAAAAACATTGAATATTGGGAGGTAGATAATATTCCTAAGAAAGAACGGGAAGAAATTGTTGCCATTTATAGGGAGAAAGGATTTAAAGGAGAGCTTTTGCAAGAAGTGGTGAATGTCATTGTTTCTGATAGAGACAGGTGGGTAAATGAAATGATGAAGGACGAACTAAATATGATTGAAGAAGTTAAGAGTCCTTTCAAAATAGGCCTTGCTACGCTTATTTCCTTTATTGCTGTTGGATTTATTCCACTTACAGTTTACATGTGGGATTACTTTTATGAAGCGAACTTTGACGTGTTTTTATGGACTTGCTTGCTTACCGGAGTTGCATTTATCTTTGTGGGTGCTTTGAAAAGCTGGGTAAATCAAACAGGCATTTGGCAAAGTGTAATCGAGACACTTGCACTAGGGGTCATAGCAGCAATGGTTGCCTATTTTGTAGGAGATATTTTAGAAGCATTACTGCTAAAATAAAAAAAAAGCCTTTGGGTTACAAAGGCTTCTAGGTGGGTTTATTTTAACCGACTACAGCTATATTTTTGGCGCAATGCCTTACTGAGTAAGTATTTAAATTGTTATGATTTTTTAAACTTAATAAAAACAAATGGAAGCGCAAGCATCATTTTAGCTTATCTTTCGATTAAGGTAAAAAAAAATTAATAATTCTATATTTTCTATTTTTACCAAATAATATTTTATGAAATTTTCTTCAAAATCCATAATAAAGTGTTTTAATTACACTTTTTAAGCTTAAAAAAGGATTTTGGTACAGGATAATAACAATCTTGAATTGTATTTTATTCCGCTATGTTTTCGCTTCTATTTTTTTTAGCAAGCTAATGCATGGTAATATATTTTCTAGGTATTTGTTATCAGTCCTAGCCGATGCTATCCAAAAGTTTGAGCTTGTCACCTTGTAAGTGCTAGGAGTTAGGCTTAAATCTGAACTCGGAGAGTTTGGGAAAGGAACAGGGTAGGAAAGTTTGAAAAAAAAGGCTGCAAAATTGAATAATACTTGTTGAATTCAGGCTCAACAAAGCAGAATAAATTAATAAGCCAATCCTTACAATTATAATTGTAAGGATTGGCTTTAGTCTGTTATTCAATAAAATAACAAAAATACAATATTGCTATACCTGCTACTGATAGGTTCATTCAGTTTCCGAATTGGGAAGTAGACCTATTTTCTTTAAAAATGCCTCAGTTTCAATTATTGTTTGTTCGTAAATCTCACGGTTTTTATAATTAAAAAAGCCATGGGGTTGTCCTTCATATAAGATTAATTCGCAATAGCTTCCTAGTTTTTCCATGGCCGTTTTATAGTACCTCGCAGTTTCTACCGGAATCAATTGATCTTTGGTTCCTAGAAAGAAAAGTGTCGGTGGAACACCCGTATTCAAGTTATGGAGAGGGGAGACATCTTTGTACCTTTCAGCTACTCGGTCATACCCATATCCGGCTGGCCCATTGTCTATTACAGGGTTAAATAAAAGTAAGGCAACAGGCTTGGTGCTAATTATTCCGTTATCCTGACCCTCAAAGCCTGGAACAGTTGCAGTAGCAGCGGCCAAGTGTCCACCAGCAGAACCTCCGGAAGCAATGACCTTGGCACTATCCAAGCCAAGCCGTTCAGCATTCTTTTTAACGTATTTCATAGCGGATTTTGCATCCTCAATCGCATCAAAAGGACTGGTCTTTTGTCGTGAAGCAACCCTATAGTCTACCAATATGGTTACAAAACCTTTTTTAGAAAAGTGAAGGGCATGTGGTCGGAATTGTTCCCAACTACCAGAAACCCATCCACCGCCAAAGAAAAACACCATTGCAGGTTTGTCTTTCTTTTGTTCGTCTGAAAGGTAAATGTCCATTTTTAAAGAATCGTTACCAACTATTTTATAGGTCTCCACTACATGGTTTTGAGCTTTACTAGAAGAGGGATTCAATAGCAAGGTGGATAAAATTACAAGACCTAAAAGGGTGTGAATTCTGCTTTTCATTTAACTGATGGTTTATAATGGGCTTAATTACTGAATAGTGTAAAATGATGTCCAATTCTTTTGAAATTGAATGAATGCTTTAAATTGAAACACATGAATTGATCTTCCTACACGAAGAATCAATGCTTATTTCTTTAACCCGGATTATGTAATAGAATGTCTATTGCATATTTCGGGTTTAACTTATAATTTGAACAGATATCCGCTAAAATGCAACTTTAAATTTCAGAATTATAGGATCTTCCTCATCAGATAATTTCTCAATACTTTGTAGTAGTTTTTCTTCATATTTGCCAAAATAGCCTAAGTCTAAAGCCCTTTGCCAATCTGTTTGTTGCATGGCTTGGTAAAAATAACCTTCCGCTGAACAACTGTTGTTTCTAATATTTAATAGCGCCTTTGTCATTTTGAGTTCTCCGGTATTTCGGGAGATAAACACATCATAAAAAGGAAAGGTAGAAAGGTCTGCTTGGTCGAAAAGAGGGTTTTTTTCAATACCATAAGCCATAAATTTAATTATACCTTCACTGTAATCAATTTGCCCTGTATTAAAGGCATAATTTTGAGAAAGTAATGTTTTTTCTACAAAGGCTTCTCCTTCTAATTCAAAATCATCCGGGCTGATACTTTTGTCTCCAAAATTTAAGATGACGAAAGGTTTGATAGCATCATGCTGATAACTGTATATGGTATCTGAAAGGCCAAAACTTAACAGTTTACCCTCTTCCATGTTAGCAAACATTCCAGGGTTTAATTCGCCACTATAGGGCAGGGATAAAATAGGGAGGGAATTCACCTTCCCGGATTCTGTATTTACTACATGAAAAATTTCTTGCCGCTCGTTGCCTGGAGGTTCAGAAGAAATCAACCAGTTATATGCTGAAATAAACGACACCGTAGGAACCGAATTATAATCTCCTAATTGAATTTCTTCCTTAAATTCAAATGCAGGTAAGCCATATTTTAATATTGATCCTCTTCCTGTGCTTATGTATAGTTCATTGTTATCAACAATCAAGCCGTGTAATGACGGATATTCACCTGGGCCTTCTCCCTTTTTATTCCAGCTCTGAAGGTGGTTGCCTTCCAGATCAAATGTATGAATAGAAAGGTCTTTATAGCACCTGCTGGCATAGAAAATCTTATCATTAACGACCAATTCGCTTACATTGCAAGAAAGGTTTATCAAGGTGTCCTTTGGCGCCATCAATGGGATAAATTCAACTTCAGAGACAATGTCTTCGAATGCCAGGAGGGAAGAGTTGTCAATTAAAAAAGTAGGGGTGCTTTTAGTTTCCCCTTCTTTTTCTTTTGTTTGGCATTGTACCAGAAGCATTCCTAGTAAACCAATGATAACACTGTAAAATCTGATTTTCCCCATTTGCTATTTACCTGGGACCTGCTTTGGAAATGTTTTCATCCACTTGATCTTCAAATTGTTTGAAATTTCCCTTAAAGAGGTTGACCAATTTATTTTTTACTTCACTAAACTTAACTTTGTCTTCCCAGGTGTTTTCTGGGATTAATATTTCACTAGGCACACCTTTGCAGCTTGTCGGGATTTGAAGATTAAAATCCCCTTCACTGGCAAATGTAGCATTGTCAAAATCTTTATTATGAATTGCATCCAAAATGGCACGTGTGTACTTTAATTTAATTCTTGATCCTACTCCGTAGGAGCCTCCGCTCCAGCCTGTATTTATCAGCCAAGCGTTTACATTGTGTTTTTTAATTTTGTCAGCCAGTAAGTTAGCATATTTATTTGGGTGCCACATCATAAATGCAGCGCCAAAACAAGCACTAAAAGTTGCTTGTGGATCTTTTACTCCCATTTCTGTTCCGGCTACTTTGGCAGTATATCCTGAAATAAAATGGTAACTGGCCTGCTCGGGACTCAACTTGCTAACAGGAGGCAATACACCAAAAGCATCACAAGTCAGAAATATTATGTTTTTAGGATGGCCTGCTGTACAAGGTATTTTTGTGTTTTCAATGAAATCAATTGGATAGGCAGCCCTGGTATTTTGGGTTATAGAAGTATCAGAATAATCCACTACTCTGGTAATTGGGTCATAAATGACGTTTTCTAAAACTGTTCCATATCGAATGGCTCCAAATATATCAGGCTCGGCTTCCTCGCTTAAATCTATGGCTTTGGCATAACAACCTCCTTCTATATTGAAAACGCCGTCTTGATGCCAGCAGTGTTCATCATCTCCTATTAGCTTTCTCTTAGGGTCAGCACTTAGTGTTGTTTTTCCAGTACCTGAAAGGCCAAATAGTAAAGAGACATCCCCACTTTCTCCAACATTGGCAGAGCAATGCATGGACAGAACACCTTCTTCAGGCATTAAATAATTCATGATAGAAAAAATACCTTTTTTCATTTCTCCGGCATATTCAGTACCCAAGATCACAACCTCTTTGTTTTCCAGGCTGATCCCTATACTGGTTTTCGAAGTCATGTCAGTAGTGAAGTGGTTGGCAGGGAACTCTCCGGCATTAAAAATAACATAATCTGGTTCTCCGAAATTTTCCAATTCTTCAGCCGTAGGTAGGATAAGCATGTTTTGCATAAAAAGTGCATGGTATGCACGTGTACAAATGATTCTTACCTTTATTCTGAATTTCGGATCCCAACCGGCATATGCATCTACCACATAGAGGTGATCTTTAGTGTTGAAAAAATCTATGGACCGCTCCCTATTTACCATAAAGGTATGCTCATCCATCTCATAATTTACTGAACCCCAATCAATGTGCTTTTCGGATTCAGGGTGTCTAACGATTCTCTTGTCTTTTGGACTCCTTCCGGTTTTTTTTCCTGAAAAAACCATCAATGCCCCTGTACTGGATATGGCAGATCCTTTTTCTAATCTTAAGGCAGCCTCGTACAATAAAGCTGTTTCACCATTTCTTAAGATATCGGTTACTTCTATTTCGTACCTTTTTAAATCAAAATCCATAATGTTCTATATCTTTTAAGTTCCATTTGCTATTGCATAAAAATACTCAGAACTAGTTGATTAACCAATGTGTCAGATCAATCTAAACTATGACTAAAGTCATAAAAAGTCAATTCAGATATTATCACTGTGAGGGAGTTAAATTAAAAAGCCCAAGCTAACGAAATGTTGTCTTGGGCTTTTTTATGCTTATTAACAAGCCAACCCCTCTAAATCCTTTAAAAAGTAATGGACCTAAAACGAAAAACAAGGAAAGCCAATTCTCCGGTACTCTACCAAATTAGACTTTTTTCCATCTAAAATAAGAAATCCAAACTAGCATGTGAAATAAAGTATCGCCATTTTAATACCTGTTTAAGGGATCCATTTAATGTGTTTGAAATTTGGCTTGCGTTTTTGAAGAAACGCATCTCTTCCTTCTTTTGCCTCTTCAGTCATGTAGGCAAGTCGGGTGGCTTCTCCTGCAAATACCTGCTGCCCTACCATGCCATCATCCGTTAGGTTAAAGGCAAATTTTAGCATTTTTATAGATGTAGGTGATTTTTCTAATATCTCCTGTGCCCATTCGAAGGCAGTGTCTTCTAATTCATCATGGGGTACAACAGCATTGACCATTCCCATTTCAAAGGCTTCTTGAGCAGAATAATTTCGGCCTAGGAAGAAAATTTCCCTGGCTTTTTTCTGGCCAACCATTTTGGCGAGATAGGCAGAACCATAACCACCATCAAAACTTGTCACATCAGCATCAGTCTGTTTAAAAATGGCATGTTCCTTACTTGCTAAAGTAAGATCGCAAATGACATGTAGACTATGTCCACCACCTACAGCCCATCCGGGGACCACAGCAATGACCACCTTTGGCATAAACCGTATGAGTCGTTGTACTTCAAGGATATTTAGTCGGTGCATACCATCTTCACCAACATAACCTTGATGTCCTCTGGCTTTTTGATCCCCACCGCTACAAAAGGAATAAACCCCGTCTTTAGAGGAAGGGCCTTCAGCAGACAATAAGACCACTCCAATATTAACATCCTCACGAGCATCTAAAAATGCATCATAAAGTTCACTTGTAGTTTGAGGACGGAAGGCATTTCTTATATCTGGTCTGTTGAATGCAATCCTCGCTACACCATCACATTTCGTATAAGTAATGTCCTTGTATTCTTTAACTGTTTTCCAATTGATCATTTCCAGGCTAATTTTTTACTGCAAGATAACAGGCAATTTTAATTTTGTAAAATTAAGGCTTCCGATTATGCTTGACAGTGGATAATTTATTTATTTTGTATAGCAAAAGACCTATGATAACATTCGGAACTTCATCTTTCACCTTTAACCAAATTTTAAAGGGAGACAAAAGTCAACTTTCTCCGATTTATGAAGAAGCATTTGGTTTTTGTTTTGATTGGTTAAATGGTAAAAATGATTTTACATTACAAACATCAGGGTCTACCGGTCCTCCTAAGAATATAACGGTGTCTCGTACCCAGCTAATTGAAAGTGCAAAGGCGACCAAGCTGTTTTTTGATTTAAAAGAAGGATGTAGCATGCTTTGTTGTCTGGACACTTCCAAGGTAGCAGGTAAAATGATGCTTGTAAGAGCCATGGAGTGGGGGGCTTGTTTAAGAGTGATACCCCCAGAATCCAACCCTCTAAAGGATTTGAAAAACGAGGTTATTGATTTTGTCGCTTTTGTGCCTTTGCAAGTAGAAAAAATGATGAGTTCTGCGAGTGGAAAAAGAGCTTTAGAACAGATTCATAATATTATCATTGGAGGGGCCTCCATTTCGCCTCAATTAAGGGAGAAAGTTGCTTGTTTGCCAGGGAAAGTTTTTCAAACCTACGGGATGACAGAGACTGTTTCTCATATTGCCCTTGCCAATCTAAAAGAAAAAGGAGACCTAAAGTACAAAGCACTACCAGGTGTTAAATTAAAAGTAGACGAGCAAAATAGATTGTCCATCCATGCAGCTATGGGAGGTTCTATCTGGTTGCAAACCAACGATGTTGTAAGTTTACAAAGTGACACAACTTTTATTTGGAAAGGAAGGTCGGACCATGTAGTGAATTCAGGTGGTGTAAAGCTTTATCCGGAAGAAATAGCACAAGAGATGAGTGAATTAATGTCTGTTTATTTTCCGGGAAAATTATTCTTCCTAACTGGAACCGCCGATGAAAGCTTGGGGCAGGCACTTATTTTGGTTGTTGAGGGGGTAGGAAATAATAGTAATGCGGTGACCTTTCTTAAGAAAGCCAGGTCAATCCTTCCCAAGTATCACAGTCCCAAACAAATCTTATTTATTCCTAAATTCAAGGTAACTCCTTCAGGAAAAATAGATCAATTGCGTACTTTAGCAAAATGATTAACCAAGCTGTAATAATTCTTGTATCTGTTTTGATGGCCTTGACAACCCAAGGTACAGGTTCACAAATTACCATTAAAATTGACCTGCAAAGTGAGGCTAAAGGTCTTGTTCAGCTTTTGCTTTTTAAAGGTGAGAAAGGTTTTCCAGATCAGTCTGATGAAGCGGTTTTAAGTGCTTCAGCAAGAGTTGAAAATGGGAAAGCAATATTCAAATTTAGTAACCTGGATAAAGGAACCTATGCAGTAGCCGCGTTTCATGATGGAAATGAAGATGGTGAAATGCGCAAAACCCTGCTGGGAATACCTAAAGATGCTTATGGCTTTTCTAATAATGCCAGAGGTACATTTTCTGCCCCCTCTTTTGAAAGTGCATCATTCGAGCTGCCAGAAGGTAGCCATACCATAAGTTTTATATTAAAATAATTATGTTGAAGAACCTTCAGATAGCGGTGTCTATTATAGGGCTTATAGCCGCTATAGTATACATACTTTATTTTTTTAGAGTCATTTACCACCCTTACATTCCTACTATATCAGGAGGGATTGTGATATTTTCCTACCTTTTCGGAGTTTATGCCAAAAAGAAACAAGAGTAGGATTTATCGCTTGAAGCAGAAGGGTTGTAGAGTTTAGCCTGTCAGTTTGATGGGTAAGTCTCTTTTCGATTGTATTCGGGGAAACTTATTTTGTAAGTAGAAGTAAAAAAAAAATGCCGGCTCAAAAGCCGGCATATCTGTTGTTTTTCTATTCGAAGAATTTCTTCAAAGCATTAATTTTTGCATCCAAAGAAGCTTCAGTTGCCCGGTAAGCTTCTCTATTTGGCAGCTTTTCATTCACTGAAATATAATATTTGATTTTTGGCTCTGTGCCGGATGGTCTAGCGGAGATTTTACTTCCATCTTCGAGGTAAAATTGTATAACATTTGATTTTTCCAGATCCAGAACTGATGCTGTATCAGCCTTCATGTCATAAACTTTACTTTCCTGAACATCCACTATTTTACTAACCGCAATACCATTAATTGATGTAGGCTTATTGGTTCTAAAACCTTTCATCAATTGCTGAATTTGCTCAGCACCATCTTTACCTTTCTTGGTGATGGAGATTAGGGATTCTTTATAAAAACCGTAGGACATGTATATCTCAGCCAGAACATCAATAATTGACATGCCTTTTTGCTTGTAATAGGCCATTATCTCAGCGACAATTGCACAGGCAGATACTCCATCTTTGTCTCTAACAAAATCACCAACCAAGAATCCGTAACTCTCTTCACCACCGGCTATAAATTCCTTTTTACCTTCGTTGGCAAGGATTACAGCAGCAATATTTTTAAAGCCTGTAAGTACATCATAATAGGGAACATCGAAACCTTTGCTGATCTCACCAAGAAGCCCCGTGGTTACAATAGTACTAACAGTGAATTGTTTTCCGGTAAGTCTGCCTTGCTCTCTGTACATGCTGAGCAAGTAATAAATAATAAGGGCCCCTGTTTGGTTACCATTAAGTAATTCGTATTCGTTTTTTTCGTTTTTGACGACTGCGGCATACCTGTCTCCATCAGGATCACACGCAAGAACAAGCTCTGCGTTTACCTCTTTTGCCAGCTTTATAGAAAGGTCAAGAGCCTCGGTCTCTTCAGGGTTAGGGTATTTGACTGTAGGGAAATTGCCGTCCGGCTCTATTTGCTCCTTTACAACATGGATGTTCTCAAAACCAAAGACGTTTAAAGCTGCAGGAACCATTTTTCCTGAAGCGCCATGGATTGGGGAGAATACAATTGTCATGTCTTTTTCCACCAAATTAGTTTGAGGTGACATACTTAATTTTTCTACCTCATTAAGGTAAATAAGATCAAAGTCCTCCTCGATATATTCTTTCAAGGCATCGTTTTTGTTCCAATTTACATCATCGATAGACTTAATTTTTAAAACCTCAGTGATGATGTTTTTGTCATGCGGAGCAACCACTTGTCCTCCATCGTCCCAATAGACTTTGTAGCCATTGTATTCTTTAGGGTTGTGTGAGGCGGTTACCATTACACCACTTTTACAACCATAATGCCTGATAGCGAAGGACAACATTGGAGTGGGACGCATTTCTTTAAAGTACTTCACCTTTATGCCATTGGCAGTAAGTACATTGGCAGTAGTCTCCGCAAATAAGGTGTTATTGATACGTGAATCGTGAGTGATAGCAAGACTAATGTCTTCACCTGGAAAACTAAGTTTTAGGTAATTAGCTAAACCCTGGGTAGCCATACCTATAGTATATACGTTAATTCGGTTGGAACCAACGCCCATTAGGCCTCTCAGGCCACCTGTTCCAAATTCTAAGTCTTTATAAAAAGAATCGATAAGTTCAGTATCGTCCGGAGCGTCCAGCAAGGCCTTTATCTCTAGTTTACTCTTTTCGTCGATGTTACTACTAAGCCACGCTTGCGCCTTGTTGATTATGGATGCATCTGTCATTTTAAAAAAAAATTTTTATTGGTTTGAGAATTATGTCCAAAATATAAGCATTTATATGGATTTAGCCTTACTGAGTCTTTAGAATTTTAAATGGCTCAAAATTATAACAAGACCTAGGTACTTTTAATAATTCTAAGTTGGAATATGGATTCATATTATTTACCTTCATGTATAGAAAAAAATAATAGTAATAGCGTATATGGATTTTGAAAAATTAGATGTGGAGCTCTCCAAGATCGTGAAGTTGAGGATTAAGTTGAGCGAAATAACTTATGCAGACCCGAATTATGATGACATTGAAGAGGAATTGCATGACCTTGAGGATGATCTGAATGAGGAGTATGGTGATGTATTAGAAAGTAAGTTGGAAGATATTTATGCCACTTTAGTGTCAGACAATGATGTCCTACTTCCTTCTGCCTATTTAGCCAACAAATACATTCCGATGCTTCCAGATTCCAGAGGTGTGGTGACTTATGATGTTCAGGGTAGGGAAGGGGTGCCTATTGAATCTGAGCAATTTGATGGTCAGGATGTTAGAATTGTTTTGGTGCCAAACCCAACCAGGTTTGTAATGGTGATTAACGGGAAGTCGTTGAAAGACCTTTGGAGATCGAGATAAAAAAGAAATTTAGAACGATTAATTAATGGTAGTTAGTTTTAAATTGACTACCATTTTTTTATGCTTAAGATCAGACATTGAAATTGCTTACTTGAGGTTTCAAAACAAAAAAAAATCAGATGAATTCGCATCTGATTTTTTTTGCTTCAACTTCCATTAAAGCCGAGGGCTTTAAAAGAAATAATATTCTACAATTAACCGAAACCAAGTCGTTTTCTTAGGATGGCTAAAAGTTTGTCTGCTTCCTCTCTCGCTTTCTCTTCCCCGGCCATTAATTTTGATTCCAGTTCAGGGAGGTTATTCAAGAAGTAAGCATATTGCTCTCTTTCATTTTTATAGGTATCCAGAATTAACCCAAGTAACTCCTTTTTAGCGTGACCATAGCCAAAATTTCCCGCAAGGTATTTTTCTCTCAAAGCCAAAGTTTGGTCTTCATCTGCGATTAGTTTATACAGCTTGTAAACATTACAAACATCGGGATCCTTAGGCTCTTCTAATGGAGTGCTGTCGGTAATTATGGTGTTGACATTTTTCTTTAGTTGCTTTTCAGGTAAGAAGATGTCAATATAGTTATTGTAGGATTTGCTCATTTTTTGACCATCAGTGCCAGGGATAATCATTACATCATTACTGATTCTAGCCTCCGGTATTTTGAGCAACTCTTCTCCAATGCGATGGTTAAAGGTGCTGGCAATGTCCCTGGAAATCTCTAAATGTTGCAATTGATCTTTGCCAACAGGCACAATGTCCGCTCCATACAAAAGTATATCTGCAGCCATCAAAACAGGATAAGTAAATAGCCCTGCATTCACATCTGCTAATCGATCAGATTTGTCCTTAAAACTATGGGCATTGGCCAACATGGGATAAGGAGTAAAGCAACTCAGGTACCAGGTTAACTCCGTTACTTGGGGAATTCTTGACTGTCGGTAAAATACAGACCTATTGATGTCAAGTCCAAAAGCGAGCCATGCTGCTGCCACGGCGTTGACATTGTTAATCCTTTCTACAGGATCTTTAATCGTTGTAAGGGAGTGGAAATCCGCAATAAAAATGAAAGACTCATTGTCTTCATTCTTAGTCAAGGTTATGGCTGGTTTTATTGCACCCAATATATTCCCTAAATGCGGTTTCCCTGAACTTTGTATACCTGTGAGTACTCTTGCCATTATTGTGTTTTTGACGCAAATTTAAGGAATTTAAGCAATAATTTGTGGTTATTTTAACGTTATTTGCCAATATGAAGAACACAGTGTTTTTATTAATAGTTGGTATTTTATTGCTTTTCTCATTCATAGAGGTTCATAGTCAGGAAGTTGAGCTTGAAGGATTGGTCTGGGAAAACAATTTGGTAAATATTGGGGCTGTTTTGCCTGAGCGAGGAGAAGGAGTGGCAGATTTTTATTATTTGAATCAAACTGATTCCAATGCCTATATAAAAGAGGTCATTACCGACTGTGGTTGTGCGGTGGTTGCTTATTCGGAGGATACTTTAGCTTCAGGAAAGGTAGGGCACCTTCAGGTTACATTTGATCCTGAATCTCGAGGAGGAAGTTTTTCGAAAATGATTGTGGTGAAAACAAATGTGAAACCATTGGGAGATTCTTTGTTTTTAGAAGGTGTAAATGTACACTATCCCAATAGTCCTGAATCCTATTATAAGGTCAAGAAAAATAACCTGGGCTTTGTTTTTGACCAAATTAATTTGGGTACCTTGTTTACAAACAAGCCGAAGTTTAAAATCCTGGATTTTTATAATTTTAATGAATTTCCAGTGCAATTGAATTTAAAACAGGACAGTCTTCCTTCATATGTAAAAGTACGAATGGTGCCTTCAGTAGTAGAGAGCAATACTAGAGGTGTTTTAGAAGTTGAATACGATCCTTACCTAAGAAATGATTTGGGTTATATTCGGGATACACTTAAGTTATCTGTTTTGACTGGGGAGCGGTTTGAATTGCCGATTCATTTAATGGCTACCATTCACGAATATTTTGAGCCATTGCCAGTAAGTCAGGTGGATAAAGTTCCCAAACTCAAGATCAATGAAATGGAAATTGATTTAGGGAAGATTAGTGCTAGAAATGTGGTGTCCAGAATTTTGACCCTAGAAAATGATGGACCGCTACCACTGAACATAAGGAAAATAGTTACCAATTGCGATTGCTTGACTTATGAGCTTCCTGCAATGGACTTGCAAAGTGGAGATAAAATGGATCTTGTATTTACCTTTGACCCCAAAGGTAGGAAAGGGATTGACCATAAAACAATCACCTTCTTTAGCAATGACCCTTTAACACCAACCAAGACAGTGGTCATTAAAAGTAGAATTAATTGAGATTAAAAATTTCCCAATTTTATGATTAAGCTCACTGTTGACTAATTTTGGTTTAAAGGTGAGTTGATTACATTAAAAAACTTATTAATTTGCCTTTCCAAAAGAATTTTTGTGTGCTTTTACAGGAAATTATTTCAATAAAAGCAACTTAGTGAACTAATGCTTCGGCACCTTGCATGGAAAAAAAATATCCCGAAAAGGAAATTGTAGATAAAATTAAACAACTGGAAGAAAAGTTTAGAGCCTCAGGCCAGGATTTATCTTCTTATTTGGAAGGCTTGTTGCATGCAGATTATCTTAATTATTGGGATTATATAAATCTTGACACCTTATTGACCCTGCAGCAACCACGAACTTCTTTTAAGGACGAAAAGATTTTCATCATCTATCATCAGATAACTGAACTTTACTTTAACCTCATCCTTTGGGAGTTGGAGCAAATGGCGGCTGTTGAAAATATTAGTGTGAAGTTTTTTAAAGATAGGCTTAAAAGGGTCATTATGTATTTTGACCTTTTGATCTCTTCTTTTGCGGTGATGTGGAAAGGGATGGAAAGAGAACAATTCATGAAGTTTAGGATGTCTTTACTTCCTGCGAGTGGTTTTCAAAGTGCTCAGTACAGAATGATCGAAATCATGTGCACAGATATTCAGAATCTTGTGTACCTAGAGGAAAGGGAAGATTACAAAGACATTAACCTTACTAGCATCGATAGTCTTTTTGATATTCTCTATTGGCAATATGGGGCCAAAGAGCTGGCTACGGGTGAAAAAACCTTGACACTCAAATCCTTTGAAGAGAAATACGGTACGGAGTTAAAGGAATTGATCTCAAAATTCAGAAAGAACAACTTGTGGAAAAAGTACATTTACCTTGAAGAAAAGGATGATGAACTGACCAAGTTGATGAAAGAGCTTGACGAGAAGGCCAATGTTTATTGGCCTCTTGCCCATTATAAATCTGCAGTCAAATACCTACATAAAAACCCTATGGATATTGCCGCTACTGGCGGTACCAATTGGCAAAAGTTTTTGCCTCCTAGATTTCAAAAAGTAATTTTTTATCCCGAATTGTGGACGGAATTAGAAATTAAGGAGTGGGGAAAGCGTTGGGTAGAGACAGAAGTGCTAGATGCGGTTGAAAAATAGAATATGAAAAAAGAATTGCAGCTGGTTCTCAGTCCGGAAGAAGCTTATGATGAAGCATTGTTTCAAAAAACCGTAGCAGAAAAATCAGGACTTTCTAGCCACAAAAACTTAATAATAAGGACAACCAAAAGGTCCATTGATGCCAGAAGTAAAAAGGTTAAAATCAATGTAACGGTGGAGATCTTTAGTGGTCAGAACCCTGAACCATTGATCAATAGTGGCAAAGATTACCCTAATGTAAGAAATAGTGAGCCCATTATTATTGTAGGAGCAGGTCCTGCTGGGCTTTTTGCTGCACTAAGAGCGATAGAACTTGGTGTAAAACCCATAGTTCTGGAGCGTGGAAAAGATGTTCGGGCCCGACGAAGAGACCTTGCAGCTTTGAACAAAGAGCATATCGTAAACCCTGATTCCAACTATTGTTTTGGAGAAGGGGGGGCTGGTACTTATTCTGATGGAAAACTATATACTAGATCCAAGAAAAGGGGGGATTTGAGGCGGATAATGGAAATTTTAGTAGCCCATGGTGCCAATGAGGATATTTTAGTGGATGCCCACCCTCATATTGGCACCAATAAATTACCAATACTTATTGCCGAATTACGAGAAAGTATTTTAGCAGCTGGGGGTGAAGTTTTGTTCAATACAAAAGTTACAGACTTCCTGATAGAAAAAGACAGTATTAAAGGTGTGGTCACGAGTGATGGGGAGAAAATTTCAGGTATTGGAGTGATTTTGGCTACTGGCCATTCTGCTAGAGATGTTTTTCACCTCCTCTCAAGAAAGAACATATTGATAGAGGCAAAGCCTTTTGCCTTGGGTGTTCGCATAGAGCATGATCAAAAATTAATTGACAGGATCCAATACCATTGCCAATCAGATAGAGGCCCTTATTTGCCCGCCTCTTCTTATAGTTTGGTACAACAAACGGTTTTGAATGGCAAGCAGCGAGGCGTTTTCTCATTCTGCATGTGTCCTGGTGGTTTTATTGTGCCTTCAGCTTCCTCTCCTGGAGAAATAGTAGTGAATGGAATGAGTCCAAGTAGAAGAGATGGTAAATTTGCCAATTCTGGTATGGTTGTGGCTGTAGAATTGGAAGATTTACCCAAATACCAAAAGTATGGCCCACTATCGGCTTTGGTCTTTCAACAGGAAGTAGAGCAGGCAGCCTGGGAAGTGGGTGGGAAATCACAGGTAGCTCCCGCCCAAAGGATGATGGATTTTGTGAATAATAAGCTAAGCAAGGACTTACTGGAGACTTCTTACCAGCCGGGGCTCAAAAGTGCTAATTTTAATGATTTCTTGCCTGAGTTTATAGCTAAGCGTTTGGCAATGGCTTTGCCGCTGATGGATAAAAAAATGAAAGGGTATTATACCAATGATGCCCAGATAGTAGGAGTGGAAAGCAGGACTTCTTCCCCTGTAAGAATTCCTAGAACGAAAGAAGGCTTTGAACATCCACAAATCAGTAGGCTTTACCCATGTGGTGAAGGGGCCGGCTTTGCAGGAGGGATTGTTTCGGCTGCCATGGATGGCGAAAGGTGTGCGGAAAAATTGATTGAAAAGTATGCCAAATTGGATATTGGAAGTGCATAAGTTTTATTAAAAGGTGAATAATGGAAACAAGTAAGAAGACGGTGATCATAGGAGCAAGTCCTAATCCTTCGAGATATGCGCATACTGCAGCTATAATGTTGAAAGAAAGAGATGTCCCCTTCGTGCCTGTGGGCATTAAAACCGGAATAATCTCCGGTGAAAAAATCTTGAATTTAAGAGATAAGCCAAGTATTCCTGATGTTCATACAGTGACCCTTTATGTAGGACCTAAAAACCAATTAGAATGGTATGATTATATATTGTCATTAAAGCCCGATAGAATAATATATAATCCAGGTACTGAAAATCAAGAGTTTATGGAAATGGCGGAAAAGGAAGGTATTGATGTTTTAGAAGCTTGTACACTTGTCCTTCTAAGCACAAATCAGTACTAGTTTATTTAAAACAATTTTATCCCTTATCAGCTATATTAATTTAGTCAATCAGTAAGGATGAATTCTTATTTGATTTATTATAATAGATTTTTAATTTAGGAAAAAGATACACCCCCTTTATGATCATCTCGTTTAAGGCGCTTTTTGTTGTGCTATAATCGGCGCTATAGGCCTAAAGGTACTGAAGGGTCATTATATAGTAACTATAGCCAATAAAAGGGTTATGGTCTCGTTTTTTTTGTGTATTTTTGTCTTTAGTTGAGTTTTAAATATTTGAATTTGAAATGGCACTTCTTTTGCCATAAAGTCTAACTATGAGTAAGGAAAAAGCGTCGTCGAATAAAAACGATTATTCAGCCCAGAATATTCAGGTGTTGGAAGGGTTGGAAGCGGTTAGGAAAAGACCCGCCATGTATATTGGTGATATAGGTTTTAAAGGTTTACATCATTTAATATGGGAGGTAGTAGATAACTCCATTGATGAAGCACTAGCCGGACATTGTGATACCATTTCAGTCACAGTTCATGAAGATAACTCTGTTTCAGTACAGGATAATGGTAGAGGTATTCCTACTGACTTCCATGAGAAGGAAAATAGATCGGCACTAGAAGTGGTAATGACTGTTTTGCATGCTGGAGGTAAATTTGATAAAGATACCTACAAAGTATCAGGTGGTCTTCATGGAGTAGGTGTTTCCTGTGTTAACGCACTTTCCTCTCTTATGAAGGTAACTGTCAAAAGAGGTGGGAAAGTACATGAACAAGAGTATGTAAGAGGTGTTCCTCAATATGAAGTTAGAGAAATAGGCACCACTGAATCTCGTGGAACCCATGTGCATTTTAAGCCTGATCATGAAATATTTCAGATCTTAGAATACAAATATGAAACCATAGCAACTCGTTTGCGTGAGATGGCCTTTTTGAATGCTGGCATAAGAATTAAACTTACCGACCAAAGAGAAAAGGACGATGAGGGCAATTTCAGGTCCGATGACTTCTATTCTGAAGGTGGGCTTGTTGAGTTTGTTGAGTATTTGGATGAAAACAAACAAAAAATCATTGAGACACCTATTTATATAGAGTCTGAGAAAAATGGTGTGCCTGTTCAGGTCGCCATGGGGTACAATAACTCCTATACAGAGAATGTGGTTTCTTATGTAAATACCATCAATACTTATGAGGGAGGGACCCACGTTTCGGGTTTTAGAAGAGCCCTTACAAGAACCCTTAAGAGCTATGCTGACAAGTCAGGAATGCTAGATAAGGTGAAATTAGAGATATCAGGTGATGATTTCCGGGAAGGCCTTACAGCTGTAATATCCGTGAAAGTAGCAGAGCCGCAGTTTGAAGGACAGACAAAAACCAAGTTGGGTAACTCAGATGTGACAGGTGCCGTAGATGCTTCTGTTTCTGAAACCTTACAATTTTGGTTGCTAGAACATCCAAAAGAGGCTAAAATAATTATTGGTAAAGTAGTGCTGGCCGCCCAAGCCAGACATGCTGCCAAAAAAGCCCGTGAGATGGTACAACGGAAGAATGTACTTGGCGGTGGTGGACTACCTGGTAAATTGGCTGATTGTGCTAATTCTGATCCGGCTGTATGTGAATTGTACCTTGTCGAAGGGGACTCGGCTGGTGGATCAGCGAAGCAAGGAAGAGATAGAGATTTCCAAGCGATTTTGCCGCTAAAAGGAAAGATATTGAACGTAGAAAAAGCGCATGAGCATAAAATCTACGACAATGATGAAATAAAAAATATTTTGACTGCTTTAGGGGTCAAATTTGGCACTGCAAATGATGAGAAGGAATTGGATTTGTCCAAACTCCGTTACCACAAAATTATCATCATGACGGATGCTGATATTGATGGTTCTCACATTAGAACATTGATTCTTACATTATTCTTCAGGTACATGAGAAGTTTGATAGAAAACGGATATGTGTACATAGCTTTACCACCATTCTACTTATTGAAGAGAGGAAAAGAGGAGAGGTACTGCTGGACAGAGGAAGATAGACAAAGGGTAATCAAAGAGTTAGCTCCTGATGGGAAAGAAGATAGTGTTGGAATACAAAGGTATAAAGGACTTGGAGAAATGAATCCTGAGCAACTTTGGACAACAACTATGGACCCTGATACGAGAACCTTGAAGAGAGTAACCATAGATTCTGCTGCGGAAGCTGATCATTTATTTAGTATGCTAATGGGTGATGAAGTAGCTCCTCGTAGAGAGTTTATTGAGAAAAATGCTAAATATGCCAAAATTGATACCTAATGGATCCCGAGTGATTTTCCGTTGAGAATAAAAAAAGGGCTAAATGCCCTTTTTTTATTCTCTGAATAATTTAGTATCATTGGTTTACTTTTTCCCATTTTAATGAAATTAACATGAAATTGATCCAACTCGATAAAATTGAAGAAACTATAAATAATAGTAAATTAATCAGCAGAGACCTTAGCTGGATAAAATTTAATGACCGGGTTTTTGATCAGATTAAAAAGAACAAACGTAATATTTTCGAGAAATTTAAATTTCTTGCAATTGCGGCTTCCAATCTTGATGAATTTTTTATGATCAGGGTAGGGTCTTTATACAATTATCTAGATTATGACAAGGTAAGGATTGACTATTCTGGATTGCGTGAGGATAGTTTTAAGAAAAAGCTAATGATCGAATCTCAGATTTTTCATAATAAACTTCAACGACAATTCGTCAATGAGTTGCTTACCACTACCAAGGAGTCAGGCTTTCAATTAAGCAATGTGCGTAATCTTTTGCCAGAGGAACAAAAGACAATTGAAGACTATTTTTTCAAGGCAGTATACCCAATGTTGACCCCAATGGTCTTTGATGGTTATCATACCTTCCCAATTTTGATGAACAAATTGTTGATTTTTGGGGTAGTCACCATTGGGCCTGGGGAGAAGAAAGACAATAAAAAGCTTTCCTTTGTACAAATTCCATCTAATATTCCACGTTTCTTTGAGTTGGAAAGAGAGGACATGATCATCTATGTGCCAATTGAAGAAATGATCAGGGAGCATATTGTGTCCTTGTTTAGGAATGTCACCATTGAATCCATCAACCTATTCAGGATAACGAGAAATGGTGATTTTACCTTGGAGGAAAGTGAAGATATGGACTCCAATTTCCTTGAAGAAGTGAAGCGAAAGCTGAATGAAAGAAAAACAGGGAGGGTGGTTCGAATTGAAATCGAAGAAGGCTATAGCAAGTGGATGGTTAATTTGCTAAAACAGCGCTGGACACTAAATGATGATAGTATTTTTAAAATTGAGCGTAAAAGCTTAATGGATTTCACAGGGTTATGGCAGGTGATTGGTAACAAGCGTTTTAAAGATAGAATGCCAGCTATTCCTGATCCTATACCTCCATTGTCTTATCCTGAGGCAGCATCTGAGGATATTTTTCAGGTGCTCAAAAACAAAGATGTATTGCTTCATCACCCTTATAATGATATGGAGCCCATTTTGGAGCTTCTAGATAAGGCTGCAGATGACCCGCATGTGATGGCCATTAAAATGACCATTTATCGTCTTGCCAAAAATTCAAGGATTGTTGGTGCACTGCTTAAGGCAGTTGAAAATGGAAAGCACGTTTCTGTATTGTTTGAAGTTAAAGCACGATTTGACGAAGAGAACAATATCAGAGAAGCAAAGAAAATGCAGAAAGCAGGCTGTTTTGTGATTTATGGGGTGAGTAATTTTAAAACCCATACCAAACTGCTTCTGATCGTGAAGAAAGAGGAAAGCAGAGTGACCCGATATGTGCATTTGGGTTCAGGGAATTATAACGAAGAAACAAGCCGTATTTATACAGATATAGGCCTTTTGACAACAGATGAAACATTGGCAAATGATGTTTCTGAGTTTTTCAATGTTATCACAGGGCATTCGGCACCCACAAGCTATCAGAACCTTATCACTTCTCCAAGGGACATGAGGAACAACCTGATAGAGTTTATTGATATAGAATCAGAAAATGCCCGTAAAGGATTGTCTTCCGGTATATTTATAAAAATTAATTCTCTGGAAGATTCTGAATTTATTCATGCCCTTTATAGCGCCTCTCAAGCAGGAGTTCCTGTCAAATTGATCGTAAGAGGGATTTGTTGCTTGAGGCCTGGAAGAAAGGGGTTGAGTGAAAATATTGAAGTGATCTCTATTGTGGGTGACTTTTTGGAGCATTCTAGAATTTACCATTTTCACAACAATGGAGACCCAAGAATCTATGTAGGAAGTGCAGATGCTATGGTTCGAAGTTTTGATAAGCGCCTTGAGTCTTTGTTTAAAGTGGAGAATCAATTCCTTCAAAAACAACTAATGAATATCCTGAAGTACAACCTCATGGATAATGAAAATGCTTATGTAATGCAGGAAGATGGGAAGTACATTAGCAAAAAGCCAAATGAAGGTGAAGAGATATTTAATATCCACCAAAGGTTTTTCGAATTAGAACCTACAATGATCGAAAATGTAAAGTTAATCGACTGAGCCTTTTAAATGATTAATGGTCCTTAAATGTCCCCACAACCTAATCGTTGTGGGGATTCTTATTTTTTAGGCTGAAAAGATCATAGGCCTTCTTGTACTTAAACCCGAAATATGCAATAGACATTCTATTACGTGCTGAAATC
>TARA_R110001599_G_scaffold16117_5_pt1 | contig 21585 bp, 20 predicted proteins | sample TARA_R110001599 | Tara Oceans TARA_R110001599 (sample SAMEA4398360) | marine metagenome | biome: Polar Biome; feature: [MES] marine water layer (ENVO:01000295) within the mesopelagic zone...; material: water (ENVO:00002006), including particulate matter (ENVO:01000060) such as......
CGAGGAACATTTTGATGAGCCAGCCGCCCTTCAACCCTTTTGAGGCGAGTCTTGATCGCGACACCGCTCTCAAAATTCTACGCGGCGCAGTCGCGGGTGCCGATGACGGAGAGCTGTTTTTCGAGCGGCGGCGCTCTGAAGGGCTGATGTTTGATGACGGAAGGCTCAAGACCGCCAGTTACGACGCGTCCCAAGGTTTCGGCCTGCGGGCAGTCCGTGGCGAAGTCGCCGGTTACGCGCATTCATCCGAGATCACCGAAGCCGCCTTGCGCCGCGCCAGTGAAACCGCGCGACTGGCGGTGGGGGACGGGGGCGGCACCTGGGCGGATGCACCCGCCGCGACCAATCAGCGGCTTTATACCGATGAGGACCCGATCGCCGGGGCGGCCTTTCCTGTCAAGATCGAAACCTTGCGCGACATCGACGCGTTCGCCCGCAGCCTGGACAGTCGGGTCGTACAAGTTTCCGCTTCGATCTCTGCGTCGATACAGGAGGTCGAAATCTTGCGCCCCGAGGGCATTTCCGTCACCGACATACGTCCGATGACCCGGGTCAATGTATCGGTCATTGTCGAACAGAACGGGCGTCGCGAAAGCGGTTCGGCCGGAGGCGGCGGCAGGATCGGCTTGAACGGTCTGCTGGAAAGCGCCGACTGGCAGGCCAAGACACGCGAAGCATTGCGCATCGCCTGCGTGAACCTGGAGGCTGTTCCGGCCCCGGCGGGCGTGATGGATGTTGTGCTTGGCCCTGGCTGGCCGGGCATCCTGTTGCATGAAGCTATCGGTCACGGGCTGGAGGGAGATTTTAACCGCAAGGGATCAAGCGCATTCGCTGGCCTGATGGGGCAGCAAATCGCCGCAAAAGGCGTAACCGTTCTGGATGATGGCACGATTCCCGACCGGCGGGGATCAATCACCGTGGATGACGAAGGCACCCCTTCCGCCCAAAACGTGCTTATCGAAGACGGCGTGCTGGTCGGCTATATGCAGGATAGACAGAATGCACGTCTGATGGGGGTTAAACCCACCGGTAACGGTCGTCGGGAATCGTATGCTCATATTCCGATGCCGCGGATGACCAATACTTATATGTTGGGTGGCCAGATCACCCCCGGCGACATCGTGGCTGACCTGAAGGACGGCATTTATGCCGTGGGGTTCGGTGGAGGTCAGGTCGACATTACCAACGGAAAATTCGTATTCTCGTGTACCGAAGCGTATCGCGTCCGGAATGGGGTGGTCGGGGAACCGGTAAAGGGTGCGACACTGATCGGTGACGGTGCGACCGCGCTCAAGCAGATACGCGCCATCGGAAACGATCCCGCATTGGACCCGGGAATGGGCAACTGTGGCAAGGCCGGGCAGTGGGTGCCAGTCGGCGTCGGCCAGCCCACATTGATGATCGGTGGATTGACCGTTGGCGGGGCCGCGGCTTAGCTTTCCGCATCCGGCCGTCTTGCGATACAACCCAAGCCACGGGTCCGGGTTATATGCGGCGATCAACTGAGGGCGGTCTGCGGAAGGCGGGCTATTTAAGGTAAATAGGCTGCATATCATTCATGCGTTGTTAACCAGGTCGATCTATATCTGAATCTGCAACGGATGGAGACCCGGGGAATGACTGACAAGGATTACAATCCTTCTTCCTGTACCCCCCCAATCCCACCCACCTCGGAAGATGAAAGTTTTGCCCGCCTCCGTCTGTTGCGTTCGCGGCGCGTCGGCATCGCGACCTATAACCGCTTGCTTGCCGAACATGGATCGGCGCGGCGTGCCCTTGCCGAGCTTCCCTCGATCGCACGTGCGGCAGGTGTCTTGAATTACGAGACCTGTCCCGAGGCCGTGGTCTATGCCGAGATGCGCGCGGCAAAGACAGTGGGCGCGCGTCTGGTCATACAGGGTTCGTCGGATTATCCGCAGACTCTGAACGATCTTAGCGATGCGCCTCCGATGCTCTGGATCATTGGTGATGCAACACTGCTGAACCGGCCGACAGTGTCTCTGGTGGGGGCGCGAAATGCGTCGTCGCTGGGGACGCGCATGGCCAAAGCCTTGGCGCGCGGGCTTGGCGAGGCGGGATATATCGTTGTCTCGGGGCTTGCGCGGGGAGTTGATGCCGCCGCGCACCTTGCCGCCCTGCCCACCGGCACCATTGCCGTTCAAGCAGGTGGCGTTGACATAATGTACCCTGTCGAAAATACCCGGCTGGCGGAGGACATAGCAAAACAGGGTCTACGTATTTCCGAACAGCCCGTTGGCCTGCAACCGATGGCGCGGCATTTCCCCAGCCGCAACCGGATCATTGCCGGTCTCGGCCAGGCCACGGTCATCGTCGAGGCCGCCGCGAGGTCCGGCAGCCTTATTACTGCACGCGATGCCCTGGATCAAGGGCGCGAGGTGTTGGCCGTACCGGGGCATCCGTTTGATGCGCGTGCCGCCGGATGCAACATGTTGATCCGCGACGGCGCGACGTTGGTGCGTCATGTCGCAGATGTGATCGAGGTTTTAGAACCTCTCCATCCGGAGCGAGGCCACGACGCCCGGCAAAGACGGTCGGACAGCCCACCGCGGCCCGAGCACGACTTGCACGAGACAGACGCGCTTCACAGCCGCATCCTGTCGCGGCTGGGTCCCAGTCCGGTTGCGGAAGACCAGCTTATCCGTGACCTAGAGCTGGCACCTGCATCGGTGACTGCCGTGCTAGTGGAGCTTGAGCTGAACGGCCATGTGCTCAGGCAATCGGGCGGGCTGATATCGCGGGTCAACTGATCGGGATCGGGTCTTCAGCCATGTTGCCGGGGGCCAGCTCCCGCCCCGGATTTCATCCGGGTCTCCCCCGGGATTTTCAGCCATTTGGAAGTGGTGTTCTGGGTTGGGTTGACGACGTGGGGACATGGGCGGGTTCGAGAAATTGCCGTGCTGGGTCCGGGTTTATTGCGGGATGATCCGGCGCTGCGGCATTGACAAAACACACTGATCGCCACATGTCACAGCACAAGCCACGCAATTTCAGTTGATCCAGGGTGCGGAAATTTATGCCAGTTGTTGTTGTCGAATCGCCCGCTAAGGCCAAAACGATCAACTCGTACCTAGGTAGTGACTACACCGTTCTGGCGTCTTATGGGCACGTGCGCGATCTCCCCCCCAAGGACGGATCCGTGGACCCGGACAACGGGTTCGACATGACGTGGGAGATTGCTGCTGCCAGCAAGAAGCATGTCAAAGCCATCGCTGACGCTCTCAAGGACGACAATGCGCTGATACTCGCGACGGACCCTGACCGCGAAGGTGAAGCCATAAGCTGGCATTTGCAGGAGGCGCTTACCAAGCGAAAGTCGATCAAAAAAGATACGCCGGTCAGCCGTGTGGTATTCAATGCGATTACCAAGACCGCCGTTACCGAGGCGATGAAAAACCCGCGGCAGGTAGACATGCCGTTGGTCGAGGCTTATCTGGCGCGGCGCGCGCTCGACTATCTGGTGGGCTTTAATCTTTCACCGGTTTTGTGGCGCAAACTGCCCGGGGCAAAGTCGGCGGGCCGGGTTCAATCCGTGACACTGCGGTTGATCGTCGAGCGCGAGATGGAGATCGAGGCCTTTCGCAACCGCGAATACTGGAGCGTCAAGGCACTGGTCGCCACGCCGCGCGGGCAGGAATTCGAAGCCCGGTTGGTGACGCTGGCCGGCAAGAAGCTGGACCGGTTTGATTTGGCGAACGAAACGCAGGCCGAGATGGCTGTGCAGGCGATCACCAGCCGTGACTTGACCGTGACAAGCGTCGAAGCGAAACCCGCCAGCCGCAACCCGTCCGCCCCCTTCATGACGTCGACCTTGCAGCAGGAAGCCAGCCGCAAACTGGGAATGGGGGCTCGGCAAACAATGAGCACCGCTCAGCGGCTTTATGAGGCCGGACACATTACATACATGCGAACCGATGGCATTGATATGGCACCCGAGGCGATGACGATGGCTCGGGACGCGATCAAGGACAGATTTGGAGCGGAATACGTTCCTTCGGCACCGCGTATCTATAAGAACAAGGCGAAAAACGCGCAAGAGGCGCATGAATGTATCCGGCCGACAGACATGGCAAAGGATGCAGATGCGCTTAAGCTAGGGGAAGCGGATCAACGCAAGTTGTATGATCTGATCTGGAAACGGACGCTGGCGTGCCAGATGGAGAGCGCGCGGCTGGAACGCACCACCGTAGAGATTGGCAGCAAGGATGAACAGGTCGGGCTGCGCGCCACAGGTCAGGTCGTGCAGTTCGACGGGTTTCTGCGCGTCTATGAAGAAGGCCGTGACGATGTGGTGGATGAAGACGACAAACGCCTGCCGCAGATCCATGAAGGTGACAAGATGGACAAGCGTTCTGTTACCCCAGAGCAGCATTTCACCCAGCCGCCGCCACGCTATACAGAAGCGACCCTGGTCAAGCGGATGGAAGAGTTGGGCATCGGCCGTCCCTCTACGTATGCCAGTGTCGTTACCACGATTCAGGATCGTGAATATGTGCGCAAGGAAGGCAACCGTCTGTTCCCCGAGGATAAGGGCCGTTTGGTGACGGCGTTCCTCGAGAACTACTTCCGCAAATATGTGGGCTATGATTTCACCGCCGATCTGGAAAACCAGCTTGATAAGGTGAGCGCGGCGGATGCCGATTATAAGGATGTGCTTGGCCGGTTCTGGCAGGATTTCTCGGCTGCGATCGCGGAAACAGCCGATCTGCGCATCACCGAGGTGCTGGAAAAGATCAACGAGGTGTTGGAACCGCATCTGTTCCCGCCGAATGAAGACGGCAGCGACCCGCGTCTGTGCCCAAACTGCGAAATCGGGCGTCTGTCGATGCGCACGGCACGGTCCGGCGGGGCGTTCATAGGGTGCTCGAACTATCCGGAATGTCGCTATACGCGACCGTTTGGCCCGCCCGACCCCGAAGCGGAGGCGTCGGCGATTCCCCCTGATGGCAAGCTGTTGGGCGAGGATCAGGGTGATGAAATTCGCGTATTCAAAGGGCGCTTCGGTCCGTACGTGCAGCGCGGCCCAGTCACCGAAGACAACAAGAAACCGCCGCGGCAGTCGGTACCCAAGGACTGGCCTGCAGAAGAATTGGAGCTGGAACGGGCGCTGTTGCTATTGTCCCTGCCCCGCGAGATTGGCCCGCATCCCGAAGACGGGGTCATGGTCTGGGCCAATATTGGTCGCTATGGCCCCTACATCAAGCACGCGGATAGCACGTCGGATCGGGGTGGTACCAATGCTAACCTCGAGAGTCTTGACGAAGTGTTTACCGTCGGCATGAATCGAGCCGTCCAACTGCTTGCCGAAAAGGTCGCCAGCCGGGGTGGCCGTGGCAAAGCCGCCAAGCCAATTCGCGAGATGGGCGAACACCCTGATCAGGGCGGGGCTGTAAACATCATGGAAGGTAAATACGGCCCCTACGTGAAGTGGGAAAAGGTCAACGCCACCATACCAAAAGAGATCGAGCCGGCAGATCTGTCGATGGAGCAAGCGGTCGAGCTGATCGAGGAAAAGTTGGCGAAATCTCCGGCCAAACGCAAGGCGGCCACAAAAAAGCCCGCTGCCAAGAAAGCTACGGCCAAAAAGTCCACGACAAAGGCCGCTGCGCCGAAAAAGACCGCGGCCAAGAAACCGGCGGCGAAAAAAGCGCCCGCAAAAAATGCGACAACCAAAAAGGCGACCGCAAAATCGGCGGACTGAGGCGGTAACGTGGCGATTGCGGACATATCAGCGCATTTCATGTAACCGCCGTACACTGGTGGTATCCCCCCGAATTATAGCGCTGCAGCGCTATAATTCCGCGCCGACATGCCGCCCCCAGGTGCAAAACGGTCACCGTTTTGCGTTGCAGGGGTCGAGAGAATCCATTGCCGGTGCTTTGCTTTTGCAACCATATTTGACACCCGAGTAACGTGGCGTCATAGAAGTCGTATGCATAAGGTATGATGGGGCGCGAGGCCTCTTTCGAAAGGAGCCGGAATGAAGAAAATCTATGGAAGTGCCGCCGAGGCATTGGACGGTGTGCTAAAGGACGGCATGCTGATCGCCGCGGGGGGCTTTGGCCTGTGCGGCATCCCGGAATTGCTACTGAGCGCCATTCGTGATGCAGGCACCAAAGATCTGACCTTTGCGTCGAACAATGCTGGCGTAGATGATTTCGGCATCGGCATCCTGTTGCAAACCAAGCAGGTCAAAAAGATGATCAGCTCGTATGTTGGTGAGAATAAAGAATTCATGCGCCAATATCTTGGCGGCGAGCTTGAGCTTGAGTTCAACCCTCAGGGCACCCTGGCCGAGCGTATGCGCGCCGGTGGGGCGGGCATACCGGGATTTTACACGAAGACCGGCGTCGGTACTGTCATTGCCGAGGGTAAAGAGCACAAGGATTTCGACGGCGAGACCTATATTCTGGAACGCGGTATCGTCGCGGATCTTGCGATTGTCAAAGCGTGGAAAGCTGACGACACCGGCAACCTCGTGTTCCGTAAAACGGCACGCAACTTCAACCCTCCCGCGGCGATGTGTGGCAAAATATGTATCGCCGAGGTCGAAGAAATCGTGCCACGGGGCTCGTTGGGTGGCGACGCTATCCACCTGCCCGGCATATATGTGCACCGTATTATCCAAGGTGAGCATGAAAAACGCATCGAACAGCGTACAGTGAGGACTGCATAATGGCTTGGGATCGCAATCAAATGGCCGCACGCGCAGCGCAAGAGCTGCAAGATGGTTGGTATGTTAACCTGGGCATCGGCATTCCCACGCTGGTATCGAACTACATCCCCGACGGGATGGACGTGACGCTGCAATCTGAGAACGGCATGCTGGGCATGGGTGCATTCCCAATTGACGGGGAAGAAGACGCCGACCTGATCAACGCCGGCAAGCAAACCATCACCGAACTTGAGCGTACTTCATACTTTGATAGCGCAATGTCGTTTGGCATGATCCGGGGCGGCAAAATCGCCATGGCGATACTTGGCGCAATGGAGGTCGCGGAAAACGGCGATCTGGCCAACTGGATGATTCCGGGAAAGCTTGTCAAAGGCATGGGCGGTGCCATGGATCTGGTGGCGGGTGTAGGCCGCGTCGTGGTCGTGATGGATCACACCAGCAAACATGGTGACAGCAAGGTTCTGAAGGAATGTACGTTACCGCTGACCGGCAAGGCCGTGGTTGACCGGATCATCACCAATCTGGGCGTGATGGACGTGGTCGAAGGCGGGCTTAAAATCGTCGAATGCGCCGAGGGCGTCACCGAGGAAGAGCTTCGTGCCGCGACGGAGGCGACTCTTATCTGATCTGATGCTGCAAAGCCGGATCACAGCGGCGCGGCCTCGATGGGCCGCGCCGTTTGCATTCAAGGTGCGGGCCTTGTACCAACTACCGTGCCTGATCCGGACGGCGAGCTTAGTTCATCGCGACGAAGACGCAGCCGTCTGATATAAGTTCCGGTGGCGTCTGACAAAGCCCTTTGGCAACTTGGAACGCCGCCAATACCTTGGGTACATAATCGCGGGTTTCCGCAAAAGGCGGCACACCGGCGTGTTTGCGGACTGTTCCCTCGCCGGCATTATACCCCGCCAGCACCAGTATGGGGTCCCGGTCGAACTCGCCCATCAACCAATCAAGATACTTCACGCCTCCGGCAATGTTCTGTTGCGCGGCAAAGCTGTCCTTGACCCCAAATCGCGCCGCCGTGTCCGGCATCAATTGCATCAACCCTTGGGCACCGGCACCGCTGACCGCATCGGCGCGCCCGGCTGATTCAACGCTGATCACCGCCAGTACCAACGCAGGAGACACTTGTGTGCCGATGGTTGAACGCAAGATATCAATGCCGTTGGCCCTGGCGATCTCTTGCATCTGCTGCATTCGCGGCGCGGGTACCTTGGTGTTGGCGGTTGCCAAAGTCGTCATGGCAACTTCAAGCCTTCCAGGTCCGGATTTGTCGACGGCGGGGGATACCCTTTCCCAAAACCAATCGTATTGGCCCGGAGCCAGAGGCACGATGGCACCGGATGCGGTGGCTACCACATCTGGCACGGCCATGACCTTCGGTTCGATGAATACATTGATCCGGTTGGTGCTGCCGGGCTGTGGCGGTTTCACACGTTTCGCCTCGAATGTTGGAAAGGGTTTGGGCGCTTCAGCCCAAAGCACGGACCCTGCCAACGCCCCCGCTACCAGAGAAACGGTGATTAATCGAAACATCGCTGCCTGCTTTTCAGTGTTTTTTTACTGCTCTTGATCGGGAATATCACATGATTCAGCGTAGTCGCCTAGCGAATCCTCAGTCCGATCATGGCGATTTTGCCTTATTTGCCACGCTTTCGCGGTAAAATATGTAAAAAGTCCGCGCAGAAAGCAGAAATTACCTCATATTTAACAGCACCATACCTGTGACTGAGCAAAGAAAATTAGCAAAATGTAAAATGTCCAGCTTCCTGCCAAAATCATGCCCCAATCCACAGGCTATATAGCGCCATACCAAGTCGAACAGGCGTTTAGTGAGAGTACAGCGTCAGACGTAAGACCCGGTTGACCAGAAACACTTCATGATCCTTGGAGGGACATACCATGATTAACTTTATCAAAAACTTCAGCAAAGATGAATCCGGTGCTGTGACAGTTGACTGGGTTGTTTTGACTGCCGCCGTAGTTGGCCTGGCCGTTGCTGCATACAGCTCGATCGAAACTGGCGCAAAAAGCCTGACCAGCGACACGGCGACCTACATGACAGGCAAAAAGCCTACATAATAGCTTTCGGCTATTCATCTGAAAATTATTGGCCGCATTCTGCACGACAGGGTGCGGCCAAATTTAATTCACCCGAGCAACACCAAGGTCAGTTTATATGTTTTTACATTTGAAAAAACTATGGCGTCGAGAAGAAGGTGCCGTGACCGTTGACTGGGTTGTTCTTTCGGCGGCTATCGTTCTATTGGCTGCATTGATCGTCTCAAGCATGACGACAGGTACGGTTGATCTAGCTGACAGCCTGATGAAGAAAAACCCCGGCACCTATTGATAATCGCGTTACGAAAGTTTGCAGCGGCTTGGCGACCGACCGCATCGCGTAACTACATTATGCCACACAACGCTTCCCGTCTTTGCAGCCTGACAAAGCTCCACTGCATTTTATAGCCCGGAACGCTCCTTAGTCTGAACACAATCATCGTCTAAACCAAGGTTAAGAATTTAGTCGGAAGTGGCCCGGCATCATATCAAAAGAGGTAAGTAACATGCGGATGGTATTTGGACTGGTCCTGTTGGCAGGTATCGCCTTGGCGGGCGGTGCTGTCTATCTGGCAAAAGATCGTATCGGTGAATATCAGATGGCCAACGCCCGGGCGCAGGCCGCACTTGCGCAGATTGTCCCGACGGTAGATGTATTCGTTGCGGTTGAACCATTGAAATATGGCCAACAACTGCGCCGCGAGGATGTTCGCCAGGTAGCTTGGCCCGAAAACGCGATCCCCGAAGGTTCCTTTACCGACGAGGCTGAACTATTCCCTGAAAATAACGACCAACTGCGCGTGGTTCTGCGTGCGATCGAAAAAGACGAAGCTATCATGCTCGTCAAGGTGACTGAGCCGGGTGAAGACACCGGCCTCACATCGCGGCTGGAGCGCGGAACCCGTGCGTTTACCATCAAAGTTGACGTATCCAGCGGCGTTTCGGGCTTTTTGCGCCCCGGAGACCGTGTGGACATTTATTGGACAGGGCGCGTCGACTTGGGTGACGGCATTCAACGTGGTTCTGGCGATGTGACCAAGCTGATCGAAGCAGGCATCAAGCTGATTGCAATTGACCAAAGCGCAGGTGGCGAACGCAGTGAGGCAGCTATCGCCCAGACTGTAACGGTCGCGGTGAAACCCAATCAGGTTGCCGCCCTCGCTCAAGCTCAATCCACTGGTAAGCTGGCACTTTCATTGGTCGGTGCCGAAGATGACACGATAGCATCTGGCATCGAAGTCGACCAACGCTCTTTGTTGGGTATCTCGAACGAGACCGTCAAGGTGGAAGTCGCCAAGGAAAAGGTGTGCACGATCCGCACACGTCGGGGTGCCGAAGTCGTCGCAATTCCGATCCCCTGCACCAATTAATATCGTACTCGGGATGATTTGGATACACCGTGCTTCGACTGCGCGGTGTATCATATTTTACGACCTATGTTGCTGATAGTCCACATACCCGCCGCGGCACATCTCATTGATTCTTGCAAAAAAAACAAAATCAAAGCACAGTGTACCAAATGACGGGCGCAAAGACCCAATCCAGAGGCGTGATCACAAAGGCAGGTCACATGAAAATTGACGATCTCATCAAGGCAGCTCTTTTCGGGCTGACGATATGTGCGATGCCGTTAGCCATGGCGGCACCGAGCGCGGTTGCGGCCGAAACGCTGCGCGTGGTCAAACGTGGTACCAGCCGCTCCCTGGACGTGCCGATGAATCGCGCGGTAGTCGTTGAAAGCGACATCCCCTTCGCAGAGTTGAGCATTGCAAACCCCGGTATCGCAGACATTTCGTCACTTTCGGATCGCACGATCTATGTATTGGGTAAATCACCCGGCCTTACGACGTTGACGCTTTTGGATGCTGCGGGACAGTTGATCACAAACGTCGATGTACGCGTCGCTGCCGACATTTCCGAATTCAAGGAACGGTTAAGACAGATATTGCCAGGCGAACGAATCGAAGTCCGCACAGCCAATGACGGTATCGTGCTGTCCGGCATCGTATCCTCCACGCAGCGATTACAGCGCGCTTTGGACCTGGCCGAACGTTACGCCCCCGAACGGGTTTCCAATTTGATGAGCGTGGGTGGCATTCAACAGGTGATGTTGAAAGTCCGGTTTGCCGAAATGAAGAGATCGGTTTCGAAGTCGCTCAGCGCATCTTTGGCGTTGAACGGTCTTTTGGGAAGCGACGTCGCCTTGAACGGTGGGACCAATAGCACGAACACCGCCGGCGCAATTACCAATTCGTTGTCAGGCTCGACCCCTTCCGCCAACTCCAATGCAGGCGCAATTCTGTTTGGCTTCAACGCCGGGTCCACCCAGGTGGGGCTTCTGCTTGAAGCACTTGAGCAAAAAGGGGCCGTGAGGTTTTTGGCAGAACCAAACCTTGTCGCGCTGTCGGGGCAAGAGGCCAAATTTCTTGCAGGCGGCGAATACCCGGTTCCTGTCTCGCAGTTGGGCGACAGGATTTCGGTCGAATATAAACCGTTCGGCGTCGAGATGAGCTTTATCCCCCGTGTTGTGGATAAGGACCTTATCAACCTCGAACTCAAAGCGGCGGTCTCAGCGATTGACCCCACCAATAGCGTATCGCTTGGCAATGGTTTTGACATCTCGGCGTTTACGCGCCGCGAGACGTCTACAACCGTTGAAATGCGGGACGGAGAAAGCTTTGCGATCGCGGGTCTGTTGACCGACGACTTTACCGATAGCTCCAAGCAGTTGCCTTGGATCGGAGATGTGCCGGTTTTGGGTGCATTGTTCCGCAGTGCAAATTACCAGCGCAGTCAAACGGAACTGGTCATTATCATCACGGCGCATCTGGTCAGCCCTACCCGGGGCGAAGCCTTGGCACTGCCGACCGATCGCATCCGCCCCCCTACCGAAAAACAGCTGTTCTTGTCAGGTCAAACCGCCAGTGGGGGCAAAACTCCGACCCGGGGTGCTGCCGGAGAAGTAGCCAAGCAAGATTTCAGCGGCTCATATGGCTATGTATTGGATTGATCGATGACGAAAAGGATCATTTCAAAAATCGGTTTGATAAACGGCTTCACAGCGCTGGCCATGGTCGCCGCGTGCGGCACAAGCTCCGATCCGGTTTACACGCAGTTTTACCGCGAAGCAGGTTCGCTTACAGATCTGGGCACCTTTGGCGATGCGACCTTGAACAACCGCTTGGTAATGACGGGTGAACGCCAATATACTTTTGACTTGGCAAACCGCTTTGCGGGTGAAGTCCAGTCAACCGTGACTTTTGCCTTTAATTCTGCACAGCTAGACAGCACCGCCCAGGCAGTTCTGCGGCATCAGGCCGGGTGGATCAGGCAATTCCCCGAGGTTCGGTTTCGCGTCTACGGGCACACCGACGCGGTCGGATCAAACCAGTACAACAAGGAACTGGGCCTGCGCCGCGCCTATGCGGTGGTTGCCTTCCTGTCTACCCAGGGGATCAGCCGCAGCCGACTTGAGGCTGTCGTATCCTTTGGGGAAACCCAGCCTCTTATCGTGACGCAGGGTCGCGAGCGCGCCAACCGGCGCACGGTTACCGAAGTAAGCGGGTTTGTCGGGCGGCACCCCACTGTCTTGGACGGCAAATATGCGCAAATCATATATCGTGATTACGTGGCCAGCGCGGTGCCACCCACCCAACTGACCAGCGGTGCTACGGGCACTCCGACCACTTCGGAATAATTTTAAAGATACAAAAACCGGGATCAGGGCGCATAAAAAGCGTCCTGATTTTTTGGTTTTCAATCAACCTCAGACGCTTTGATCGTTTCAAAAAACCAAACAATAGAAACTTTTTAGCCCCAATCTTGCCCAAGTTAGCTGGGATATTCACTGCAATAGGACAATTGCGTTCGGCCAAAACGGCTGGAAGCCTGGACCGCAGAGAATGACCAGTGAGCGATAATCGCCGCTGATCTTTGCTAAGTCCGAATAGTAAAGAAAGGTTGAGCTATGAGTAACAGTGCACCACAGGTTGACGCATCTCCGATTGTCGCCTGTACCGTCAGCCGGGATGTCCAGAATTTCGATCTTCTTATCGAAGATATGGAGGGCGCACTTGGTGAAAGCTGGGGCGATCTTGGTTTTGCGGAAAGCCTGGCGTTTTTCGGGCAGCCCGAAGCCCGATCGCTGGAGCTTATTGCCCTGGCTCTGGATGCGGAAGATGAAGAAAACCTGGTGATGATGGGCGAGATCATTACCCAAGCCAAATCGCGCAAGATCAAGGTGATCCTCATCGCCGAAGACATGAGCCCGGCAGCGCTGCATTCATTATTGAGACAGGGTGCAGACGAGTTCATCCCCTACCCGCTTCCCGAAGGAGAGCTGTCCGCAGCAATAGAACGGCTTCGTGCTGATCCGCAGCAAGGCCCGGAACCTGCAACCAATGCCCCCAAGCTCAAGGCCGGTACCGATAAGGACGGGGCCTTGATTGTCGTGCACGGTCTGGCGGGCGGCACGGGCGCGACCACCTTGGCGGTCAACCTGGCGTGGGAACTGGCGACATCAAACAAGAAAGCTTCGCCAAAGGTCTGCCTTCTGGACCTCGACCTGCAATTCGGGACTGTAGCCACCTTTTTGGATCTGCCGCGTCGCGAAGTTGTCTATGAAATGCTCAGCGACACCGAATCGATGGACGACGAGAGCTTTGGCCAAGCGTTGCAGACTTATGAAAACACGTTGCAGGTGCTAACCGCCCCGGTCGAGATATTGCCGCTGGACCTGATCACGTCAGAAGACGTGAACCGGGTGTTGGAGATTGCCCGCAGGCAGTTCGATTATGTGATCGTGGATATGCCATCAACGCTGGTGCAGTGGTCGGAAGCCGTGCTGAACAGTGCACATATCTATTTCGCCATGCTCGAACTTGATATGCGCTGTGCCCAGAATGCCCTGCGCTTCAAGCGCGCTCTGCAATCAGAAGACCTGCCTGTCGAAAAGCTACGGTATGTCATGAACCGCGCGCCCAAGTTCACTGATCTGAACGCCAAAAGCCGGGTCAAACGTATGGCTGAAAGTCTCGGTATCTCTATTGACGTGCAGCTCCCAGATGGCGGCAAGCAAATTACCCAGGCCAATGACCACGGCATGCCGCTTTCGGCATCGGCAGGCAAAAACCCCTTGCGTCGCGAAATCTCTAAACTCGCCGCGTCCATTCTAGATTTGACGGCCGACGAGGCCAAAGCAGCGTAACTACGTTTCAGGCAAAGTTGCTCCAGAAAGAGTGAACAGATGTTTTCAAAGTACAAAAAGCAAGGTGACGCTCCGTCGGTCGGACAGATCGCTGCAGTAAAAACTGCCCCAGAACTATCAACCGAGCCGGTTTCACCCAAACCCGTTTCAATACGCCGTGCTTCGCTTCCTGCAAATGTCGCCCCCCTGGACAGAGATCTGAAACGGAAACAGCGGATGGGCGACATCAAGCTCGAGCTGCACCGCGCGCTTCTGGATAATCTCAACCTCGCAGCGTTGGAACATGCGAGCGAACAGGACCTGCGTACCGAAATCAACGAGATATCGGCCGAAATCCTCTCGGAAAAGTCCATCGTCCTTAACCGTGAAGATCGCAACCAGCTGAATTCCGAGCTTTATGATGAAGTGACCGGTCTAGGCCCGCTTGAGACCTTGCTGAAAGACGACAGTGTCAATGACATCCTGGTTAACGGCCCGCAGCAAATTTTCGTTGAACGCGACGGCAAGCTGCAACTTACAGACGTCACGTTCAAGGATGAGAAGCACTTGCTTCGGATCATCGACAAGATCGTGTCGGCGGTGGGCCGGCGTGTCGATGAAAGCAACCCCTATGTCGATGCGCGCCTCAAGGACGGTTCGCGCTTTAACGCCATGGTTTCCCCCATCGCGGTGGACGGCAGTCTTGTGTCTATCCGCAAGTTCAAGAAGGACAAACTGGGGATAGATGATCTGGTTGCTTTCGGGGCATTTTCCGAAGAGATGGCCGCTTACCTACAGGCTGCGGTAGCCACGCGCCTGAATGTAATCGTATCCGGTGGTACAGGTTCAGGCAAAACCACCACGCTGAATGCGCTTTCGTCATTCATCGACAATGATGAACGCATTTTGACGATCGAGGATACCGCCGAACTTCAGTTGCAACAGACCCATGTTGGCCGGATGGAAAGCCGCCCGCCGAATGTCGAAGGCAAAGGTGAAGTATCGCCACGCGACTGTCTGAAGAACGCGCTGCGTATGCGCCCAGACCGCATCATCGTCGGGGAAACCCGTGGCGAAGAAGTTATCGACATGCTTCAGGCAATGAACACCGGCCACGACGGTTCAATGACAACGATCCACGCCAACTCGGCGCGCGATGGCGTCAGCCGACTGGAAAACATGATCGCGATGGCGGGGATAGAGATGCCGCTCAAGGCCGTGCGGTCGCAAATTTCGTCGGCGGTCAACCTGATCGTTCAAGCGTCGCGGCTTCAGGATGGGTCGCGCCGCATGACCTCGATTACCGAGATCACCGGGATGGAGGGTGACGTTATCTCCATGCAGGAGATTTTTCGCTTTCAACGCGTCGGCCTGACCCCCGAAAACAAGATCATCGGGCATTATACCGCCACCGGAGTGCGTAGCCATTACTCAGAGAGATTCAGGATGTGGGGCTATGATTTGCCTGCGTCGATCTATGAACCCGTCGTGGCGAAATAAGGAACCCGTATCATGAGCGCTGAACCAATTATCTATGGCCTGATCTTCATTGGGGTTCTTGTCTTGGTCGAAGGTCTGTACCTGGTCGCCTTTGGCAAATCCATCAGCCTGAACAGCAGGGTGAACCGCAGGCTGGAAATGCTGGAAAAGGGCGGCCCCCGCGCCGAGGTTCTGGACAAGCTGCGCAAGGAAATGCAGCAGCATATGAACAACAAATCCATTCCTATCTATTCAATACTGGCTGAAAAAGCACAAAAAGCCGCCATCGCTTTTTCACCCAAGCAGTTGATCATGATCATGGGTGGCTTGTCTGCCGTGGCGTTCTTTGGCCTGACAATCGGAACGACCACCGAATTCCTGATCAGGGTTTTGATATCTGCTGGGATCGGGATAGGTGCCGTCTATTTCTGGATCGCTGCAAAAGCTAAAAAGCGGATGAGCATGATCGAAGAGCAACTGCCCGACGCGGTCGAACTGATGGTCCGTTCGCTGCGTGTGGGTCATCCGTTCACCAATGCGATTTCCATCGTCTCAAAGGAGATACAGGACCCTTTGGCGTCAGAGTTCGGGGTCATCGCGGATGAAGCCGCCTATGGCCGCGATATCGGTGAAGCCTTGAAAGACATGGCCGAACGGCTGGACATGCAGGATTTGCGGTTTCTGGCGGTTGCTGTCACGATTCAGCAGCAGTCGGGTGGGAACCTTGCGGAAATCCTCGCAGGCTTGGCCAAGGTTATTCGCGCCCGGTTCCGTCTATTCCGCCGGGTCAGTGCCATCACCGCCGAGGCAAAGTGGTCAGGAAAATTCCTGTCGGCGTTTCCAATCGGTGCCTTGATCCTAATCAACTTGGGCGACCCGAATTATTACGACGAGGTAATGACCCATCGCTTGTTCGTGCCTGGCTGCATCGCCGTGGGATTGTTTCTGGGTGCGAATTTGCTGGTCATGCGCAAGCTTACAGACATCAAGGTTTAAGGGGTTCCGACATGCAGATAATCACGACTGTTAACGAAATGCTTGGACCTATCGGCTTGATAGCGGTGTTAGGTGTCCTTGGGGTGATGATGGTGGCCACAACCGTTATCATGATGCTTCGCCAACCCGAGGATCCGCTGGCCAAACTCAAACGTAATCAGACCAACGCAAACGCCGGCGCAAATCAACAACGCCTCCGGCAGTCTGACCGGAACGAACAACTGCAAAAGTTTGCCAAATTTCTCGAGCCTGAAAACGTAGAGGAGCTGAGTGCCAAGGCGTTGATGTTGCGACAGGCAGGTTATCGGTCGCGTGATGCCGTTCGGTTTTTTCACTTTGCCCAGATGGCCCTTGGCATTGCGGGGCTGGTTATCGGCGTCGTCTACGTGAACTTTCTAGGGGGCGGTGAAGGTCTGAGCACCAATAAGATGATGCTTTATACCGTTGGGCCCGGCGGCATCGGCTATTATTTACCACGCTACTGGATCACAAAACGTATCGAGGCGCGAAAGGAACAGATTACCCGTGGTTTTCCCGATGCCCTGGACATGATGCTGGTCTGCGTCGAAGCCGGCCAGTCGCTGGACCAGTGCATCGTGCGCGTGGCAAAGGAATTGCGCGCCTCTTACCCGGCCCTGGCGGAAGAATTCGAAATCGTGGCCTACGAGATGAAAGCCGGCAAGGAGAAGGTCGGCGTATTGAACGATATGGGAGAACGCTGCGGTGTTCAGGACGTGGCTTCGTTTGTGACGGTGCTGGTGCAATCTGCGTCTTTCGGAACATCGATTGCGGATGCGCTTCGGGTCTATGCGTCAGAAATGCGGGACAAACGAGTTATGCGTGCGGAAGAAGCCGCAAACAAGTTGCCAACAAAGATGACACTTGCCACTATGATGCTCACTGTTCCGCCGTTGCTGATTATTCTGGTCGCACCTTCGGTGATGGGCATTACACAACTAGGTTCCGCAGGACCCAAATGACCCCGATAACACTCCGCAAGCGTCGCCTTGAGCTTGTGATCTGTCTTGTGTTCCTATTCGGATTGACTGCCTGCTCTGCGGGCAGTTTTTCCGATTCATCGGGGTTCAAAAAACCAACCAGCCCCTATGCTCCCGGCATCAACCAACGCAAGGATGCCCAAGACGGCATCGAAGTAGCGCATCGCCTGATGCAGGCCGGCGAATACGAATTGGCGATCCGCGCGTTCAATCGTGCGGCGCTTGCCACCTCGCTCGATGCAGAAATTCTCTCCGGACTGGGCAGCGCGAACCTTGGTTTGGGTCGGCTGGGTCAGGCAGAAGATCTTTTGCGCAGTGCCGTAGAAATCGATGATACACGCCCCGAAGTTTGGAACAACCTCGGGGTGGTCCTGATGGAGCGTGGCAAACTGGCCGAAGCAAAACTGACGTTTCGCAAGGCCTATGCGCTGGATAATGGCGAAAGTGACGCAATCCGCGACAATTTGCGCTTAGCACTCGCAAAATCGGAAAAATCTGTTACGGTTCAAGATAAAGAAGAAAGCTATAAATTGGTGCGGCGCGGTTCGGGCGATTTTCTTATCCGGCCAGCATCATAAAAGAGGCAGAGCAACAAAAGGACGCAAAAAATGCGCCACCCCACTCTACTGACCGCCTGCTTTGCAGGTGTCATCACGCTTGCAGGCTGCGGTGACAAATCAGGTGACAACACGGTGTCACGCGCATTTCAGGACGTGAATGTCGTCGATGAGTCCAATCTGAACGATGTCATGTTGACTGTCGGCGACCCGAACGAAGCGGTCACCTATTTTACACGCACCGCCAAAGAAAGCCCCGACCGCATTGATATCCAGCGTGGTCTTGCCAAATCCTTGATCCGCGCCAAACGGAACAAGGAAGGCGCTTCCGCCTGGGTCGTGGTGGTCAACATGGAAGACGCAACTGCCGATGACCAGGTCGAATATGCCGATGCCTTGATCCGCGCCGGCGAATGGGCAGAAGCCGAAAAGACCCTGGATGCCGTGCCACCGACCCACGAAACCTATAACCGCTATCGCCTCGAAGCGATTATCGCGGACAGCAAGCAGGAATGGGCGAAGGCGGACAGCTTCTATGAAACAGCAATCGGCCTGACGACCACTCCCGGTTCCGTCTTGAACAACTGGGGGTACTCCAAGCTGACGCGCGGCGACTACAGCGCCGCCGAAAGGCTGTTCGGAGAGGCTATTCAGAACGATCCTTCCCTGTTCACGGCCAAGAACAACCTGGTTCTGGCCCGGGGGGCGCAGCGTGAATATACGCTTCCGCCAATCGAAATGGATCAGACAGAACGTGCGCAGCTTTTGCATACTCTGGCCCTTTCGGCGATCAAGAAAGGCGACGTGGAAACTGGCAAGGGTTTGCTGCAAGACGCGATCAACACCCACCCGCAGCATTTCGAGGCGGCTGCCCGGTCTCTTCGCGCGCTTGAAAACGCTGGATAATTCTCCGTGTCGATCAGCGTTTACGCCGCCATGTGGTTTCTGCCCTTCGTCGTACCACTGTGCCTGTACACAGCCTATACCGACATGGCTTCCATGCGGATTACCAATCCGACCGTTATCGCCCTCGCTTCGGTATTCGTCGTCATCGGGCCGATAGCGCTGCCTTTCGAGACTTATCTTTGGCATTTGCTCGCGATGTTCATTGCATTGATCGTCGGCATACTCGTGAATGCTGCGGGCATTATGGGCGCGGGTGATGCAAAATTCATCGCCGCAGCCACGCCCTTTGTGGCTTTGGGCGACTTGCGACTTGCCATGGCTCTGTTCATGGCCACTTTGGTTGCGGCCGTGGTGATCCATCGCGGCGTTAAACATACCCGATTGCGCCAGCTTGCCCCGCATTGGGTCAGTTGGGATCAACCCACGAAATTCCCCATGGGGCTGGCGCTTGGTACCGCGCTCGCATTCTATTTAATTCTCGGTGTGATCTTCGGGGCCTGAATTACGCCATATTCGCCCCTTAGGGTATGCCCATAAGCGCTTACATCCGATCTGAAGGGCCGTTCATGAATATGCACAGCAACGCCGTTATGGCACCTCCGCCGCCTCGTACTATCGAAGAAATGCGGCTGCCTTTAGTGATGATGCGAGACATTCTGATCAAGACAATTTTTCGCAAAAATACCAATTCGGTAAGCGACCTGGCAAAGGCGGTCCATCTGCCGGTTCAAGTTACCCAGGAGTTGGTTGACCTGGCGCGCGACCAGCGCCTGCTCGAGGCGACCGGAACGCTCAACGCCAATAGCTCCAACGAAATGGGGTATCAACTGACCGATCTCGGCAAGGCGCGCGCCTTGGATGCATTGGCGCAATCAGAATATTTCGGGGCGATGCCTGTTCCCTTGGACGTCTACCGTGAACAGGTAAAACGCCAGTCCGTCAAGAACATGCAAATAACCCGTTCTCAACTCGAAGGCGCCATGGGCCATTTGGTGCTTCCGAATGAGCTGATCGGCAATCTGGGCCCTGCTGTCTCTGCGGGGCGATCAATCTTGATGTACGGCCCACCGGGCAACGGCAAATCGAGTATCTCAAACGGCATCCGCGACGCATTGGGCGATAAGATATACGTCCCCCGGGCGATCGAATATGCCAGCCAGGTCATTACCGTCTATGATCCGATCGTGCACTCCGCCGCCGAGGATGACACGCAAGACCCCAACGCCCTGCGCCGGATCACCCGCTTTGATAGCCGTTACGTAAAATGCGAACGCCCGACGGTGATCACCGGCGGGGAACTGACCCTCAATATGCTTGATCTGGTCTACAATCCGACCGCGCGGACCTATCAAGCCCCGTTGCAACTGAAATCGACGGGCGGCATTTTCATTGTGGATGACCTCGGACGTCAGGCTGAACCGCCTCAAAGTCTGGTAAACCGCTGGATCGTCCCTCTTGAAGAAAACAAAGATATTCTCGCCCTCCAGTCAGGAGAAAAATTCGAGGTGCCTTTTGACACACTTGTAATTTTCTCTACCAACTTTCACCCTAACGAGATCTTCGATCAGGCTGCCCTACGGCGTATCTTTTACAAGATCAAGATAGATGGACCCAACCAAAAGAACTTTCTGAAAATATTCGCGATGGTAGCGAAAAAGCGCAAGGTCCCGCTGGACGAAGGGACGTTGATCCATCTTCTCAAACACAAGTACCCTACGATCAACAATGTATTCGCGAATTATCAGCCGATTTTCTTGATCGACCAGATGATCGCGATCTGCGAATTCGAAGGCATCCCCAATCAGATGTCCCCTGACCTTATTGACCGTGCATGGGCGAACATGTTCGTCCAAGATGAAAAGATCATAAAATGATCGTCGTCGCCGGATGTGGTCGCATGGGCGAACCCATGCTCGCCGCGCTGCGCCGTGCCGGGCATCAGGCATGGGGTTTCGACGTCGTTCCCAAAGACGACAGTTTCATAACCACCGACATTTCAAAGGTCTATGCACCTGTTGAAACCCTCATCACCGTCGTCCGCGACATCGCCCAGACGGAAGATGTGCTTTTCAACAAGCAGGCCTTTGTGGACTCGCCAAACCTCAAGCGCATCGTCGTATCCTCGACCCTGAGCCCCCGTTATGTTCAAAATCTCCGCGCACGTATCGCGCCCCATATCGCGCTGATAGACGCTCCAATGTCTGGTGCGAGGATCGCGGCTCAGCAGGCACGGCTAAGCTTCATGCTGGGCGGTTCGCAAACCGACATTGCCGCGATTCGACCCCTGTTGTCCGCAATGGGAAGCCATTTTCACCACATGGGCGACTACGGTGCCGGTATGCAGGCCAAAGTGTTGAACAATATGCTCGCGGCCGCAAACACCGCCATGACCCGACTTGTGCTAGACTGGGCCGACCACGCAGGCATCCACGAGGCGAACCTCCTCGCCCTTATCCACACCTCATCCGGCCAGAACTGGTTCGCCTCGGGAATGGAGGAAATAGAATTCTCGCGCGACGGCTATGCCCGGGACAATACCATCGGCATCCTGGTCAAGGATATCGCAAGCGCACTGGATGCCGCCCCTCCGGGCGCTGACATCGCGCTCCCCACAGCCATTCAATCCGCGATCGCAAACCTGAAACCGCGCCCCTGATTTCATTTTGCCGATAAACTCCGGGGGTGCGGGGGCTGGCCCCCGCCCGG
>TARA_R110001599_G_scaffold1302_4_pt1 | contig 21576 bp, 25 predicted proteins | sample TARA_R110001599 | Tara Oceans TARA_R110001599 (sample SAMEA4398360) | marine metagenome | biome: Polar Biome; feature: [MES] marine water layer (ENVO:01000295) within the mesopelagic zone...; material: water (ENVO:00002006), including particulate matter (ENVO:01000060) such as......
AATGATGGCGTAGAGCATAGGTTCACTAACCTTGGAAAATGGAATGGTCAGACACGTAGGGAATATTTGCAACGTGTCGCGGAAGATTACGATGTCCCATTAGAAACAGTACTGTTACTGGCGAAGCATTTAGGGACCGAAGAAGACCATGATGCCTTGCTAATACACGTCGATGAACTAGTAGATTGGAACTACTAAACCCCAGCCTGATCAGATTAAATTCTGGTCAGGCTTTTTTTGGCCTCGATTTTTGAAACCAGTTATTCAGTAGCACGAAGTATGGTTTTGGTTTGGGTTTAGGGACGGCTCCCTAACTTCAACTGAAACCAGTTATTCAGTAGCACGAAGTGTGGTTTTGGTTTGGGTTTAGGGATGGTCCCTAACTTCAACTGAGACCAGTTATTCAGTAGCACGAAGTGTGGTAGTAGTTTGAGGTTAGGGACGGTCCCTAATAGCAAGTAAACCCCGCCCTCAACTGAGACCAGTTTTTGAGTAGCACGAAGTATTTTGGTTGTTCTGGTAATGTTCGGTGTAATGTTCGCAAAATAGCCCTAATGTTCGCTAAAAACGTGCAATGTTCGGTTTTGTAAAACAGAAAACGAACATTACAAACATTAGTAGATGTGGTTAAATGTGAGTAGATGTCCTACCTATTCTTTATTAAATGTTCTTATATATTATATATATGATATTGTTAGTTAGTAATGTTCGTTTTTTACAAAATAGAGAGAAGAGACATTGGGTGGACCCCCCCTAATGTTCGTATTCACCTCCCATCTGCATTTCTAGTTCTACCTAGCTCTCTCTCCTTCAGAAGCCGAACATTCGAACATTCTTTGTTTATCAATAAGTTAGCTCACTACATTATAAGAACATTATACGTTTAAACAGAACATTATATGTTTAATGACATTTAACGTCATATGACAACGTATTGACCTCAATAAGGGGATGGGGTATAATAGTAGTTCTGGTGGTAGTTTGTTTGAAGTAACCACTAGGTTTCACTTGGAGTTAGGGACCGTCCCTAACCTCAAAACATTCTTAACATGGAGAACGACAATGGGTAAATTATCCGACATCTTAAAACGTAAAGCAGTACCAGAAGTAGTTTCTAACACTGAAAGCACAAACGCTTGGCCTGACATAGTAGAGCGCACGATAGCTAACGATGAGTCAGAAGTATTTGATGTACCTGTTAACACCGAAGGCCCGATTGCTTGGCCCGAAGCAGGAGCCGAAGCAGCGCGGGTAGAACCAGAACTAGTAGAGATATCACTAGGTACTCACGCCAAACTCAGTCACCTAAACGTGACCCTCTGGGATGGTAAGAAGACCGACCGTGATGCGAGTGCTGACGTAGCCATAGGGTTCCGTGGTGATCCGCAGAAGTTCAAGCTCATCAAGTCTCTGCTAGATGACAACCCCCACCTACAGAAGTTAAAGAAGATAGAACGTGCTGCTAGGAAAGTACACTCACAGTACACCCAACCTTGGCTAGATCGTGGACCTCGACTCATACCCGCTATATCTATCATGGATATTCGACCTGAGATGGACAGGTTCTATCAGGACTTCTACGAGGAACTAGATCTGTTATGTGATACGTTCGAAGATTCCGTAGAGCGAGAAGCAGAGCAGTCTAGGAATAGTGGCAGTAGTCTGGGCGACAACTTCAAACGCAGTGACTACCCTAGTAAGCATGCTATCCGGGCTAAGTTCAGTTTCACCTATGTGCTGATACCACTAGCCGAAGCCGACAACGGCGACAACTTCATCGGTAGTATTCTCGATGAATCCCGCGAGTACCTAGAGTCTAGCTACAAGAAATTCTACGGCAAGCAAAACGCCGCGATGATGTCCGGTATATACCGTGATTCGATAGACGAGCTAACCGACATACGTACAAAACTAGATTACAAGTTCGGGGACAAAGCTACCGGGTTCCACAGTACATTACCTGATAGAGCTAGGGACAAGATGTACACCCTACGCAACTTCAACTTCAACAAAGAACCAAGTATAGAACTATCGGTGCATAAACTAGAGGCCGCACTATACAACGTCGATGCAGAATCATTGCGTGATAGTGAAGCGTTACGTATCGAGGTAGTAGATGCTATTACCTCCGTGCTTAACGTACTGAAACCTCTTTCAACTGGAGAAGTGTAATGGAAAATTTTAAGAAGATACCTCAATCTTTCGAGGTAGAAGATGGTGCCCTTGGATACGTTATAGACGATCAAGTTATCCAATTGCTTAACAGCATGGGCGAGATCATCTGCGATACGAAGGATTGGGCAACGGGTGATAAGCGAGATTTGCAAAACTTATTCTCGCTGCTCAAGCAAGAGTTTACATACCTCAATGTAGAGCGAAAAGCAGAAGAGCCTCTTTCAACTGGAAACTGTTAGGGACCGTCCCTAACTTCAAAACTACTTTTATTAACTAGGAAAATATTATGACAACTATGCAATTGAACCAACGATCTTACGCACTCTCACTAGAGCAAGTGGCGCTCTTAATCGTAACGCTAGGTATGAAACGTACTATCTTAGCCGCAGGGCACATGGGTACCGGCAAGTCTACGTTACTCAAGATGATAGGTAAGCTGTTACCCGACCATAAGCTGGTGTATTTCGACGGCACCACCAAGGATGCGGGTGACATCGTGATACCCAAGTTCAAGGATCTAGAGGGTAACGACTACTTCTCAAGTGCTACGAACGAAGAGCTAGGGTTCCACCTAGATGTACCTGTAGTGATAATGATAGACGAGCTAAAGAAGTGTCTGCCACCTGTAAAGAACGCACTCTTACGAGTTATGTTAGAGAGAATACTAGGAGATAAGAAACTACACCCTGACTCTATTGTGTTCGCTACCTCGAACCTTGGCGAAGAGGGTGTAGGTGATTCACTCATGGCTCACCACGGTAACCGGCTGATAGAAGTACCAGTACGCAAAAGCACTAACGTAGAGTGGGTAGAGAATTTTGGTATACCCGAAGACTGCCACTATGTTGTCAACTCTTACGTCATGGAGAACCCGCAATTAATGCAGTCATTCCAAGAGGTAGCGCGACCAGAAGATAACGAGTACATCTTCCATCCTGATAGAGCAGAGACAGCGTTTGTCACCAACAGGTCGATGCATGCATGTTCCGACATCATGTACGCAGCCGAGTCGGGCGGGCTAGACAATGCGACATTGGAGTCTGCACTAGTAGGTGCCGTAGGTAGGGTGGCTGGTTCAGAGTTATTCAACTACAGCCGGTTGATAGCAGACCTACCAAAACTAGATGACATACATACCTCACCACTCACTGCCATGATTCCTACCGGAGCTAGTGCGTTGATGATGATAGTGCATCGGGGTATTCAGAGTATCGAGCGTGAGACAGTAGATGCATGGGTTACATACGTTGACCGTCTAAACGATAACTGTAAGTCATACTTCCTAAACGCTGCTACCAGCAAGCACCCCAAGCAGTCACTGATAATGAACAACAGAAAGTTCCAAGAGTTTGCGGACCGTAACGTCCACATGTATTCAGCCGATAAGCGATAAGGAGATACAGATGTTAAACCTACAACCACAACTGACTGTAGAGCAGAGACTACAGAAGAACGTCACTGATATATATGGGGTGGATATATACGCCCCACTAGCGGGAGTAGTCGCGCTAGGTATGAGTGTATTGGACGACAACGTACCTAGTGCTATGACCAATGGTAGAGATGTCATCTACGGATCGCGGTTTATATCAGAACTAAACGATGCAGAGTTTAGGTTCCTGATACTGCACGAGAACTACCACAAGCTAGGACGACACCTACACATATACCTACATCTATTCAAAATAGATCCTAAGTTAGCGGGTATATCGTGTGATGAGTGGATCAACAATACTCTCACCATAGAGAACGATTGGATCATGGCTAACGTACCCGAAGCTAGGCGTAAGTGGCCTAGTGGGTTCGCAACTATGCCCGAGGGTGGTTTCTGTACACCCAAGTACATCGGTTGGGATATAGCCAAGATATTCTGGGACTTGAAGCAGCGACAGGATGAAGGCGAAGACGTCTCAGAAGATTACGAAGATGGAGGCGACAACCCTATAGACGAGCACGATTGGGAGGGTGCTGAAGAACTAGATGCGGTAGAGAAAGAAGACTTAGCACGAGAGATAGAGAGTGCAGTTCGCCAAGGTAACATGGTGGCTGGTAGGTTAGGTCTACAGTCTAACCGTACCATAACTGAGCTAATGACTCCGAAAGTACCTTGGGAGAAAGTAGCCAAGGATTGGGCACAACAAGTATGTTCTGGTAAGGAGTACTCTACATGGTCCAGACCTAACCGTAGGCATCTAGGCCAAGGAGTGTATATGCCTACTACGTTAGGTACGAAGATGGAGCACCTAGTTCTAGCACCTGATATGTCGGGTTCATGTTACGAGTTCCTTGGGCAGTGGTTAGGTGAGTTCAAGAAGATAGCTATGACTCTACGCCCCACTACGTTGCACCTAATATGGTGGGACACCGAAGTGGCTGGGCATGAAGAGTTTCATCAAGACAAGCTAGATGACATAGACGGTGTTATACGTAACCTAGTTCCCAAAGGTGGTGGTGGTACAGATGTACGTTGTGTACCCAAGTATCTTAGAGATAAGAAGATCATACCTACAGCATGCGCGGTGTTAACTGACGGTGAATTGTTTGGGGGTTGGGGTAACTGGGACTGTCCGGTGTTGTGGTGTGTAGCTAACAACGAACAAGCCCGACCCGCCATAGGTAAGACTGTACACATCAAAGTATAAACAAGGAGAAAGTAATGGCTAAAGTAGGAAGACCTAGACTTAATATCAGTGATGAAGAAAGAAAAGAACGGCATAAGGCGAGTGCTAAAAAGTCACACGAAAAGTTAAAGTTAAGGCACGTAACGATAGATGGTGATTTGCTCGAAAGGTTCACTCGCTTGAAAGAGATAAGAAGTAAAAAAATACAAGTAGAGTTGACGAACAGACAGTTTTTTAAATTGTTACTGATCAACATGGAGGAAAGTAATGACCATAACGAGAGGTAGGGATGGTATCTATTGTGCGATATGCACGATCAACAACAAGCCGCACCTTGGGTTTTCACCCATACGGCAGGAGGCAATAGACTTCTGTCTGGAGCTTTTACGAGAAGGAGTACAGGCATGAAACATTATTTTTGGGACACATTGTATAATAAAGACTATGGGTTCGATGTGGTAGAGACAATGTATACGGCTATCGACCCGATCAACGAGCGTAACATGCTACGTACTACAAGAGACATACGTCCTTTAGGTAATCGTAGTAACAAGTTCGACAAGATACGTAAAGTAGATCCAGATACTTATGTGTTTCTAGATGGTGGCTACGGTGACCCCATTTCTTTTTACGGGGAACAAGGTGAGGGGGATACAGCGTACAAGGATTACTCCCAACAAGAGATGGCTGAGATGGTGGAGTTCGCGCCTATAGTATGGCGTAGGCATGCACCCGATCTACTACGTAGTAATGTGACAGAAACAATAACAATTAGGAACCACGCGAGTGAGTACAACGCAGCGTGGAGGACTAAGTTCCTCCGCATGTACTTACCTAAGTCTCTAACACTACCACCAATCCAACAGGGTAAGGAGAAGATAAAAGTATTTGGGGTAGAGGGTAGTGTGTACCTCGCTAGAGGCAAAGCGATACCGGAGGGATGGCAGAAGAAGAACCGAGCAAACTTAAAAAGAGAGTACCCGTATAAGGACAACAGTGCGATTACTTTTGAGAGAGTACTTTCTACAGGTTGTACGACATCTCTCGTTCGTTTTGCTAAGTGGACTTGGATTAGTGGGGGTGAAGACGAGTACAGATCGTTTACCAGAGTAGACAAAGATGTAAAAGAACAGTACGTCGATGCTATCGAGGACTACTGGCAATACATCGTGAGGTTCGCTTCATTCATAAACGATGAGTGGGACGAACGTAGGGAGCACTGTACTAAGCTGCAGAACTACGTACTGCCACGACCGGATGGAGATAACGGATCTACATACTCACACTACTTCGCAAATCTATCTGGTATGGAAGGGTATGACGTAGGTAAGGCGCGGGATGTAGTCACTAACGACCAGAACGAGTACCGACTCCATTTACTGTATCACTTCCTAGACCGTAAGCCACTACTTAGCGAGTTACGCAACCTACAGTACAACGCTACTGAAGGAGAGGTACGTAAGGTTAGGTCACAGTTCGTATCGTTTATGAACGAGTGGATGGGCCTTAGATACACAGTAGAAGAACTAGTACAGAAAGCTAAATAAATAACCCACTGCACTTGGAGTTAGGGACCGTCCCTAACTTCAAAACTACTACAACTACAAGTAAGGGAATAACTATGGAAACTATACGTTATGCATTTCAAAACTTAGTAACTCAGTTACATCACGATAGTCTTTTCGCTACGGGGGCTACAGTATGCCTGTCCCCCCAAGATGCGGAGACTGATGAGAGTTGGGCACAGGTATTAGAAAGTAACGAGATACGTTTTACTGAAGCTATTAATGAAGACGCTACTGTGTTCAGGCCGTTAGAACAGGCAGTACTTAAACTACTGCGTGACCCAGTGTTTAGGAAAGCTAGAGTACTCGTAAGCGATAACACATACGAGACTAGTATGGCTGCGGTGTTCTTCAGCTTCCCCTACGCCTCTGCGGAAATATCGTGGATCTCAGCATATGAGTCCTCCTACAAAAAGTATCTCACTATAGAAAGCCCGTTTGTACTCAACGAACGGCATCCAGAACATATGAGGGTACTCAGAACTAGTTCAGATAAGAACTTTATCAAGGCAGCTAGGGAATTAATTCGACCTCTTACAATTGAGGACATGGTAAGACATGTAGGCAAAACGGCATTTCGGCAGATAGCGGACGTTGAGAGGGAGGTAAGATACGCTAGAAAAAGTCTGAAAAACGAGATACTTAATGATGAATCGTTGCTCTCTGCACTGGGGAGGGTGGATAAATACGGACAAGTATCCTTGGGTGGGGGTTTGATATCTAAGATACGATCACTAAATGATTTCGAAGCGGATCGAAAAGAAGTGGGTAAGGGCAGCTCAGGGAATACGACTTGCGCTCTATATCGCACACATACTTTCAGTGACGAGACTATCTTCCATACTGTTTTGTTAAACGAGGTTGATTGGAATACTTCCGTAAAAGTGGGTGAACCTACTACGTATACAACATCGACACTACCAGAAGAGGTGTCCAGAAAAGTATCAACCATACAAGTATATGGGGAAGATGTTGAGGGTGTAGGGGTAACTATAAAACCCGGTGGTATTTATTACATATTTTTGTAGACAAGGTTACCCCACGGTGATAGGGTTTAGTTTCGTTCAATAGGAATTACAAATATTACCGTGGGTCTATCAACGTATCACATTGTATGCCTAGATCACGCTACTAATAATATTAAAGTACAAAGTTTAGATAAGTATACAACAACTAGATCCTATAAATTATTTAAGGATCTACCCAAAGATCTACGGGGCAAAATAGCTACGCTCAATATGATGGACGTAGAATACCGTAGGCACGTTGCAGGGTTGGGGTATGTGTTAGACAAGGATACCTTCTGGATAGAAGACTAGGCCAAGTGGGGTCTATAAGCGCATTAGTAGTCACTGGAAGTGCTACAGCGCACCACTGATAGACTAGCGTTCCTAATCGGAGAGTGGTGGCTTCGATACCAAAGGTGGTATGCCGTGTACTGCTAGTCAGGGTTTAACTATTTCCCCATAAAATGGTACCAATACCATCATCCACCACAACTACTTACTTGGAGTTAGGGACCGTCCCTAACTTCAAAACTAAAATTACACAGGACTACCAATGGAACAATTAACTATACAGACCTTTACCGACGATATGTTAGGTGGTGTTAAGTTTCACGATAAGGGAGAGAAACTACATTCGGTTAAATGCAGAGCTAAAGATATAGTTCTACTAACTAAGGGCACACCGCCAGCTATGAAACGTACCATAGCAGAGGATATAAATTTAAGCGCGGCTGCTCCCGATGCCCGTGTTTCAAGTTGAAACCAGTTCTCTACTTGAAGTAAACAACAGTTTCGTAGCACGAAGTGAGGGTCTAAAAATGGCAGAATACAAAGAATACTTTACGGTTGAATACCGTAATGACCAGCGGGTCGTTGTTCTCAACGATACCCTTAAATTTACTACAAGGAAAAGCAATGAACAAGATAACAATAGCACTGAGCGCAATACTTTTGTGGAGTCCATTTACAAACGCCAACGCAACTCCCCCCTGCTTTAAGGTAGATGAGGTACTCAAAGTAGTCGATGGGGATACCATAGATGTACGTATTAAAGTGCTTCCGGTAGACCTTGGGTTGTTGGCTGACTTACGTATACGTATGGAAGGGATAAACGCATGGGAGTCCCGCACGAAAGACCTTGCTGAAAAGAAGTTAGGTCTGGCTGCAAAGAAGCGGTTAGTAGAGCTAGTAGAGGTACCTATTAGTGTATGTCTATCAGGTAAAGGTAAGTACGGACGTTGGCTAGGTACATTGTTCAATGGGGACACCGATATTAACCAGCAGCTAATAGATGAAGGTCACGCCCACGCCTATGACGGTGGCAAGCGCAAGGCATTTGGGGAATGAAAATTAGACTTACAGTAGACATGGACACAGACAATGAGAATGACCGTATCTTGTTGGAGGAAATTCTATACACGCTACAACAGTTTCGAGGAGACACGTATGGCGATGACACCGGAAGCGAAGGTCAAGAAGAAAGTAGTTGAGCAGTTGAAAGCTATGGGTGCGTACTACTTCTTTCCCGCTACAGGTGGGTATGGTAAGTCAGGCGTACCCGACATCGTAGGGTGCATGGGTAGTAAGTTCTTTGGCATTGAGTGCAAAGCAGGGAAGAACAAACCTACCGCACTGCAGGAAAAGAACCTACGAGAGATTACTATGGCAGGTGGCATTGCTCTCGTCATTGATGAGAAAAATGTACATCAGGTAACAGAGCTAGTTGCTGGTAGGTTCGAAACACAACTTAACTTAGATTTAGGAGCGTGAAGGTATGGATTTGATCAACAGCAGGCTAACAGCAAACGACCTGATGGCAGAAGCTCCCGATACAGTAAATTTTTATCTTCGGCGCGCTATCGAGCATATTGAGGACAGTTTTGGCGAAGGCTATGCCAAGGAGCATCCCGAACTACTGGCGGGGTTCATACAAGCCTGCGCCATTGAGCTTCACACGGCAATCGAAGCCAAGGAAATTTCAGATGCAATTACAGCGGTAGCGGAGCAGCTTAATGAACTAGTCCGTGTTGTGGGGATTGTGGGGCAAGCGAATGACTGAGCCTGAGATGATTCATCTGCTCACCGTGCTTTGTGGAACGATAGTAATAATCGTCAGTGGCGCAGTATTTATCATCATTCGCGACAAACAACGGAAGAAATAAATTGATTGTATCGCGTTAGGAGATATTAATGGGGTCGAATAAAATGAGAGAGCCAAGCCTACAGGAGTTGGACTTTGAGAAATCTGATTGGAAACTCTTAGGTAAGCCCATACCCGATTCGCAGGTACGTTGGGGTATCTATGATATGGAAGAGATGGTAGACATTATAGCCCCTGATTACACACTTGAGGACTACCACTGGCTACGTGATGATCCTATGACCGGACACTATTTACGCACATTGGAAATAGCAGGAGAGTCTAGGAGGAACGATAAGTATGGTACGGGGAACAACAACTTAGGTCGTGTTAAACCAAAGGGGAGGAAGTCAGCTAGATACCTTCACCATCATTCTAGGTCAATCGAAGAAGAAGTCACCGGCATAGCGACTTTAGTCAATAATTTAAATACCAAAGAGGCAAACGATGAGTGATCCAAGTAGGTCAGACGGCTCTACCGCAGTATATTATCAGTTACCAGAGGGCGCGGTAGAACTCCAAGACCTTATCTCACATAAGAATATGAATGCCCAAGATGGTGAAATATTTAGGACTATCTACAGGAAAGGGCAAGCCTCACATAGTGATGCGCTGCGAGATGCTAAGAAGATTAAATTCTATATTGAAGCTGAAATTAAAAGGCTATCCAAAGAGTGGAACCTGTAATGGACTTGATAACAGTAGACTTTGAAACGTATTACGACCAAGACTTTTCACTGTCTAAGATGACTACAGAAGAGTACGTTAGAGATAGTAGATTTGAAGTTATAGGGGTCGCTATAAAAGTTAACAACGGCCCTACAGAATGGGCTAGTGGTACACATAAACAATTCCAACGATACCTAGATACTTTTGATTGGGGGAACAGCATGGTGGTAGCCCATAACACCATGTTCGACGGTGCCATACTTAATTGGTTGTTTGGTATAAACCCTAAAGTATGGGCAGACACCTTGTGTATGGCTAGGGCTATACACGGAGTAAACGCTAAGGCATCGCTTAATGCATTAACAGAACGGTATGGGTTAGGTAAGAAAGGTACTGAAGTTGTCGCTGCTAAAGGTAGATATAGAAAAGACTTCACCGACGAAGAACTTAGCCGTTACGGGGACTACTGCATCAACGATGTAGAGTTAGCGTATAGATTGTTTAGCAAGATGGGTAAAGGATTCCCTAAACAAGAGTTAAAGATAATAGATATAACTTTACGTATGTTCCTAGACCCTATACTAGAACTAGATTTAGGGTTATTAGAGTTTCACTTAGACAATGTAAAGTTTAGGAAAGATGACCTACTATCTAAAGTTAACGCTACCAAGAAAGCCTTGATGAGTAACGCTAAGTTTGCGGAACTTCTTGAAGGTGTGGGAGTAGTACCTCCTACAAAGATAAGTCTTACTACGGGCAAGAAAGCGTTTGCTTTTGCGAAGACCGACGAAGGATTAAAGGAACTAGAGTGTCACGATGATGAGAGGGTACAAGCTTTAGTAGCAGCAAGGTTAGGTAACAAGAGTACTTTGGAGGAGACAAGAGCACAGCGGTTTATTGATATAGCCAAACGTGGAACACTCCCTGTACCTATAAGATACTACGCTGCACACACAGGTAGGTGGGGTGGTTCAGACAAGATCAACCTACAGAACCTACCTAGTAGGGGGGACAATGGGAAGAAACTAAAGAACAGTATCTTAGCTCCGAAAGGGTATACGCTGATTGATTGTGACTCCTCTCAGATCGAAGCGCGGGTGTTGGCTTGGCTTGCAGGGCAAGATGACCTTACTGAAGCGTTTGCTGCGGGTAAGGATGTGTACAAACAGATGGCATCTAAAATATATAATGTCTCTGAAGAAGACATCACTAAAGATCAACGGTTCGTCGGTAAGACTACTATCCTTGGTGCTGGCTATGGCATGGGGGCTGTAAGATTTAAAGATCAACTTGCTTCTTTTGGTTTTGATATGGATTTGAAAGAAGCTAGGCGCGTTATTAGTGTGTATAGGGATAGCAACTGGAAGATAGGTCAACTGTGGAGAGAAGGTCAGAACGTACTTACAGAATTTACCCGTGGTAACAAAGGTAAGTTTGGTTTAGATGGTGTTATAGAAATAGTACCTAAAAAGACGGCTATAAGACTACCTTCCAGACTATTGTTACGGTATGAAAACCTAGAGTTTGAACAAAACGAGAGAGGGGTGCAGTTCACTTACAAAACTAGGAAAGGACCGACAAACATATACGGAGGTAAGGTAGTAGAGAATGTTTGCCAAGCTTTAGCGCGTTGTATAATCGGGGAGCAGATGTTAAAAATAGGACGTAAGTACCATATCGTGATGACAGTACACGACTCAATTATATGCTGCGTACCCGAGACAGAGGTTTCAGAGGCACAGTTGTCAGTTGAGGAAAGTATGCGGTGGGTACCTGATTGGGCTACAGGACTACCACTGGATTGTGAATCCGGTATAGGTAAAAGATACGGAGAATGTGAATGAGTATAACCCCTTGGTCATTCAGTAAACTCAAAGCTTTCCAACAATGCCCGAAGCAGTTCTACCACATGAAAGTACTCAAGGAGTACGTAGAAGGGGAAACAGACGCTATGCGGTACGGTACGCAGATGCATGAGGCGGCTGAGAATTATGTAAAAGAAGCTACACCTTTACCCCCTGAATTTGAATACACTCGTAAGGGATTGGATGCACTAGTCTCTATAAAGGGAGCCAAGCTGTGCGAGTTTAGAATGGGGTTAAATGAAAAGTTGGAACCTTGTGGGTTTGATTCTGAAGATGTTTGGTGGCGGGGTATAGCAGACCTAATTATACTAGATACAGAAAATCACCTTGCGTGGGTTATAGATTACAAAACTGGGAAGTCTACACGCTACGCAGATAAGGGGCAGTTAGAGCTTATGGCGTTAGCTGTATTCAAACACTTTCCAGTAGTTAAAGAAGTAAAAGGAGGACTACTTTTTGTAGTATGTAACGAGTTGATAAAAGAAAAGTACTCTGTAAAAGACCAAAGCATTCTTTGGGATTCGTGGACGGAGGCATTTTCAGATATGCAGACTTGTTTCGACAACAATGTGTGGAACGCAAAACCTAGTGGACTATGTAGAAATCATTGTGCAGTTTTAGACTGCGCCCATAACGGGAGAAACTAATGCCATATACTAAGAAACCAAGACCTTATAAGAAAGAGTACAAGCAACAGAAGGAAAGGGGGGAACACGGTAATAGGATGGAACGTCAGAAAGCTAGACGTAAGATGGATAAGGATAGCCCTGATAAGAACAAGAATGGTAAGGCTGATAAACGAGAAGGTAAAGATGTAAGCCACAAAAAAGCTTTAAGCAAGGGTGGTTCTAACAAGGATGGTGTACGTATAGAAAGTAAGAGTAAAAACCGTAGCCGTAATTATAAGAAGAAGAAATAGTGCAGATAGTCAAAGATAAAGCCGTACTACTAAGACTACGTAACCCCAAAAAAGTAACAGACGTAATACCTAAAAGCAAAGAGCTAGTAGATAACAAGGTACTTGTTAACTGGGGGTTAGACGAAGTACACGTACTGAAGAACCTAAATATAAACGTGCCCTCCCCTATACTATCTAAGTATAAGTGGACGGGTAAGCATAAACCATTTGAACACCAGAAAGACACCGCAGCATTCTTGACGTTAAACAAACGCGCTTTCTGTTTCAACGAACAGGGCACAGGTAAGACAGCATCTGCAATATGGGCAAGTGACTACTTACTGAAAGAAGGTAAGGTGAAAAGAGTATTAGTTATATGCCCTCTATCTATCATGGATAGTGCGTGGAGAGCAGACCTTTTTACTTTTGCAATGCATAGAAGTGTAGATATAGCTTATGGTTCTTCTGAAAGACGTAGGAAAGTAATCAATCAAGGCGCAGACTTTGTAATCATAAACTATGACGGGGTAGAGATAGTAGCTGACGATATAGCCAAAGGAGGTTTTGATTTAATAATAGCCGATGAGGCTACACATTATAAAAACGTGCAGACTAAACGGTGGAAGGTACTCAATAAACTAGTATCCTCAAATACTTGGTTATGGATGATGACAGGTACTCCCGCAGCGCAATCCCCCCTAGATGCTTATGGGTTGGCTAAACTAATAAACCCAGAGTTAGTACCTAAATTCTTTAGTTCCTTCCGTGACATGGTAATGCTTAGGATCAACCAGTTTAAGTGGTTTCCTAGAGAGGATGCGGTAGAGACCGTACATAGGATACTGCAACCTGCTATCCGGTACACGAAAGATCAGTGCCTTGACCTACCGGACATAGTATATGTCCAACGAGAAGTGGAACTAACTCGCCAACAGAAGAAGTACTACGCGCAGTTAAAGAACCATATGGTGATGCAGACTACGGACAACCAGATAACCGCCCCCAATGCCGCAGTTAACATGAATAAACTACTACAAGTATCCGCAGGGGCAATCTATACCGACGATGGGGAAGCTCTAGAGTTTGATATGAGGCACAGGTACAAGGCTCTTAGAGAAGTTATTGATGAGTCTAGTAAGAAGGTATTAGTGTTTGTACCTTTCAGACATACGATAGACATAATAGTAGGGAAACTAGAAGCAGACAAAATAACCACCGCTATAATACGGGGGGATGTGCCAGCTACTAGACGTACAGAGATATTCAAGAAGTTTCAAGAGGAAGAAGATCCAAAGGTTTTAGTAGTACAACCTCAGTCTGCCGCTCACGGGGTAACCCTAACAGCAGCGAATACAATTGTGTGGTGGGGGCCAACTAGTAGTTTAGAAACTTACGCTCAAGCCAACGCAAGAATCCATAGAGCGGGACAAGACCACAAATGTACAGTAGTTCAATTGCAAGGTTCTGATGTAGAGAAGCGTATATACTCACTTTTAAATAACAGAATAAATATACACTCACAAATACTAGAATTATATAACGAAATACTTGACTAAGTAGATAACGTAACGTATATTCGTATCTCCCAGTGGTTACTGGTGCAAGGAGAACTAAATGACTATACCTACTGAAGGGGATGTTTTATCCCCAGATAAACTGACGAGGCTTGCTAAAGTATACATACGTATACGGGAAAAAAGAGCCACTATAAAGAAAGAGTTTGACGAGAAATACGATGAACTCGGTTCTAAGATGGAGGCTATATCTAGTGCGTTGGATAAACATTGTGTCTCTAACGGTGTAAAAAGCGTTAAGACTCAGGGTGGAGAAACCTTCTATAGAAAAGTTAGCACACGTTACTTTTCTAATAATTGGGGAGAGTTTTTTAAGTACGCCATTGAGAATGATGCAGCGGGGCTTATCCAACAACGCATAAGTACTAAGAACCTTAAAGAGTACTTAGAAGAAAATAAAGATATTGTTATCCCATCCCTACAAGCAGATTCGTCTTATTCTATAAGTGTTAGAAAAGGGAAGGGCGATATAAATGAGTGAATCTAAGTACTCTAACGTACATGACGTTGCTAAGTTTTTTGATATATCTGAGCCTACTGTAAGGCTGTGGGTAAAGAAAGGTCTAATAGACAGGTCATGCTACGTCAAAGCTGATACTACTTACCGTTTTGATATACCCGCTATAGAGAAACATCTAAGGGGTGAACTCGTAGAGGCAGGTGAGCAACTTTTTGCGGAGTCTGAGCCTGACGAATTTACAGGTATAGCTGCGCTTGACGAAGACTTTTAGTGCGTAGATTAAGTATACGTACAGGTAACTTTGAAACTGGGAATGATAGTTTTGGTGATGAAGTAGAGGTAGTAGTTGTCAATGCGGCACCTGTATCTAGGGCTTTTTACCAAAATAGTTTTGACCTTAATAGTTTTCAGAAGCCTGTATGTTGGTCTACTGATACGCAACAACCCCACAGCAGTGTTCTGTTAGAAAACAAACAAGCACATAGGTGCATTGATTGTAGTCAGAATGTACGGGGGAGCAGTTCTAGTGGGGGTCGGGCTTGCCGATTCTCACAGAAAATAGCTGTCATGTTTGAAGACGGTCTAGACACTGTATACCAGATACAAGTACCTGCCAATTCTATTTTTGGTAAGGCTAAGGGTAAGAATATGCCCTTGCAGGAATACGCAAAGTTCTTAAACGGACGAGGTACTTCCGCTGAATCTATATACACAAGGATTTTTTTTGACAAAAACAGCATGGTGCCTAAGTTATATTTTGCACCAAACCGTCCGTTACAGGAGTGTGAGGTAGCACAAGTAGTTTCTATGATAAGTCACAAGGATACTATTGGGGCTATAACTACCGACTACTCTACGGACTATACATTTAATTTTAGTTCTGAGGAGAACACAATGAACCACCAGATAAAAGGGGCCGAAGCACTTTGGCCCAAGCTTGACCAACCCTACTACTTTGACAAGGCAGCTAACAGAAGCCAACCTTGTGACGCTAAGACAGATGGCGCGGAATTTTGCATTGATCTTAAAATACCCTACAGCGAAGCTATAAAGCTACGTAAAGAGATGAAAGCTTTCTATGAGGAGAACGCTGAAGAATCTTGGGGTGAGTTTGATGATAGGTTTACTATTATAGAGGGTAGTAAAAAAGAAAAGAACGCAGTGTTTAAAACACAGTGCAAAGTTAAAGCGGCCTATAATGACCGTCCGACTCCTAAACCCAAGCAATACAAAGCAAACTTGGAACCATTACCAGAAGACTTTCAGTTAACTACTGGTAGTACCGTAAATATAGAAGTAGGTTTCTATGCTTGGTCTAATCCTGCTATGGGTAGTGGAGTATCTTTAAGACCTAGAGCCGTACAGGTTATCGCGTTAGCTGAAAAAGTTGTATCCAACAGTTTCACTGCCCAAGAAGGTTATGGGTCTGAAGAAGGTGAAGAAGGTCATTCCTTTACAGCAGTGGGTGATACACCTGCTAAAGTAGATGAGGAGCCTGACGAACCCGAAGAGCCAAAAGCTATAGTAAAGAGTAAGAAAGCCCCACCTAAAGAAGATTCATTAGACGATCTAATAGATGAATGGGATGAATAGACTTTAGGTTTCGTCGCGGGTAGGGAGTTATATCCCGAAAACAGCGGGTTCTTATGTAAGTTCTCCGCTGGTTCCGCGACTCTTTTTTTGGGGCTAAAATGGAAACAGAACTATTTTTAAATAGTGTGCTATGTAGTGACGGCTCGTATTGTCTATTCGCTTCTAATTCGAAAGCAAACAAAATAACACAAAAGTTTTTTGACAATACTACAGACCTATTAGCAACCGCATACAGACTAGATAGCGAGGGTTGGGATACCTATTTTGCACTATCTACGTTTATAACGTCCGAGTCTAGGACATCATCCAATGTACATAAACTAAAATCTTTTTTTGTAGACCTAGATTGTGGGCCTAGCAAAGATTACGAATCACAGGAAGAAGCTCTTTTATCGCTTAAAGATTTCTGTATAGCTAAAGGTGTACCCAAACCTACGATACTAAACTCTGGTAGGGGCATACATGCATACTGGCCTTTAGAAGAAGCAGTACTTCCAGAAGAATGGTTACCAGTAGCAAGGAGTTTTAAGGAAGTACTTTCCAAAAATAAGGTATATGCAGACCCTGCGGTTACCGCAGATACTGCTAGGGTACTACGTATCCCGTTAACCCATAACCACAAAACTACTCCTCCAGCATTAGTAAAACTTATAAGTAAATTCGCTGAACCTTTAAGCTTTGATACATTCTCTAGGTTCTTCGGTGTAGAACAAACCCCTATACCAAGAGCAAAAGGCTCCCCCAAGAGCGCAGTTATGGATGCCTTACTTGGTAGCAGAGAGTCACGTTTTATAGACATAATTAAGAAGACTAATGCAGGTAGTGGGTGTGAGCAGTTAAGTCTGATAATGACAGACCAAGAGAATACTAGTGAGCCTATGTGGAGAGCAGGGCTTTCTATAGCTAGATTCTGTAGTGATGGAGATAAGGCAGCTAGAAAACTATCTAAAAAACACCCTAATTATTCAGAGGAAGAGACGGTTAAGAAATATGGTCCAATCAAAGGGCCATACACCTGTGCTAAGTTTGATGAGTTTAGTCCTGATATATGCCCTAGTTGCCCAAATTGGGGGAAAGTTAAATCCCCTATTGTATTAGGTAATGGCTTCAAAGAAGCTGAAACCAGTTCTTCAATACCTGACTACCCTCCCCCCTATTTTAGAGGGGCTAATGGGGGAGTGTTTTTACGCTCTTCTACGGCAGATGGGGATGTAGATGAGAAACTTATTTACCATAATGACCTATACGTAGTTAAAAGAATTCACGATCCAGAACTAGGGGAGAGCGCCGTTATGCGGTTACATCTACCTAGAGATGGGGTACGTGAATTCACTATACCTCTAGCAGCTATTACTTCTAGGGAGGAGTTTAGAAAAGTAGTAGCTTCTCAGGGAGTAGCTGTTACTAAAATGGATGATCTGATGTCTTACACAACTAGTTGGATAAATGAATTACAAGCTAACAGCGTAGCTCAAGATGCACACAGGCAGTTCGGCTGGACTAGCCCTAAGATGGAGGCATTCGTACTAGGTAACCAGAAGATAACCGCAGACGGTATAGAGTTTAACCCCCCATCTAATAACACTATAGGTCTATTTGACGCTTTTGAACCTAAAGGTAGTCTAGAAGAGTGGAAAGAGACTATAGATTTTTGGAATAAAGATGGGTTAGAACTATACCAATATGTCTTAGGTACAGGGTTTGGTTCAGTTCTTATGGAGTTCTTTAACGCTAACTGTGCTGCTATGCACCTACATAATTTAGACTCAGGGGTAGCTAAAACTACGGCTATGATTGCCGCTACAGGTATATGGGGGAACCCAGTGAGACTTATAATGGATAAGGAGGACACCTTTCTAAGTAAGATGAACCGTGGGGAGATATACCACAGCTTACCTTGGTGCATAGACGAGATAACTAACCTTACCCCCAAGCAAGCTTCTGACCTTATCTACCAGTTTACCTCTGGTAAGCAACGTGCTCGCATGGCATCAAGTAGTAATGTAGAAAGGTTTAGGGGACATGCTTGGAGCTTACTATCTAACACTACAGGTAACGCTAGTATTATCGAACGTGTGAGTATGGCTAAAGCTATGCCCAAAGCAGAGGCACAGAGGGTGCTAGAGTGTTATGTACCTAATGTGAAACACCTGTTTGATTCTATAGAAGAGACTTATGAGTTTGAAGGGGCAGTTAAATACAAGCAGTTTGGTACCGCAGGTATACCCTTCGTACAATATATAATGAATCACTTAGAGGAAGCTGAAGCACTTACTAAACAAGTTAAAAAGTATGTGGATAAAGAAGGTACATTGAGTCAGGAAAACCGTTTCTGGTCTGCACATATAGCAGCTACCATGTCTGGGTTAATACTGGCAAAACACGCAGGGCTACATAACTTCCCGATAAAAAAGATATTCAAATGGGTAATAGAGGTACTACTTCCTCAGAACAAACGTAATACAGAAACAAGTGATGCCTCAGTATTTGACATAATGAACGATTTCTTCAGTGAGCATATAAGTAACATCCTGCAGATAGAGAGCACTCAAGACCTACGTAAGATGCATGGTAATGGGCTAGATGATTTAGTTATACCTGATGTAATGGCTAGGGGTAAGTTAGTTGCAAGATACGAACCTGATACTAAGAAGTTTTACGTGGTACCTAAGATACTCAAAAATTGGTGTGGTGAACTACAGATAAATTATGGGTACTTAGTCAAGCAGATAAAAGAACACTGTGACGGTAAACGAGAGAAAGTTAGATTAGGTAAGGGTACCAAATTAGTTCTCCCTGCGGCTGACGTACTAGTTATGAAGTTTGACTTAGATGAAGACGAAGAACCTAGAGATACTACGGGCGTATGACCTATACCCTGATGGGGTAAAGATAACCGTGGAGTGGGACGATATGGTAGTCGGCGCTTCTGCGTTCATACCATGTATAAACACTACAAAAGCGAAGAAACAGCTTAAAGTAGTGTTTAATGCTAAGGAATGGGCACTTAAAGTAGATATAAGGGTAGAAAGTGGGTTTCTGGGGGTGCGTGTATGGAGAATTCTATGATAGGATTCGCCTAGCGGTGTTTGGTCATACCGTTCTCCTATGGTAGCTCCCCCCTTAATTGGGGGAGTTATTATTCTTCTAGTATTGGGTTGTACTCAGAATTGCTGGATGTATCCCCGTTGAAAGCCCTATTTCTATCGTCTGAAATCTTTTGAACGTACTCCTGCATGAATCGAGGCACGTACACCCCGTTGACATACTGACCCTCACTTCGCCTAGCGTTATATGCTGAATCTTTTAGACTACGAATTAATATTGCTGATCCGGGGAACTTTACGGCTTCTTTATTGTTAAACGCCTCTCGGTCTTCCATAACTAAAGCCATCTTTGGAGCGTCAGACTCCGCTTCCGCTTCCCTATAACGCTTGTATATATCTGCTCTTTTCTCTGCTACTGCCTTACTCATCCTTCTGTATCTAGCACTCATGTCTGACCTATACGCCACTTCTGAAGGGCGGAACCCAAAGAATTGCAGGGCTAACTCACCTCTGGTTACATCTGCGTATATAGGGTGCCCATCCCTAGATCTATATCCCTCCCTAGCTAACCGCCCAAAAGAAGATTTCCAATTATTAGCTAACCCCGGAGGTAACATTTTTTCTATACCCCTTTCTGTTTCTCCGTTATAGACATCTAGCCCACCCTTTACAGTATTCTGAATAGTAGATCCAGAAGGACCGACTGCAAGCTGTGCTACAAAAGCAAAGAAATCTGGTCTTGTGTTCCATTTATTTTGTTGGAGGATAAGAGAATTTAATTTAGCTCTATCAGTTATGTCGATACCTAAACCGTAGTTTATAAGCCCTTTGTAGAAGAGTTCTTTTAGATTTAGACCGGGCGTTAAATTAGCTAAAGAGTCTTGCGCCTTCTCCTCTGCAGTCTCGTCTTCTGGGGAGACTAGTTCGTCTATCAATGCTTTGGCAGCTACTATCCCCCATAGAGGCATACCTTTTACACCTAATAAAAATAAAGTGTGTAGGTGTACAAAAATAAACTGTTTTAACGCTTCGTTCCTAAGAAGCTTATCTTTTACAGTATTCCCTTTATACATAACTTTTATGGCAGAAACCCCAGTATTTAACATCAAGGTATTCATTTTAAAGCCATAAGTCTTATACATAGCCATCACACGAAACATATGTTTCTTTGCTATTTCTGGACCTGTCTCTAGAAAAATACCCCCGTTAGTTTCTGTAGCCGTATACATAGCTTTTACCGCTGCATTTTGCATCTGTATTGGTGTTAGGGTATTAGGATCATTAGTTCCTTTTGGTTTATTTTTCTTATTTAAATCTCGTATTCTTTGTAGCTCTAGTTGGTAGGCGGCTACTAAAGTAACTTGGCGGTTAATTCTATCCGCTGTGTTAAACATAGCTGCACCTACTGAGGTAGCTACCTCGTAAGCATTTTTAACTTTATTACCTTTTTTCTCACGCCCTCCTTCTGATATGTTTAGGGTGTCTTGTAAGAATGTTCTGTTTAACTGTCCTGTAGCTAAAGCATAAGTAATTAGGGGTAGTAGATCCTCCATATCTTGTATTTTTTTAGAAGCTTCTTCTGGAGAAACCCCTATGGAGAGATTTTTAAATACACTAGGCTTTATTCGGTATTCTTGTTTTTTACCAACCTTTACTAACTCCACGTAGTTATCTATACCTGCGTCGAGAGATCTCATATCTACGGAACGCATTACTAACCCAGTAGCTTCCATTAACGCACTACCCGTTTCATTCCACCCATACCTACCTGCAAGCATCGGATACACTACAAAGGGTATTTGCCCCATCTGTATTACCGCTGAAGATACGTTCATCCATATAGACTGTATGAAGGCAAACTGATTAAGATTTTTGGCTATGTCTTCAGCTATACCAGTAGGGGGATTCGATGCAAACTGCACATCCCTTAGAAGCCTATCCCGTATCAATGCTATAGCACTT
>TARA_R110001599_G_scaffold353461_2_pt1 | contig 21553 bp, 21 predicted proteins | sample TARA_R110001599 | Tara Oceans TARA_R110001599 (sample SAMEA4398360) | marine metagenome | biome: Polar Biome; feature: [MES] marine water layer (ENVO:01000295) within the mesopelagic zone...; material: water (ENVO:00002006), including particulate matter (ENVO:01000060) such...
GACAGAGGATTATAGGTGCTTAGAATTTTTGATTGCGGACTTTATCAAAAGCACGGTATAAAACAACTAGCGCCAGCGCCTCACTTACAGCTAGCAAGATCAAACCCAGCAAGGCCAAAACAACAGATATGAAAGCCAATCCGGTCAGTATGGCTACAATTCCTGCTACCAAAGCCATGTTGCCAAATTCCTTTTGATACTTGACAAGCCCATAACCAAATACTAAGTAAATACTTCCAAAAACGATGGATTCACCGGTCATCACAGCCATGGCATAGGTGTCGTCCAAATAAAACAAGTAGAGATCTGCGGCAATACAAATTACAATTCCAGCGACACCTAGTAAGGAAGCAGGTAATATCCAGTTATTTTCCCAGAGTCGTCCTAACTGATAAAATCCAAGCATAAAACAAGAATAGAACAATAGTATGCCTAGTTTGACCAGTGTATATTCCCATGGAGAGATATCAGCATCCATAGAAATGGTCAGTTGATAGTCCATAAAACCTTCCCAAAAGGCCAATAGAAAATACAGCAATCCACTAAGGAACGCCAAAAAAATCCATTGAGCAGCTTTTTTACTGCCTTTTGGGACAGTAGTTTTTTTCTGCCATTGCTCAATGTCTATATCGAGTGCTGCAAAAATAGAGCGAATTGTATGTCCTCTGGGGGTGACTTCTCCTGCCTCTATCCGTTGGATTGTTCGCACATTGATATTACAACGGGCGACCAGTTCTTCCTGGGTAAGACCGTTGGCTTTTCTAAGCTCAAGTATTTTCTTTCCTAATTCTGGTTGTTCCATAATTGTCGCTTGTTTTATTTCTGCTGCAATGTCTGATAAAAATCAACGATTCAGCCTGTATTTACAACGGATTTGACCCGACATTTGCCTGACATTAGGCTTAGAAAGCCAGAAACAATGCAAAATACCCTTAATTTGTTAGGATGATAAAATCAGCTAGTGCTTCGTTGGTACTCCAATCTTGGTCATCTTCCTTTGGATTAGCAAAGCAGGAAATGGTGACGAGATTTAATTTTCGTTTTCTCTTTTTCAATTCCGAGACGGTCCCGAGACGCTCATCGCTGTGGAACCTGCCCGTAAGGTGAAGGATTTTCGTGTTTCGGTTTTTTCGGTGTGCCTTCAGTATGCTTTCTGCCATGGTGGCATCTCTTAGGAGTTGGGCATGAAAAACTGTAGGTCCCATGCTATGGGTATGTGCGCCCATTGCTGCATTGAATTTCGTGAGGTAGGCATCGTCCTTTTCAGGGATTTTCACCTTAGCATACAGATGACGGGCTTTTCTGTCGAGTTGGTTTAGGGAGCCAAGGCCTTTTCGGCTGACCATGTTGGCATACCTTTCGGGAACATTGGCTGCGACTACCTTTTGATTACGATCTTTTGCCAGATTTACCATTGGCGCATAGGCTGAATAGTTATTCCAGGCTTTTCCGGCATGTAGAAGTTTGCTTTCTGTAATCAGTCCTGCTAAGTATTCATTCAACACCCTCTGCACATCTCTTTCAAACATCTCCATACTTAAGGTTACGGATTCATGACTTTCCAATAACCTTTTGTACAACTGATATTGGAGGACATGTCCAAGACTGTCATTATGTTCTTCCCCAAAAACAATAATGTCTGCACTGTTTAGCCTTTCTACCAGTGAATCTAGAGAGAGTAGGTTTCCAGTTGCAGTTTCATAAATGGTATAGTTTTGCTTATGGAGGTCCTTTGGTGGGAGTGCTGCTTGTTGTAACAGGAATAAAAATAGACTAGGGATGAATAGAAGCATTTATGGAAGGTTTTTAATGGAGAATTAAAAATACATCTTTAGAGTTTTCAAATTAGCACCCATTTGGGCAAGATTTGAAATAATGGCCAGGGAATTTTGCGTTTTAGACCTAATGTCCGCCGTGTTTTATTTCTTCAATACAACATTTTTTAATCCAATCTCGTCTAAGATTTATATTTATTTCAACCATATCTTACTCAAATTTATTCAAAGATGATCAAAAAAGGGATGATTGCACTCCTAATAATCGTTGGAGTTGCTCAGATAGAGGCTAAAGCCCAGCAGGAATTCAAGATTGTTACTGTTGTAGAATCTATTGTACCTATGGGGATTGGTAGGTCTCGAATTATTGACAGTCAGTCGGAAAATAATTATGAAAAATTCACCACTGATAGGACAGATGGAAAGAAAAGCAACCAAAAGGAAATTAAGAGGTCCGCTATAAAAATTGATGAACTGGAAGAAACCAAGCTGCTAAACTTTTTTAGTGCCACTGGTATTAATTTTCAAAACATAGCCTCTAATGATGCAGTTATTGCTTCTAAAATTAATACCATGTTGGCTGATGGATGGAAGCTTACCTATGTCACAAGTGGAGTAGAGAGCAATGCAGGAGCAGATGATGGAAAAGGCATTTTTATTACCCGTTTGTTTTTCTCAAGGTAGTCCGTCCTAACTAAGCAATAGGAATAAAAAAAGGGAGTTGTTCAACAATTCCCTTTTTTTATTCTCGTAAAAATGGTGGTAACCGTAATTTTACAGGAATAACTTTTCAGAATTCCAGCCATAATTGTACATTTCGGATAGATGTATGACAAGCCTTTTACCAAACAAATAGAGGACCTGGATCCTAAGGAAGATTTTGAGAAAATTTGCTTTCTGCTTACTTATCATTGTTTTCCATGGGACATGGAGAAGGCTTTAGAATTTGCCTTGTTCAGGACATTTGCGGTTCCCTCAGTTTCTCGCTTGCTTGTTGCTACCGGCGAGTTTATCAAGCACACGCGTAAACGCTACGATGATACGGAGTTATTACTGTACGAAATTCTGGAAAACGGAATAGACAGTGAGCGAGGCAGTGCAGCTATTGACCGAATCAATAATATGCATGGCAGGTACAAAATTCCCAACAGAGATTACCTTTATGTGCTATCTACTTTTGTTTTCGAACCGATTCGTTGGATGGATCAATGGGGTTGGCGTCCTTTTACTACCGGGGAAAAAGAAGCCATTCTTAACAATTACCTGAAATTGGGAGGGAGGATGCACATTACCGATATTCCTCAAACACTTGCTGATTTTGAAGCATTTAATCTGGCTTATGAACGTGAGCACTTTGAATTTCATGCTTCCAATGCTGCTGTAGGCAATAAGACGCTTGACCTTTTATTGGGTTTTTATATGCCCAAATGGTTGTTTCCGGTAGGCAAACCTGTAGCACTTTGCTTGATGGATGCGCCTTTAAGGAAGGCGATGGGCTACCAAAAGCCGCCTAACTGGTTAATAAAAACAATAAAGCAATCCATGATTTTACGCGGCAGGTTATTGCGATGGTTGCCAGAAAGGAAAAAGGCAATGTTAGGAACGCTTCGCAAACGGAAAACCTATCCACAAGGATATAAAGTTGAGGAATTAGGGACTTTTAGATAATCTGCGATTATTGTTTTAAATCTTTTGATGGGTAAGGGCAATGTCTACAACCGCTACCGCAGCATTTTCCACGGAGTAAATGATAGGCTTTGGTAAAGACCATTAAGCCATCTTCAAAATAGTAATGCAGTCCTTCTTTGAGTAGCTGGGGTGGAGGTAGCTTGTTTTCTTTTGGCATTTATTTGATGCTGTAATCCAGCTTCATGGTTATTGAAGCAGTTTTGGCTTTAGCGGAGGTATTAAACGTTCCTCCCCAAGAGTAATCTTCTCCTGAATTTTGACCTGTAATCTGGAATATTCCCATATTGGCGGATATCAAATTACTAAGCGTTGCCCCTGAATTTTTAGCGATCATTTCGGCCCTTAGCTTTGCATCTTCCGTAGCTTTAGATATTAATTCAATTTTCAAATCAGCCAATTGGGTGAAGTAATAGCGAGGTGCCTGGGAATAAAATTGAATTTCCTTATTGAGTAACTCTGTGATTTCTCTGGCTGTTTTTTCTACCTTTTCTACTTCTCTGGATTCGATGGTAATGGTTTGGCTAAGTATATAGCCTAAAAAGGTATTGCCCATAAATCTCCCTTCATTGTTGTATTCGGCGCGTGTGTTTTGTCTGGTTTGAACAGCACTGAAGACAATTTCTTCCTGTGCGATTCCCTTGGAGTTGAGGTAGGCAGTAACGGCCTGTCTGTCTTTTTCAAGCCCAGAGTAAGCGTCTCCAAGGCTAAGCGCTTCTTTTTCAAATAACCCTTCCCAAACGATGAGGTCTGATATAAAATCAGTTTCTCCAAGGCCTGTTACTGTGATTTTAGCAGGTGCCTGATTTCGTTTCCAATAGGCATTGCCAAGTACAATAGCAGAAACAATGATTGCGAGGGCAAAAATGACTGCTGTAAGATGCTGTTTCATAGGGAAGGCTTTTGATTTACCTAGAGATATACGGGAAAGCGCAACAAATTTACGTAATAATTGGTGTTTTTTTGAACCCGGATTATGTAATAGGATTTCTCCGCCCTGACACAGGGCGGAGAAATCCTATTACATAATCCGGGTTTAATAAGTAGCTTTTAAAGCTGCACTACGATTTGTAAATATTTCGAATATGAAAACATGACATTAATCATGTTAACACCTACTTATTGTCAATTCACCTCTGGGTTGGTTGGTATAGCTTTGTGGAAAATAAAAGGTATATGCAAACCAAGCTAGATACACAATTTGCTTTTCCCAGTCAACTGATCAATGCCCACCACGAAGTCCTATTAGCAGAGGGCTTTGGTTTGGAACTAGGTCAGCCACTCGATAAGAAACAATTTACCATAGGTAATCAACCTGTGCTATATACCGCACATCTTCCAAAAGTTTTGGATTGGCTTCATGGATTGGATCAGCCTAGTCTTTTGGAAAAAGAACCATGTGATATACCGGTTTTACTTTACGACAGAGCACTATCTTTTGATCGCTTACTTTTTCACTATGATGGTAGCCCTGCCTCTGCCAAGATCATCAAACAATTCTTGCACTTATTTTCTAACAATATTAAAAATAGTAAAGCCACTATAATATCACCTGCATTTATACCAAAGTCTAAATTAAAGGAAGAGCAAGAGCTTATTCAAGAAGTCACCAATTCTACTTCCGAAACCTCATTTATTAAATTTAACTTTAATAGAATCGGTGATTTCTGGTCTTATGCAGTCAAACACCAAAAAACGGTGCTGGTTACTACTAAGAATAATCAGGCGGATTTGGCCAAAGTGCTGTTTCATTTCTATAAAGGGGGACTTTGGTACGAAAAATTATCATTTTACCTGGCTTTATAAATTATTATTTTTAATGATATTCATCATGTTTTTTTATATTAAAAGATTAACTTGTCTGAAAATGCAGGAAATGCCAAGCAAAACAGAAAAAACCAAAACAATCTGCTGTTATCACTGCGGGGAAAGCTGTGATGATGAGCTCCTTAAGCGTGACGAGAGAAGTTTTTGTTGCACAGGTTGTCTTACTGTTTATGAGGTATTGAATGATAATAATTTATGTGATTATTACGATATTGAAGCTGCACCAGGGACAAATCAGAAAAAACAAATTGTAAGAGAAAATCAGTTTGATTATTTGGATGATGTGGATGTGTTTAATAGGTTAATAGACTTTAAGGATGAAGAACAGGTTCATGTTACTTTTTACCTTCCTATGATACATTGTGCGTCCTGTATATGGCTTTTGGAAAACCTTTACAAGCTTAACCCTGCTATTACTTATGCTCGGGTGGATTTTATAAAAAAGAAGGTCCAAATTAAATACCAGAGAAAAGAAACAAATTTGAAGTCAGTGGTAAGCTTGCTATCCAATATTGGCTATGAACCGAGTATTAATCTATCAGATATTGAAGAAAAGATAAGCAAAAAGTACAACAAGAAACTTATCTACCAATTAGCGGTGGCAGGATTTTGCTTTGGCAATATGATGTTTTTCAGTCTCCCGGAATATTTTTCGGAGGCGGAGCTTCTTGGAACTGGTTTTAAAAACCTGTTTAATTACTTGAATATTCTTTTGGCTTTGCCTGTAGTTTTTTATTCTGCCACAGACTATTTCCGTTCTGCATGGATTGCTATAAAGAATCGCTCAGTAAATATGGATGTGCCCATAGCCTTGGGGATTATAAGTTTGTTTACTTATAGCTTGTTTGAAATCTTTATTTCTGGGCAAGAGGGTTATTTAGATACTTTAGGCGGCTTGCTATTTTTTCTTTTAATAGGTAAATATTACCAGCAGAAAACTTTTGATACGCTCTCTTTTGATAGAGATTATAAGTCCTATTTTCCAATAGCCATTACCAAAATGGTAAAGGACCTAGAGGAAGTTATACCGCTAATAAAACTTAATGTTGGTGATATTATTAAAGTACGGAATGAGGAATTGGTGCCAGCAGACAGCTTGCTTTTAGTTCCGGAAGCATCTATCGATTATAGTTTTGTGACGGGGGAGGAAATTCCTGTCCCTGTAAAAAAAGGAGACCTGGTATACGCTGGGGGTAGACAAAAAGGGGCTGCCATTACCTTAGCGGTTCAGAAATCGCCCTCCCAAGGTTATCTAACTGATCTCTGGAATCATGAAACCTTTTCTAAGAGTGAACAAGAAGACTCATTGGCTTCCTTGTCAAATCGAATAAGTGGAAAATTTACATTCACTGTTCTTTTTATAGCATTTGGAGCATTGATATATTGGAGTTTTAATGACTTTTCAATGGGAATCAAGGCCTTTACCTCGGTATTGATCATTACCTGTCCTTGTGCTTTGGCAATGTCTACTCCTTTTACTTTGGGGAATGTGATGAGGATCTTTGGGAAGGGAGGCTTTTATTTGAAAAATACGCAGGTAATTGAAAAATTGGCTAAAATTGATACACTTGTTTTTGACAAGACAGGTACACTCACAGCTCCTTCTAAGGCCACTGTTTCTTACCATGGTGAAAGTCTAACAGATGAATCGAAGGGTATGATTAAGGCTTTGGTAAATTTCTCTAATCATCCACTGAGTAAGAGAATCAATCAATGGCTAGACAAAGTCAAACCTGTGGTATTGGAAAATGTAGAGGAGATTTCCGGGAAGGGACTAACCGCTAAATACAAATCCAAGACCATAAGCATGGGTTCGGCGCTTTTCTTAGGCTTAGGAGACGAAAGCAAAGTAGTTAATAAAGGTAACGAGGTACATTTGGTAATTGATGGAATGCATTGGGGTGTTTTCAGTATTGCAAGTGGGGTACGTGAAGGCATAGAAAAGATGATTCCGGATTTGACAGAAACTTATGATGTAGAATTGCTATCCGGAGACAATAACCATGAGGAGAAATATTTAAAGGAAGTATTGGGTAGCAAGGTAGCCATGCATTTTCAGCAGTCGCCGAAAAGCAAATTGTCCCATATAAGAGCCATACAAGAGCAAGGAAAACATGTTTTAATGGTAGGAGATGGGCTTAATGATGCAGGTGCTCTCAAGGCAGGTGAAGTGGGGATTGCTGTAACAGACAATATATCCCATTTTAGCCCGGCTAGTGATGCGGTGTTGGATGGAGAAAAACTTAACTTACTTCCACAGTATTTGAATTTTGCAAAAACAGGTAGGAGAATAATAAAGGCCAGTTTTGGTTTAAGTTTCACCTACAATGCCGTAGGGATCTTTTTTGCTGTTCAAGGATTAGTAAGCCCGGTCTTGTGTGCAGTTTTAATGCCTGCAAGTAGTATTTCAGTGGTTTTGTTTACAACGATTGCCACCAATTACAAAGCATATAGAATGGGATTAAATGAAAATGAGATGATAAAATGGAAGTAATCTTTATTCTGATAGGAGTGAGTTTATTAATGGCTGGAGGGTTTTTATGGCTTTTTTTCAAAGCGATGAAAGGCGGTCAGTTTGATGATCAACACACCCCTGCGATCAGAATACTATTTGACCAAAAAACAAAAAATAAAGCGAACAAAAAACCACCTAAAAAAAAGAAGTGATATGTCAGGAACGACACTTGAAAAGTTTAGTTACGATAACAAGATCGTAAAATTCTTCGGCGCAGCCACCATGATATGGGGATTGGCTGGTATGCTGATAGGGTTGCTTGCTGCCACCCAGCTATTCTTACCCGAAGCAAATTTGGGCAATCCTTATACGACCTTTGGCCGGATAAGGCCGCTTCATACGAATGCGGTAATATTTGCCTTCGTAGGAAATGCCATTTTTGCTGGCGTGTATTATTCTATGCCACGACTCCTAAAGGCTCCAATGTGGAATAAAACCCTAAGTTGGATACATTTTTGGGGATGGCAGGCCATTATACTTTCTGCGGTCATTACCCTTCCATTGGGTTTGACTTCCTCTAAGGAGTATGCGGAACTTGAATGGCCAATTGACATTGCTATTACCATAATATGGGTAGCATTCGGAGCCAATATGATTGGAACGCTGATTAAGCGACGTGAAAAGCACATGTATGTGGCCATTTGGTTTTACTTGGCCTCCTTCGTAACGGTAGCGGTTTTGCACATTTTCAATTCCCTCGCTTTACCAGTGTCTTTATTTAAAAGTTATTCTGCTTACGCTGGTGTACAGGATGCATTGGTGCAATGGTGGTATGGTCACAATGCGGTTGCATTTTTCCTCACCACACCTTTTCTAGGTTTGATGTACTATTATTTGCCGAAAGCAGCAAATAGACCTGTATTCTCCTATAAGCTTTCGATCGTACACTTCTGGTCTTTGATATTCTTATATATCTGGGCAGGACCACACCATTTGCTTTACACAGCATTACCTGAATGGGCTCAGGTTTTAGGTGTTGCTTTTTCCATCATGTTGCTTGCCCCAAGTTGGGGTGGAATGGTTAATGGACTGCTTACGCTTAGAGGAGCTTGGGACAAAGTAAGGGTAGACCCTGTTTTGAAATTCATGGTGGTAGCTGTAACGGCATACGGTATGGCTACGTTTGAAGGACCGCTACTTTCTATTAAAAGTGTAAACGCCATTGCCCACTATACTGACTGGATAGTTGCCCACGTGCATATTGGCGGATTAGGTTGGAACGGATTCTTGACTTTCTCTATGTTGTATTGGTTATGGCCAAGAATGTGGAGAACGAAATTATTCTCAGTTAAATTGGCAAATACTCACTTTTGGTTGGGTACATTAGGTATACTATTTTATGCCTTACCAATGTATGTGGCTGCGCTGACACAAAGTTTGATGTGGAAAGAATTTGCAGACACAGGACGTTTGGCTTACCCTAACTTCCTTGAGACTGTTATTCAAATTGTTCCAATGTACATGCTTCGTGCATTTGGTGGACTACTTTACCTAAGTGGTGCGATATTGATGGTTTATAACTTGGTTAAAACAGCTGCCGCAGGGTCCTTCCTTGAAGAAGAAGAGGATGAAGCACCAGCTTTGGCCAAACATGTTCCAGAAAAGCAAGAATTTTGGCACAGGGCATGGGAGAGAAAGCCTGTCTTTTTCACCATATTGGCAACCATAGCCATTTTGATTGGTGGTATAGTAGAAATCATCCCTACCATTCTAGTGAAGTCCAATGTACCTACAATTAGTAGTGTGCAGCCTTATACTCCTCTGGAGTTGCAGGGTAGGGACTTATACATTTCCAATGGTTGCGTTGGTTGTCACTCTCAAATGATCCGTCCTTTTAGGTTTGAGACAGAACGCTATGGAGAATATTCTAAGGCAGGAGAATTTGTTTATGATAGACCATTTTTGTGGGGATCTAAACGAACTGGTCCAGATTTGCATAGAGTAGGGGGGAAATATCCAGATAGCTGGCATTACCACCACATGGTGAATCCTAGAGACATGTCTCCAGGTTCCTTGATGCCTCCTTATCCATGGATGACTACCAATATCATGGATCATAGCAATATTGGAGCTAAAATCAGAACCATGCAAAAGTTAGGAGTGCCGTATGCAGAAGGCTATGATGTAAAAGCAATAGAAGATCTTCAAAGTCAGGCACAGGAGATAGCAAATGGCTTGAAGGAATCTGGTATTGAAGTATTGCCAGATACGGAGATTATTGCTTTGATAGCTTACCTACAACGATTAGGTACAGATATTAAAAATGGTTCTTCTGGAAACCAATAAATTAAAAAGAGATGAAAAAAGATATTTTAAGCTCAATGGAAAATATTGAGATCTACCCCATCATTTCCTTATTGATATTTGTAATTTTCTTTATCGGAATGTTTTGGTGGGTCCTACAGGTAGATAGAAGCTATGTGGACCACATGAAAGAAATGCCACTCAATGATGAACCTCAAAACGATAAGTCTAATGAAAACGTTTAAACTGATTGGAGCCACCCTGATGTGTTTGTTGATGGCAGTTCCTGGCTTTGCTCAGGAAACGGAAACAAGCTTTTTAGCACAAATGCAACAAATGGACAGTAATACATTGCTATTACTCGCCATTATTATAGTCGTTTTACTAGTTATTGTCATCATCATAGGAGTGATGGTTTATATGTTGTCATTTTTAATGACGGTTCTAAGAAAGGAAAATCCAGCCCTCGCAGCAGAGCCTTCCTGGTGGGAATCATTCAAGACTAAATATGTGGTAGGGAAATATAGGCCGATCGAGGAAGAAAAAGACATTCAGCTAAATCATAGTTATGATGGGATTGTGGAGCTTGATAACTTTATGCCTCCTTGGTTAAAGTACGTGTTTTACCTGACCATTTTCTCCGCTGTTGTATATTTCCTCAATTATTCTGTGCTTGGAATTGGTCAGACTCAAATAGAGGAATATGAAGCCTCCCTAGAACAAGCAGCCCTAGAAGCAGAAGCAAGAGGAGCCATGATGCTGACTTCTATTGATGAAACCAATGTGGAAGTTGATATGTCAGCTCCTGGTTTAGCTGCAGGTAAGGAACTGTTTACAGGCAATTGCGCCGCATGCCATGCCATGGATGGTGGTGGTGGAGTAGGTCCAAACCTCACAGATGAATACTGGCTTCACGGTGGAGACATCAAAAGTATTTTTAAAGTAGTGAAGTATGGTGTAATTGAAAAAGGTATGATACCTTGGCAAGACCAGTTAGGTCCTGAGGAAATGCAACAAGTATCCAGTTATATACTTTCTTTGCAAGGTACCTCACCAGCAAATCCTAAGGATCCTCAAGGCGAGAAATTCGAACCAACTATAGAACAACCTGTAGATGCATTGGTGGAGGAAGAATTGGGTGTAGAACCTGCGGAGTAAGGCTTAGAAGTCGGGTTTGGCATTTGGTTCAAACCCGACATTTTATATAAAAACTTCAAAAAAAATGGCAGTAAAAAACGAAAACCTAAACCCAGATAAATTCAGGGATGCCCTGGGTACTGTGAATCAGGATGGTGGCAGAAATTGGGTTTTTCCTAAAAAGGTTTCTGGTAAATTCTACCAGTACAGAACCTATTTTTCTTGGTTGTTACTAGGGATATTATTTGCCGGACCTTTTATTAAGGTGGATGGACGACCTTGGTTACTGTTCAATGTTTTCGAAAGAAAATTCATTATTTTTGGAGCTGTTTTTTGGCCGCAGGATACTCATTTGCTGATATTTTTACTTTTAATTTTCTTCGTTTTTATCATCCTGTTTACTGTGGTATTCGGTAGGGTCTTTTGTGGCTGGGCTTGTCCACAGACACTTTTTATGGAAATGGTTTTCCGAAAGATTGAGTATTGGATAGAAGGAGATGCCAATCAGCAGCGTAAACTGGACGCCATGCCATGGAATGCTGAGAAAATAAGAAAGAAGACCATTAAAATGTCTATTTTTATTTTAATTTCTTTGCTTATATCTCATACCGTGATGGCTTATCTTATTGGTATCGATAATGTAATGGAGATTGTTAGTTCTTCTCCTTCGGAGAATTTAGCAGGGTTTTTTGGTCTCTTGGCCTTTACTGGAATATTTCTATTTGTCTTCTCTTGGTTTAGAGAACAGGCATGTATTGTGGTATGTCCATACGGAAGGCTTCAAGGCGTATTGCTCGATAACCAATCCATCAATGTTACTTATGACTATAAACGTGGTGAACCTAGGGCTCCTATTAGGAAAAATAAAGTGGAAGAAAAGCCTGCTGGAGACTGTGTAGATTGTACGCTTTGTGTACAGGTTTGTCCTACTGGTATAGACATTAGAAATGGCGTGCAGATGGAGTGTGTCAATTGTACCGCATGTATGGATGCCTGTGATGATGTCATGGAAAAAGTAGACCGACCTAAAGGATTGATACGCTATGCTTCGGAAAACAGTATTTTAACGGGTACATCAAAATTAATTACCGGTAGGGTAAAGGCTTACTCTAGTATTCTACTATTATTAATTGTTGGCTTTGTTGCATTATTAGCAACAAGAGAAGATTTGGGAGCTACAGTCACCAGGTTTAGAGGGATGACTTATCAGGCCAGAGAGAATGCTCAAATAAGTAACCTATATGAAGTGACCTTAATTAATAAAACTTTTGATGAACAAGAGGTTACTCTTGTGCCTGCTGATCCTACCTTTACTTTGGAAAAAGTGGGGCATACAGATTGGAGGCTTGAAGGACAATCAAAATTCGAAGGTAGATTCTTTCTGGTTAAAGCTAAGAGTGATATGAAGATCCCTCAACAAAACGTTGATTTATTATTACAACAAAATGGGGAGACAATTGATAGGATTTCCACCAGTTTTATGGGACCTGTTGGAGAATAACAATACTTAAATGAATACGAAATGAACTGGGGAAATGGAATCTTATTGTTATTGTTGGTTTTTATTGGGTTGATGGTGACCCTGGTAACCATTTGTGTGAAACAGGATGATATACATCTGGTTACAGAGAATTATTATGCTGAAGAAATCAAATACCAGGAACATATTGATCGAGTGTCAAATACCAATGCCATGGAAGGCAAAGTCATGCAATTTGATGCAGCAAGTAAAACCCTTCAATTCAAATTGCCTATTGGTTCCAAAGGAGAGTTGCATTTATTTAGACCCTCAGATGCTCGGATGGATAAAAAAATTCAAATTGAAATAAAGGATTCTGAATCCAATACGATGTCACTGAAAGGGCTTGAACCAGGGTACTGGAAAATGAAAATGACTTGGGAAGCAGATGGTGTTGCTTTTTTCGAAGAAAAGAAAATTGATATTTAAATGATCTGGACAGCCTTTATTTGGGGAATACTTGGCTCATTTCATTGCATTGGAATGTGTGGGCCAATTGCACTTGCCTTAGCCGGTAAAGACAGAAATAAGTATTTGCTTAATAAATTGCTGTACAATTCGGGCCGTGCAGTGACCTATTCTTTATTGGGTGGTTTGGTAGGTATGGTAGGTTTTTCTCTTTCCTTGGCCGGAATTCAACAATGGGTTTCTATTGTTTTGGGTTTAATTATCATTGTACTTGCATTTTTCTATAAGGAATCTGAAAAATGGATTACAGGTTCCACTTTATCTTCCTCTTTGATAAAATTAAAGTCCCAGCTGGGAAAATCAATAAAAAGAGGTGGGCGCAAAGCGTTTTTTATCACAGGAGTCTTTAATGGATTTCTACCTTGTGGCATGGTGTACATGGCCTTGGTGGCCTCCCTAGCTCTTCAAAGCCCCGTAATGGGCATGGCTTACATGTTTGTTTTTGGTTTGGGTACTTTTCCAGTAATGATCTTGCTAATGTTATCCAAAGATATTTTTTCGATGAATTTTAGGGTGAAAATGAACAAGGCCATGCCTTATTTTGTGATGTTTATGGGAGTACTGTTTGTTATGAGAGGAATGGGGTGGGGAATTCCTTACCTAAGTCCTAAATTAGGATTGCCAACGGCCCATGCGGCTGAACTTCTAGATGCTGGAATTACGAATTGTCAATAATTTATTAACTCCTTGCTGGATAATAACCCTGAATACAAATAATGAAATTTATTCCGAGATAAGGAGGCATTTGGTCAAAAGGCTCATTCTGTCCAGATAAACCAATCGTTTTGTCATTCATATTTGAGTTTGAGGTGCCTGCAAAAGTTTCAACCGCATAAGGTGGTTTAAATCGGTTGACTTTTACATGAGATAGGGCAGGGAAATTGTCTTTTGGGTTGCTTGAAGTTGCTGCTTCAGAACTGGAATTTAATGTATGTGAATGGGCAGGCATATTCTTTTCTTCAAGTTTGGTGGCTTCTTGACCTCCTTTTTCACCTATTTTTTTTGTTGAAAGCCCTTGTCCATTTCCTATGCCAACAGGCATTCTTCCTCGCAAATCAGGTAATGCAAAGGTGGTTCTCCCATCCCCTCCATACATGTTTCCTATAATAGAGAAAAGACTTTGGTTGTCTTTAATTTTTAATAACCTTCCATCACAAATGGCATATCCTCTGGGGGCGAAATTTCCCGCAAACATTTTCACAACTCCTATGTACTCTTCAAACATAATATTATTGATTTACTATTGAACTTATATATTTGGATTTAATGGAATTTTCTTAAAAGTAATAAATTGTCATTCTAATGCAAAATTCAGTTTGATTTATTGTTTGTACAGGTATTTGATACAATAAATTCTGCTAATTGTGTAAATAGTCTACTCTTAGTTTAGTTGAAAATATGGTTTTTAGCCTTTTTTAAATTTTCAGAATAATAAGTTATTCGTGAACTTACTTTTTGTAATTTGTAATAGAATCAATTGGCAATCTAAAAATGATAAAAACCATGAATAAACTTTTCACGTGTATTTTGCTGGTTTTAATAAGCGTTTCAATCCATGCTCAGCATATAGAGAAATACCAAATTGTGACGGAAGCCGGAAATATTGAGGTGGAAGTTTACCCAGAGAAAGCACCTGTTACCGTTGAGAATTTCCGGGCATATATCAATAGTGGTGCTTATCACAAGTCAAGTTTCTTTAGAGTTTGCACGCCAGAAAATGAAGCAGATCGAAAAATAAAAATTGAAGTAATTCAAGGTGGAAATGTTGCTGATAGCTTATTGCTACCTGCTATTGCTATTGAAACAACCAAGTTTACAGGTCTCAAACATAAGAATGGAACACTTTCTATGGCTCGATTTGGACCTAATACTGCGCAAAGTTCTTTTTTTATATGTATCAATGATCAGCCAGAACTGGATTTTAAGGGGGCAAGAAATCCTGATGGATTTGGCTTTGCTGCATTTGGTCAAGTTACTAAAGGAATGGATGTAGTGAAAAAAATTCAATCTGGAGAGGAAACAGAGCAATATCTTATTAAACCAATTGAAATAATTTCAATAGCCCAGATCAAATAGAGGGGGAATTTAGGAAGGAAATTTTTAGAATTATATCCTATATAATTTATATTTAGCGATTAAAGTTTAAATAAAAATGCTTTATTTGTTATAGATTATAAACCCAAAAACCGATCTATGTTTATTTTTCTTTTGATTCTATTGGCATTGGCCATAATAATTGTGGCGATTATCAAATTTGAAATTCATCCTTTTCTTGCTTTGTTCTGTGGGGCCATCCTGTATGGTCTTATGTCAGGCATGCCCGCAGAGCTGATCATTAGTTCTATTACTGAGGGTTTTGGGGGAGTGCTGGGTAGGATCGGCTTATTGATTCTTTTTGGAGTAGTAATTGGTACTTTTTTAGAAAAATCAGGTGGTGCATTTGTAATTGCACAAAAGGTTTTGTCCTGGGTAGGAAAAAAGTCGGTCATGCTGGGAATGATGATTACAGGCTATATTTCTTCTATTCCAGTTTTTGGAGACAGTGCTTTTATCATGCTCAATCCCATCAATAAATCCCTGTCCTTTAAAGGGAAACTGCCGTATGCGGCTACTACAGTAGCCTTGACATTGGGGATTACTGCAACCCACTCTTTGGTGCCGCCAACCCCCGGACCCATAGCGGCAGCTGGAATACTTGACGCGGATTTAGGCCAGATAATTTTCTTTGGCCTAATCACTAGTGCACTAGGATTGGTACCATGTTATTTCTTTTGTAAATATTGGGTTTCAAAAATTCATTTGGTTCCTGTATTTGCTGAAATTGATAAACTGGGCAAAACAACAAAAAATCCTTCTCTAGGTAAATCCTTCATGCCTATCATCATTCCATTGGTACTAATTATCCTGTCTTCTATAGCAGCATACCCTACACAGCCTTTTGGGGACAATTTATTTACCTCTCTAATTTCATTTACTGGTAACCCTATAATTGCCCTGTTATTGGGTGCTTTTATGGCCTTTAGTTTGCCTGAAAAACTTGATAAAAAGGTATTGTCCTCTTCTGGTTGGTTTGGTGAAGCTCTGTTAATAGGTGCACCAGTAATTCTTATCACTGGTGCTGGAGGTGTCTTTGGTAAAATGTTGCAAAACTCTGGAATTGCTGATCAGATTAGTTCTATTATGACGGCAGGGAATTTAAGTTTGTTTTTACCTTTTGCAATGGCTTTTGCCCTAAAATCTGCACAAGGCTCTTCTACCGTTGCCTTGGTGACAACAGCATCAATTATGGTACCTCTGATGCCTGCCTTAGGTTTGGATACAGAGATAATGCGAGTGCTAACCGTATTGGCTACAGGTGCTGGAGCCATAGCCGTATCCCATGCCAATGATAGTTTTTTTTGGGCCATGACACAATTGTCAGGTATGAATATCAAACAAGGCTACCAGTCACATAGTCTAGGGACGGTCATTCTTTCCTTTACGGCTATGGCTATTATATTTATTCTGGCAACAGTACTGGCCTAACCATGAATAAAGTAAATAGGCTTATTTAGCTGTCCAACCACCATCTACAGTCAGTAAGGAGCCTGTCATATAACTAGCCGCATCACTGGCCAAGAATATGGCTGCTCCTTGAATTTCTTTTAGTTCCCCCCATCTTCCCAAAGCAGTTGCTCCAATTATAAACTGCTTCGTGGCAGGGTCATCAGCTACTGGAATATTCATTTCAGTAAGAAATGGCCCTGGGCAGATGGCATTTACTTTGATGTTGAATGGGGCCATTTCTATTCCAAAAGCTCGGGTCATTTGTACCACTGCTCCCTTGCTTGAGGTATAAGGGGTGCGATTAGCCAATCCCACTACACCCAGTGTGCTTGCCAAGTTAATTATTGCTCCTGACTTTTGGGCTTTCATATGGGGGACTACGGCACGACTACACAACCAAGTACCTGTAACGTTGATATTCATTACCTTTTTGAAATCGTCTAAACTGACTTCATCTATAGCTCCTCTAATATTAATCCCAGCACTATTTATCAAGATATCGATGCGACCAAAAGCCTCCATTGCATAGGCAGCCATCGCCTTGGTTTCTTCTTCTTTTGATATATCGGCTGTAAAGGAAAGTGCCTTCACACCAAACCCCTTGCTGATTTCTTCAGCTGCAATTTCGCCATCTCTTTCTGTTCTGTTTACGATTAGAATATTTGCTCCAGCGGAAGCAAGCCCAGCAGCCATGGCGAGTCCTAAACCCTTGGATCCTCCTGTAACAATGGCTGTTTTTCCATTTAGGTCAAATAATTTTATTCCTGGTAAGCTATTGATCATGGTTTTTAATTTATAGATTCAAATGTTTAATGCTGTATGTTAATGAGGTCAAAATATTGATTTCCTCCCTGGCCAACAACTCTTCGGTTTCCAGAGAGTCAATATGCGGTAGGTTTCTGCCATGGGTGTTAACCCAAGTAAGAATTTGAGATAATTCGAACGCAGGAACCTTTTCAAGTGTGGTCCAATAATCAGGAGTCAAACAGGGAATGAGTAATGGGTTTCTTGTTATCATCTCAAGATTAAAAGAAATTGAAGGGTTGTACTTTTTACAGGTGTTGACTATTTCCTTTAGGTTTAGTAGTCCCTCACCCAAAGGCACTTCTGATAAAAGAAATCCTTCTGAACAGGGTTTTACTGCCATGTCTTTTACATGAGTAGAGAATACATATGGAGCCAAATGTTGGGTGGTAGTTTTGGGCTGTTCCATAAGAGCAATGCTGTTACCAAAGTCCAAAGTTATTCCAACCCATTCACTTGAAACACCTTTTATCAAATGTAACAATTCATCAGAACGCCAATCTTTATGATTTTCAATGGCCAATTTAATTTTATGTTTCCGCAAAATCGGTTCGGCTTTTCCAAGCATGAGAATAGATTGCTTTTGGAAAGCCAAAAACTCTTCTTGGCTATGGATGGCCTCGTATCTCCTAGGTCCAAGGCTTACTGTTCTTAAAACTTTGATTCCAGCCTCTTTTGCCAGAATTATTTGTTTTTCAAAATCAGGCAATTGGCTTGTCATTTTTGGCATTCCTATTGACCCTTCTAGGTACATGTTAAGGTTTTCTCTTTGGTCTCTGATTTTATGACAAAAACCCTCAGTCCAACCATTGATGCCAACTTGAATTCCACCTGCACCGATTTTATGACAATGAGCGAGAAGTTCGCTCGCATCAGAGAATGCTGGATAATCACTACTCTGATGAGTAGCATGCCACCTCTTCCCATAGGAGTGGACCACTATTCCCAGTTTAGTATTGTCAAATATATCTGGTAATTCAGGCATGGTCATTGCCATCAATCCCAAGCTGGCATTTTTTAAAAAATCTCGTCTGCTATTGTATGAGGTTGGTAAAGAGTTGCCTTTTTTATTTTCCTTCATAATTTTTTCAAGGTTTGTTTGAAGGACTTACCGGAGGCTTGGAACGCAATAGTTCTTCAGGTTTCCACGGAATTACCCTTCCTTGGGTTGAGATTCTTATTTCTGCTACTGTGCCACCTTTTACCGCTGTGGCTTGGTTGTCCCATTCATTTCTTATATAGGTTAGAATGTTGGCAATAGTACTGTTATCCAAGCTGGCCATAGATGGCATTACTGGCAATATATCAGGACTACTGTATTTTACTCCATTTACCATGATGGTACCTTCCAGTCCATGAAGTAGGATCATGGCTAGTTGCCTTTCATTTCCTGTCACCCATTCAGATTTGTTTAGTGGAGGTCCCATTCTTTTAACTCCCTCACCATCCCCTCCATGGCAGCCTGCACAGGTGCTTAAAAAGTGCTGTCGGCCTTTTACAAACGAGGATCTTTCTGCATCAGATAGTTTGTTTATATTCAGTAAAGAGTCTGGTTTAATCTTTTTTCCTGGCCAAATGAATAGGTTATTCCATTGAGCAGTATTCAAATTGCTTTTTTCAAAATCGATAGTTTTAGAAAATTTTGGAGCAGTTTTTAGCTTGATTGGATCCGATTTTTTTTGGGCACCTGCCATAGACATGCCTGTGAAAATAGAATATGCCTGCCAATCTTTTGCAAGGTTGCGTTGCTCTAAGAGATTTAATAGTTTTAGCATTTCACGCTCGTTATTTTTTCTGCTGATGGCAGTTGCGACCATTTCCAGAAAGATGGCTTTAGATGGGGAGTGCTCCTTCCATTGGTTTTGCTTTATCAGGTAAAGTAGGAATGAATATTCATAATTATATAGGCTGCTTAGCGCACCATCTCTAAATATGGGTTCATCGATGTTGTTTTTTAAAATGCTAGCAATAGTGGTCTTTGATACCTCTTCTGACAAACTACCTGCAGTAAGAATCATCTGAAGAGCCAATTCTTCATTGCTAATGGTTTCCTGATTTTTAAGATAAAATTTTTCAAGGCGCTTTTTAACGTGATTGTTTTCTTTAGCAAGTTGCTCAGTTAGTCTTAGTACATGTATTATTACCTTTGGATGATAAGCGCCTAGATTATCCAATAATGTGAACAGGACGTTTTCATCCAATTTTTCAAGCCCTTCTAAAGTCCATAATGCATGGATTTGAGCCAAGTGATATTTTGAATTTAATGCCAATTCTTCAAGAAGCGGCACATTAAAGCTGTTGTTTCCTTCAACCAGAAGCCTTTGTGCCATGTCCCTGTACCATCCGTTGGGATGTTTTAAGGTTTCTACTAGTTCTGGTCCAGAGTAATTTGATAATCTGGGAACTGGTTTTGGTTGCCAATCTTTATGGGCTACACGCCAAATTCTCCCATAATGGGTGGGGAGAACCAATTTTCTTTTGATTGTAATGTCTTTCAAGTAGGGTGAAATGTAAGCACCATGCTGAATCAAGCCTCTATACATGTCTGAAATGTATAGAGCACCATCTGGGCCTGAAGATAAACTCACCGGTCGAAACCGCTCATCTTTTGATGCAATGATTGAATGCCCGATGTCTACAGCTTCTGCTGAAAGCTGGATGCCACTTGATACAATGGCATTCCTTCTTATCAAGTTGCCTGATGGCTCGCAGACGAACACATTTCCTAAATAAACTTTGGGAAGTCCATTACCTCTGAAATAAAAAGGAGAACAGGCAGAAGTGAACTCTTTTAGCTGATTTTGCTCATCCAATATTCCTGGAATATAGCCTCTATTGATGGCTAAGTTTTCTCTTATGGGATAGATTTCTCGATCTGATGTAAGTCCTTGGTCAAGACCTGAGGTAGTGCTGTGGTTTGCATTCCTAGTAAAATAATTGGGAGGAACCAGATCGGCATGTAGGGGAGACCAATTGTAGTTGTAATAAAGCCTGCCATAATCATCCTGACTTATACCCCATTGGCCTCGGAATTCGGTGCTGTCCTTGATCCATTGGTTGTTTTTAAACTTATATCTAAACCTAGATTTCGCATTGTAGTACCAATTGTCAAGACCTCTAAGCAATCCATTGCCGGAATGCTCCGGCAAATTGCTACCTGCATAATCAGCGTCAACCAATTCTTTTGTGTCAGCTTTCAGGTCCCCATCCAAGTCCTGGGTCCACCAAAGTGACATGTTTTCAACTACCAAGGCGCCTCCTTTAATTACTGCAAGTGCTCTGGGCATGACAAGGCTGTCTAAATAAATGGTGCTTCTATCCATTGTCCCATCTCCATTACTGTCTTCCAAAATAGAGATTCTTCCATTAGGGACTAACTCATTTGAACCTTCAATGTCATTCATAAAACCTTTCATCTCAACTATCCACATTTTCCCGTCTTCATCAAAGCTAGTAAATACAGGGTCTTGAACCATTGGTTCAGCAGCAACAAGTTGGATCGACAAATCATCATTTATTTCAAATAATTGTAGTGCTTGCTCAGGTAGGAGAGCTGGTGAAGGATCTCGATTTTTTGGTGAACAACAGCAAACAAGGGAAAAAATAATAATCCATATTCCGACCAGAAAGTAGGCCTTTAATAGATTTAGGAATGGATTAAACAAGGTTATTTGGGATTTGGTTAATTGATCTTAAATCTAATATTTGTTTGGTTAAATTCAAATTTTATTCAATAGAATGAATATGGTTGGAGTATTGTCAATTCATAATTTTTAAAAATAGTTTAAGGAAGTTGTTCTTTGGCCTTCTGTAGCTAAAATTGGCTTCTCACCTTGAATTAAACCTAGTAGTCTTATGGTTTTCTGAAACAGAAGTTTATTCGGGTTTTCATTATGTTGAATCATGCCGGTCTAATTTTATAATTGTTTGACTTTTCCTTAGGAATTAGTTTCTATTGAAAATTAGTCAGTGCAGAAAAAATTATAAGTTTAACCCGGATTATGTAATAGGATTTCTCCGTCCTGACAATAG
>TARA_R110001599_G_scaffold69414_18_pt1 | contig 21460 bp, 16 predicted proteins | sample TARA_R110001599 | Tara Oceans TARA_R110001599 (sample SAMEA4398360) | marine metagenome | biome: Polar Biome; feature: [MES] marine water layer (ENVO:01000295) within the mesopelagic zone...; material: water (ENVO:00002006), including particulate matter (ENVO:01000060) such...
CAGAACGACCTGATAGTGACCCTGCCGACGCGCGCCGCACGCCTGAAACGCAACAACCCGCGCGTGGTGCTGCGCGATCCGCCCCTGGACATCCCGCCACTGGAACTGAAGATGGCCTGGAGCCCGCTGTTGCAGCACAATCCCGCCAACCGCTGGCTGCGCAAACTGATTGCCGACACGGCACGCGAAATGGACAACCAGCCACCGCTGCCGTGAGCGCCGGCCCCTTTATTCAACACGCGAATGACCGCGATAAAAACGATAAATTGGATAAATTAAGCCCTCAGGCCGTAGACTAGCCCTTTTCCGGTGGGCGCAGGGCGCGCCCCACAGCCAGAGGAATGAACCCCCATGAGCGAGCGCATCATCGAAGGCGGCCTGCATATTGCAACGGCCTTGCACAACCTCCTGGAACAGGACATTGCACCCGGCACCGGGGTGAGCCCCGCACAGTTCTGGCAAGGGCTGGATGCTATCGTGCGCGACTTCGCGCCCCGCAACCGCTCACTGCTGGCCACCCGCGCCGCTATGCAGGAGGAGATCGACAACTGGCACCGGGCCCACCCGGGTGCCGACTACGACCGGGCTCAGTACAAGGCATTCCTTGAAGACATTGGCTACCTGCTGCCCGAACCGGCAGACTTCACAATCACCACCGAGAATGTCGACCCCGAGGTCGCCACACTCGCCGGACCGCAGCTGGTGGTGCCGGTCATGAATGCGCGCTACGCATTGAATGCGGCCAACGCACGCTGGGGCAGCCTCTACGATGCGCTCTATGGCACCGATGTGATCCCCGAGACCGGCGGAGCCGAGCGCGCCGGCGGCTATAACCCCGTGCGCGGCGAGCGTGTTATTGCCTGGGCACGGCAATTCCTCAACGCCCACTGCCCGCTGTCAACCGGAGACCACAGCCAGGCCACTGCCTACACCGTGGTCAACGGCGCCCTGCAGGTGGTACTGAGCGGCGGCCAGATCAGTTCGCTGGCCACGCCGGCACAGTTTCGCGGCTACCGCGGCGAAGGCAACGCACCGACCAGCGTGCTGCTGCAGCACAATGGCCTGCACATCGAGATCCTGATCGACCCCCTCAGTGATATCGGTGCTACCGACCCGGCCGGCGTCAAGGACCTGGTGCTGGAGGCGGCACTGACCACCATCCAGGACTGCGAAGACTCCATCGCCGCCGTGGATGCCGCCGACAAGGTGGTGGTCTACCGGAATTGGCTGGGGCTGATGCGTGGCGACCTGGAGGATTCCTTCCGCAAGGGCGAGGAGACTTTGACCCGTCGCCTGAACCCGGACCGTGTATTCACCGCGGCCGATGGCAAGGAGCTGGTACTGCCGGGCCGCAGCCTGATGTTTGTGCGCAACGTGGGCCACCTGATGACCAACGATGCGATCACCGACGACGATGGGCGCGAAATCCCCGAAGGCATCATGGACGGCATGTTCACCGCCATGATCGCCCTGCACGACCTGCGCGGCGCGGGCCCCCTGCATAACTCCCGCAAAGGCAGCATTTACATCGTCAAACCGAAAATGCACGGCCCGGATGAAGTCGATTTTACCTGCGCGCTGTTCGACCGCATCGAGGACGCGCTGGGCCTGCCGCGGAACACGATCAAGCTCGGCATCATGGACGAGGAACGCCGCACCACGGTCAACCTGAAAGCCTGCATTGAGCGCGCCAAAGCGCGTCTGGTGTTCATCAACACCGGCTTTCTGGACCGCACCGGGGACGAAATCCACACCAGCATGGAAGCCGGCGCCATGACGCCCAAGGGCGCGATGAAACAGGAACCCTGGATCAACGCCTACGAAGACTGGAACGTGGATACGGGGCTGTCCTGCGGGCTGCTTGGTAAAGCGCAGATCGGCAAGGGCATGTGGGCCATGCCAGACCTCATGGCGGACATGCTGCAGGCGAAAGTAGCGCATCCCAAGGCGGGTGCGAGCACGGCCTGGGTGCCTTCACCCACCGCTGCCACCCTGCACGCCACGCACTACCACGACGTCAACGTGGCCGCGCGCCAGCAGGAACTGCAGGCGCGGCCACGCGCCTCGCTGGACGATATCCTGACCATTCCGCTGAAGGGCGCTGCTGGCCTGAGCGCTGACGACATCCAGCGCGAACTGGACAACAACGCCCAGGGCATTCTCGGTTATGTGGTGCGCTGGATTGATCAGGGGGTGGGCTGCTCCAAGGTCCCGGACATCCACGACGTGGGGCTGATGGAAGACCGCGCCACCCTGCGCATCTCCAGCCAGCACATTGCCAACTGGTTACGCCATGGCGTGTGCAGTGAGGCGCAGGTACTGGAAACCCTGCAGCGGATGGCGGCTGTGGTTGACCAGCAAAACGCGGGAGACCCGGCCTACCGCAACATGGCACCGGGATTCGACAACAGCGTTGCCTTCCAGGCCGCACTGGAGCTGGTGCTGCAGGGCTGTGAGCAGCCCAGCGGCTACACCGAGCCCGTGCTGCACGCGCGCCGCCGCGAGGCCAAGGCGAAGTACGGCGGCTGAGGGAAGCGGCCCCGCCAACGCGGGGCCAGGTCACACCAGGTTGCGCAATGCCTGCATTGGCTCCATGAACGGGAGCCCCAGGGCCTCTGCCACTGCCGCATGGGTGACCTGCCCGGCATGCACGTTGAGCCCGTTGCGCAGGTGCTCATCCTGTTCCAGCGCCGCGAACACACCGTGCCGGGCCAGCTTCACCGCATAGGGCAGGGTGGCATTCGTTAATGCCATGGTGGAGGTTCTGGCCACACCGCCGGGCATGTTCGCCACACAGTAGTGGACCACGCCGTCCACCACATAGGTCGGGTCCTGATGCGTGGTCGCGCGGCTGGTTTCGAAACAGCCACCCTGATCAATGGCCACATCCACCATCACCGCGCCCTTCTTCATTCTCGCCACCAGGTCGCGACTGATCAGCTTGGGCGCTGAAGCGCCCGGGATGAGCACCGCCCCAACCACCAGATCCGCCTGCAGCGCATAGCGCTCCACGGCCTCCTTGGTGGAGTAGACCGTTTTCAAACGGCCGCCAAACAGCATGTCCAGTTCCTTCAGGCGGTTGAGGTCGCGGTCCAGCAGCGTGACGTCCGCGCCCATGCCCATGGCCATGCGCGCGGCGTTGATGCCTACCACGCCCCCACCGATCACCATGACCTGCGCAGGCTCCACGCCCGGCACCCCGCCCAGCAGTACGCCATTGCCGCCCTGGGCCTTTTCCAGGTTGTGCGCACCGGCCTGAATGGCCATGCGGCCCGCCACCTCGCTCATGGGTGCCAGCAGGGGCAGGCCACGGTTCGCCGAGGTGACCGTCTCGTAGGCGATGCAGGTAGCGCCGGATGCCAGCAGCGCTTTCGCCTGCTCCGGGTCGGGGGCCAAGTGCAAGTAGGTGAACAACAGCTGGCCGGGGCGCAGCATACGGCACTCCGCAGCTTGCGGCTCCTTGACCTTGATGATCATCTCCGCCTCGGCGAATATCGCTTCGGCGTCAGCAATGATCTCCGCACCCGCATCCCGGTACTGGGCATCGTCAAAGCCTATCGGCTCGCCGCCATCGCGCTGCACCAGTACGCGGTGGCCATCGTGCACCAGTTCTCCCACGCCGGCCGGCGTGAGACCAATGCGATACTCGTGATTCTTGATTTCCTTGGGTACGCCAATCAGCACTGGTACAGCCTCCAACAACAGGTCCATGAGCTTCGCATGCTAGTAGGGAACACAGGACTTTTCTCGTGTATTTTTGCCTTTATTGCAGTTGTTTCGCCATACTAATACCGCAAACTGCAGCCATATCGACTACCATAGAACCGCAATCACGTTAATTGTCGCCGCCATATAACCGCAACCGGGAGCCGCAGGCATGAAGGGCACACTACAGAACCTCAACCGCACCGACCGCCGCCTGTTGCGGCTGCTGCAGCAGGACGCGCGCACCAGCTATGCCGAACTGGCCCGACAGGTGGGCCTGAGCACAACGCCCTGCAAGGAGCGCATCAAACGGCTGGAGCGCGAGGGCATTATTCGCGGCTACCAGGCCATACTGGACCCGGAACAGCTTGATGCGGGGCTGGTCGTGTTTGTGCAGATCCGCCTCAACCGGACCGCGCAGGATATCTTCGAGGAATTCAAACGCGGCGCATTCGAGCTGCCGGAAGTGCAGGAGTGCTATCTGGTGTCAGGTAACTTCGACTACCTGATCAAGGCCCGAGTCGCGGACATGAATGCCTACCGCGCCTTTCTGGGGGAAACATTGCTCACCCTGCCGGGCGTGCAGGAATCAACCAGCTACGTAGTGATGGAACAGGTCAAGGAAACCCTGGCGTTGAACATACCCTGAGCGGAGCGCACTCAATCCAGGTCGTGATCGATGTCCTTGTACTGCAGGTTGGTCAGCTGCTCGGCGATCAAACCGATGAAAAACACCACCAGACCCGCCAGCAGCAGCAGAGAGCTCATGTTGCTGAAACGCAACAGCCCGCTGCCGAACGCGCCCAGCAGATAGTTCGCCAACCCCAGGCCCGCCAGCAGCACTGAGAGCGGAAAGTACACCTTGAGTGGGGAGTACAACGTGCCGATCTTGAAGATGATCAGGAAAAAACGCACCCCGTCTCGCAGTGGGCTGATGTGGCTCTTGCCTACCCGCTGCTCTACCGAGATGGGGACAAAGTCTACCGAATAGCCCGCGCGGAAGAAGGCCATGGTCGACGTGGTGGGATAACTGAAGCCATTGGGCAGCAGGTAGAGAAAGCTCAGGAACTTGCGGCGGTTCACCGCCCGGAAGCCCGAGGTGAGGTCGTCAATGCGCCGATTTACCATCCAGCTGGCCAAACGATTATACAGCGTGTTGGCACTCCAGCGCGCAATGCTCGCTTGAGACGACCGCCCCGAGCGCGCACCCACGACCATATCGTAGCCCTGCGCCATGGGCGCGAGCAGGCTGGCGATGTCCGCCGGGTCGTGCTGGCCGTCGCCGTCCATGAACACCAGCACGTCGCCCGTTGCCGCGCGCGCACCGGATTTTATTGCCGCTCCGTTGCCCTTGGGGTAGGGATGCGAAACCACCGTTGCACCGGCACTGCGGGCCACCGCTGCGGTGTCGTCCTCGGAGCCGTCGTTGACGACAATCAGCTCGGCATCGGGGTAGAGGGTGCGGAGGCGTGGCAGAAGAGGCGCGAGCCCGAGTTGCTCATTCCTGGCGGGTATTACAATGGAAATTCGCAACTAGTCAGTCTCCAGGTAAAGCGCGAGTGTCTCTTGGTCTACAACAGACAATGCTCCAGCGTCCTGCAGCAGCAACAACCGCTGCTTGAGGTCGTCAGCCTCCTCTACTTTACCCAATGCGGTACTGAAATGCAGCTGCATTAATAGCCCCCTCGTTGCCTGGGGCGACTCGGCGAGAAACCGTGCAGTGTATTCATAGGCATTGGCATAGCGGCCCAGCGCGTTTTCCAGCACCGCGAGCAAGGCGTAGATATTCCCCGAAGCGGTCGCTTCTGCCTGGGGCCGCAAATATACCGCTGCAAATGTGTCTGCCAGCGCAGAACGATCCAGGTGCCGGCACTCGTCGTTTTGCAACATCTTCACCAGGGTATGCAACGTGGGCACGGAGCTCAGCGGTCGCTCGGCCACAAGTGCCTGCCGATTCGGCTCCTGTGTTGCCGACAGCGGTTGGCCGGCAATACAACTGAGCGCAAGATTGCGCATGTAGTGGTCACCTGCCCGTTCTCGCGTGTGCTCGTGCGCACGAGCGGAGTATTCAAGCGCACGCTCTAGGCTGCCCGCTCTTGCAAACATCACAGCCATATCGGCATTGGCACGAAAAGAAGTGGGGTGTGCATTGATCTGATTGAAACGCAGCAGGTAACTGTTTGACCAGATCTCCACCTGGGAGCTGGTATTGAAACTCAACACAACCAGACCAAGCGCAAGATACGCCATGACCGGCGCTGCCACCCTGCGCCACCGCTGCTGGAGCTCGGCGAGCAAAAGTGCCGCCAGCAGGAAAACCGCGATCCCCGGGAAATAGTTGCGGTGTTCAAAATACAGCTCCAGCGGCAGTACGGTCGACTCGACGCTGTGACCCACCAGATAAAAGAGAATGCAGAAGGCCACGCGGCGCCCCAGCACGAAGCCCGACGTCACTGCGGCTGCAACCAGAACCCCACCCCAGGCGAGCAGCGCATGGAGCGTTGCCACGGGGTCCGTCAATGAATGAGATAGCAGAACATCGTCGTGATAAAGCCCCATACGCGCTGTCTGCGGCCACACCAACTGCCCGAGGTAATCCCAGAGAATTCTGCCTTGCGTCAGCAACCGCTCTTCAAGAGTGAATTCACGCAAGCTGTAGTGCGCTAGAAAGCGCTCCGGAACCACAAGGAACACAGAAACAACAAACAACGTCCCCAGCGCCAGAAGGCCAAGCGCGATGGCAAGCAGTCGGCGATCGACGACCCCTGACCGCCGACAACCGAACCAGAGCAGCTCGAGAAGCAGCAATACAGGCAGCACCACAATGCCGTTTTCCTTGGCGAATACCGCCAGCGCTGCGCAACCGGCAACCATCAACAACCGCCAGATGCCAGACTGCCCGCGAACGTAAGCCGCTCGCCAATGCAGATAGGCGATCAAGGTCAGCAGCATGAAGGTGCACGCCAGCATGGCCATGCGTTGCACGGCATAGAGCACCGTGCTCACCCAGAGCGGGGACACCAGCCACAGACCTGCAGCCAGCAGTGCGACCGCCAGACTGCGCGAATACCCGGAGCCACGCAGCAGCAAAAGAATGAACCACGCAAGCAACACGCCATTGATCACATGCAGGGCAATGTTGATCGCCTTGCTCCAGCGCAAATCCGCACCCAGCAGCGCCCGCTCGACGACGAAGGTGGCCATTGTCACAGGCCGGCCCAGCGGCCCCGAGCCGTCACCCAGCACCTGTTCAACAAGCTGTCGGGAATCCACATCCGTTTCCAGCAAGGTGACGCTGGTCCGGTCATCGAGCAATGCCGGGCCGTGAATACCCGGGGCATACAGCCATGCCGTGGCAGCGAGCAGCAAGCCGAACGTTGCAAGCAACCAGAACCTGTTGCAACGAACTGACATCAGGGTTTCGCCCCGGCAAAGAGCTGACGTTGCAGTGGTAGCTGCCGACGATGTGTGTCGTGCTGCATCCATTGCCCGGCGGATCGCAAGAGTCCCTCGCCGTCACCGAGCTCGCTGTACTGGGCGAGTAGATACGGGTAATAACTCAGCTGGCCCGGCGCGCGTGCGAGCGCATCCTCAAGGATGGCAAGCAACTCGCCTGGCGGTGCACCAGTGGCTTGCAGGTACGAGTAACGGAGACTATCGAGATCAGACGGCGTAAGAGAATAGCGCCCCAGTGCTGCAAACAGCTTTTCTACTTCGACTTCCTCCGTAGCGCACTTGCCGTCACCCATGCACTCGGCCAACACCTGCAGGGCATTCCTGTCCGATGCCTTGAGTACGCGGCCGGGCAAGGCCGCCTGCAGCGTTGAAAGCCAGTCGGTTTGCGCACCCAGTTCCGGGAAGAACAGGCTGTCCAGGTAATAGAGCATCACCAGGGCACCGATATCCGCCGGGTCCCTTTGGTGCATCAGCTCCATATAGTGACGCCCAACGGCCAGACTTGCTTCTGCATCCTTCTCGGAAAGCCCCAGCGACTCACGCAAGCGATATTGGCGCAACAGGGCATTGCCGTAGAAATAGTTGGAGCGCACGGAGGCGGGATGACGCGCAACGTTCGTACGCGACAAGGTGAGGTCGTCGGACCAGGTGTGGCTGCGCACACTCAACAGCAGGGCAAACACCGCCACCAATGCAAATGACGCTGCTGCACAGCGGGCAAACGATAAACGGCGCAGCAGCTCAACCAGCGCAAAACCCAGCAGCAGGCACACGCCGATGCTCGGCAGATAGTTGCGATGCTCGTAGACCATCTCCAGGGCGAGAAAGCTGGACTCCATGCTGTGGCCAACGAGATAGACCAATACCGCCAGCAACAGCAGTGGCCAGCGTGCGCGCTGCCAGACGGCCAGCGCAAGCACTGCCAACCAGGCGAGCACCGCAATCAGCGTTGACAGGGGATTGAGCCAGCCCGACGACAGCACGATATCGTCGTGCTGAAACCCCATGCTCAGAATATTGGGCCAGACAATCCAGCCTACGTACTGCCACAGCACACGAGACTGTGTCAGCAGACGCTCCTCCAGCGTGAAATTGCGCTGTGCATACCCCCCCAGAAACGTCTCGGGCGATAGCCAGAAAATCAGCGCAATCAGCGCCAGCGGCAGCAACAGCAGGATCCAGCCCGCGGAGGCCAGTAGCGGCAGGCGCCGCCCGGCCCAACGGCCCCGGTAGACCGCAACCTCCACCGCCGGCACCAGCCACAGCAGCAGCGCACCATTTTCCTTACTCAGCACGGCAAAAATCACCACCAGGAACAGCCAGAGCGCCGCGGCGACCACCTCATCGATGCGCGCGCCCTGCAACGCCCAGCGCGAACGCCAGCGCACAAAGAAGAACAGACCCAGCACGACGAACAGCGTCGACAACTGCGCCATGCGTTGTACCGCGTAGAGCACAGTGGACACATGCAGCGGATGCAGCAGCCACAGCCCCGCCGCCACCGCCGCCACCCAACCAACGGGGCTTTGCAGCCGGCCTTGCGAAACCCATTCCGCGAGCAAGGCGCGGAAGAGAAAAAACAGCAATGCGCCAATCGTAAGGTGAATCGCGATATTGCCCAGCTTCAGGGAGCGTGCGCTGAATCCTCCTTCAAGCACGTGCTGCAGGGCGAAGGACACCATGGTCAAGGGACGGCTGAGCGGGCCTGCGTTAGAGCTGAAAGCCGCCGTGCGCCACTCGTCGAATCGCGCGCCGGAAATCTGCACCAATTCGTTGCCGCTGAGCGCCGGTATATCGTCGAACAGGAAGTCATTGCCCGCGTTGCAGGCGTAAACGATTGCCGCGATGCCCAGCAGGAACACCAGCAACCAGCGGGGCTGGGGGTTTGTCACAACAGCTGCCAGGGGGCTGGGTTGCACAGAGCGCTCTCTTAATACGGGGGACCGGGAGTGTATAACGCTTTCGGGGGCAGGCAGAAACCGTGGGCGAAAAAAAGCCCGGCAGTGCCGGGCTTTTCGGTACTCAGCTAACTTTTAGCCGCGGCAGTTGGCCGGGAGGTATTTAACCTCTACGGGTGTAGTCGTGCCAGGCTTGCAAACCCAATCGATAGAACGGTCTGCACGCGTCGTTCCAGACAGCACAAAAGAATTACCAGTGCCACCACCGGGAATAACGCCTGCCTGAACTTTGGCTCTCAGCATAGGGCCACCTGAGCTCGTGTAGATTATTGACGCCACAATCTCTTTGTCCGGATCACCATTGATACCCGCAACGGTTGCATTCCGCGGCACCACTCCGTTCGCAGAGTAATACTCCGCAATAGTCGTCTTCGCTTCAGCCAGTGTCGCCAGCGGCTCAGACATCTTCGCACGCACTGTGTAGTCCTGATACGCCGGCAGCGCGATGGCAGCCAGAATACCCACGATCGCGATAACGATCATCAGTTCGATCAGGGTGAAACCCTTTTGTACATTCTGCATTCTCATGTTCCTTACTCCTGTCCCCTGCGGGGTGTTTGGTCCGCACGCTTGCTCGGAGAGCGCGTAGCCCCCAGATTGCAGCATAAAACGTGCCACATACATTCAAAGCAATAAAATCGAAAAATACTACAGTTAAAACAATACCTTAAAATAACTACTCGACCAACAACCGCAGAGGCCTTAGCATCCAGCTGACCATTTTGGGTCATAGAGCGACCGGATGTGACGATTTTTGTCATGGTTGTGCAGCAACGGTTCGGCTCCGAACTCGCAACCCGACCGCCGAAATCGGCAAAAATCCATATAAAATCATGCTTTTACGGCGCATTCAGGGTATTAGCATGAACTTTCTGTGGGTATACTTAAGCAAGAGTCAACGAAAATAATGCGACCCCCAGGGATGCAGGCAGGATGAACGAGAGAGCAATTGGGCAACTGAGTGGCCTGGCAGGGCGCCTTGTCGTTGAGGGGCTGCTGAGCGCGGAGGCAGCCAAGGAAGCCCAGCGCGAGGCAACCTATCAGCGCGTGCCGCTGGTCAAGTACCTCGTTGACAAGCTCGACCTGGACAGCCACAAAATTGCCGAAGTCGCCTCCAATGAGTTTGGCGTACCCCTGTTCGACATCCACGCTTTCAACACGGCCTCCTTGCCCAGCGGCCTCGTCGATATCAACCTCGTCACCAAACACCACGCACTGCCGCTGTTTCGCCGCGGCAACCGCCTGTTCATCGCCGTCTCCGACCCCACCAATCTGGCCGCGCTGGACGAGATCAAGTTCCACACCGGCGTCAACACCGATGCCATCCTGGTGGAGGAGCGAAGCCTTAACACGGTCATTACCGAGTGGACGGAATCACAGGACAATCTCTCCGAAGGCCTGGGTGACCTGGAATCCGAGGACTTCGAAAACATCGATATCTCCGGCGGCGAGGACAGCAGCAAGGAGGATTCAGGGTCCGAGGCGCTGGATGAAACCCCCATCGTACGCTTTATCAACAAAGTGCTGATCGACGCCATCAAGCAGGGCGCTTCGGATATCCACTTCGAGCCCTACGAGAAGAACTACCGGGTGCGCTTCCGCACCGACGGCATTCTGCGCGAGGTGGTAAAGCCACCCAAGAATTTGTCCGCACGCATGGCGGCGCGCCTGAAAATCATGTCGCAGATGGACATTTCCGAGCGCCGCGTACCGCAGGACGGGCGCATTCAGATGAAGCTGTCACGCAACCGGGCCATCGATTTCCGGGTTAACACCCTGCCCACCCTGTTTGGCGAAAAGGTGGTGCTGCGTATTCTGGACCCGAGCAGCGCACAAATGGGTATCGACGCGCTGGGCTACGAGGAAGACCAGAAGCAGATGTACCTGGACGCCTTGAGCAAACCGCAGGGCATGATTCTGGTCACCGGCCCCACCGGCTCGGGTAAAACGGTGTCGCTGTACACGGGTATCAACCTGCTGAACCAGCCGGAACGCAACATTTCCACCGCGGAAGACCCGGTGGAAATCAATATGGAAGGGGTCAATCAGGTACACGTGAACCCCAAGGTGGGGCTCAACTTCGCCGAGGCCCTGCGCTCTTTCCTGCGCCAGGACCCGGACGTAATCATGGTAGGTGAGATCCGCGATCTGGAAACCGCTGAAATTGCCATCAAGGCAGCGCAGACAGGTCACCTTGTGTTATCCACCCTGCACACCAACAGCGCCGCGGAAACCGTGACCCGCCTGCTCAACATGGGGGTGCCCTCGTTCAACCTGGCCACCTCCGTCAACCTGATCATCGCCCAGCGGCTTGCCCGCCGCCTGTGCAAGGAATGCAGTGCGCCGGCCGAGCTGCCCACTGAGGTTCTGCTGAAAGCCGGCTTCACCGAAGAGCAGCTGGAAGGAGCCGATATTCGCCGCGCCGTGGGCTGCGACCTCTGCACGGACGGTTACAAGGGTCGGGTGGGCATTTACGAGGTAGTGCGCGTCACCCCGACCATCGCCCAGCTGATCCTGTCCCAGGGCAATGCCATGGAAATCCACAAGCAGGCCAGGGCGGAAGGCTTCCACGACCTGCATCAGGCGGCACTGGTCAAGGTGCTCAAGGGCATGACCAGCCTGGAAGAAGTACACCGGGTGACCACCGATTAGAAACTGCGGAACCACGTGCTGAACGGACGAGACTATGGCAACCAACGCGGCAAAAAACGTATTTGTGTGGAACGGCGTCGATCGCAACGGACGCACCACACAGGGTGAAATTACCGCCCAGAGTTCCGGGGTGGCCCGCGCCCAATTGCGCACCCAGGGCATCAAACCGAAAACAGTCAAGAAAAAGGCCAAGCCCCTGTTCGGTGGCAGCGGCAAGCCGATCAAGCCCGCTGACATTGCCATTTTCACCCGGCAACTCGCCACCATGATGAAGGCGGGTGTACCCCTGGTGCAGAGTTTCGACATTGTTGCCGAGGGCCTGGACAAGCCGCGCATGCGCGAACTGGTGGTCAGCATCAAGAACGATGTGGCCTCCGGTTCTGGCCTGGCCCCCTCGCTGGCCAAGTATCCACGGCAGTTCGACGATCTCTTCTGCAGCCTGGTGGCCTCGGGTGAAGCCTCCGGTACCCTGGAAGTAATGCTGAGCCGGGTGGCGACCTACAAGGAAAAAACCGAGCAGCTCAAGGCCAAGATCAAGAAGGCCATGACCTACCCCACCGCTGTGGTGGTCGTGGCCATCGTTGTGACGGCCATCCTGTTGATCAAGGTCGTGCCGCAGTTTGCGGAAACCTTCCGCAGTTTCGGATCGGACTTGCCGGCGTTCACCCTGATGGTACTGGGGCTGTCGAATTTTGTGCAGGATTGGTGGTTCATCATCCTCATTGGCTTGATCGCTACTGGCTTTGGCTTCAAGGAAGCCAAGCACCGCTCCGTGGCTTTTTCCGAAGCACTGGACCGATTGGCACTGCGCCTGCCTGTGGTTGGCGGCATCGTGCACGATGCGGTCGTGGCCCGTTTCTCGCGCACACTGGCCACAACCTTCGCCGCGGGTGTGCCGCTGGTGGATGCTCTGAACTCCACAGCCGGTGCTGCCGGCAACTCGGTGTACAGCAAGGCTATCCTGCAAATCCGCGATGACGTCACTACCGGTACCACGCTCTACCAGGCCATCCGCGCTACCGGCCTGTTTCCCAACATGCTCCTGCAGATGGTATCCATTGGCGAGGAGTCCGGCGCCCTGGACGACATGCTGGACAAGGTTGCACAGCATTATGAAGAAGCGGTTGATAATGCGGTGGACAGCCTGAGCTCTCTGATGGAGCCGATCATCATGTCGGTACTCGGCGTACTGGTGGGCGGGCTCATGATCGCCATGTACCTGCCGATCTTTATGCTGGGCTCGGTCATCTGAGGACATCGCCGCGTGCTTGACGTCTTCCTTGAGCAGCCCGGGTGGCTGGCCACCTGCCTGCTGCTGTTCGGGCTGGTCGTCGGCAGCTTTCTCAATGTGGTGGTGTACCGGCTGCCCCTGATGATGCAGGCGCAATGGCGCCGGGACTGCTGCGAATTGCTGGAGCAGCCCACATCCGAGGTCCCGCCCCTCAGCCTGGCCGTCCCGAACTCCCATTGCCCCCAATGCAAGGCGCCCGTGCGCCCCTGGCAGAATATACCGGTCGTCAGTTACCTGTTGCTCGGCGGGCGCTGCGCCCAGTGTCGTGTACGTATTTCCCCGCGCTACCCCATCGTGGAAGCAGTCACCGGGATGACGACACTGTGGCTGGGCCTGCACTATGGCCCCACACTGCAGCTGGCCGGCGCTGTGCTGCTGACCTGGGCGCTGATCAGCCTCACCCTCATCGACTTCGACACCCAGCTGCTGCCCGATGACATTACCCTGCCGCTGCTCTGGCTGGGCCTCGCGTTCAACCTGCCGGGCACGTTCGTGCCCATCGCGGACGCTGTCCTCGGCGCCATGGCGGGCTACGGTATTCTGTGGAGCGTGTACTGGCTGTTCAAGCTGGCCACGGGCAAGGAAGGCATGGGCTATGGCGACTTCAAGTTGCTCGCTGCGCTGGGCGCCTGGCTCGGCTGGCAGGCAATACCACTGGTGGTGTTGCTCTCCTCTCTGGTGGGCGCCGTGGTTGGCATTGTGCTCATTGTGGTAAAACGGCGTGGGCGTGACATCCCCATGCCCTTCGGCCCTTATCTGGCGGCGGCAGGCTGGCTGGCGCTGATCTGGGGTGAGCCGATTCTCGCCGCCTGGCTGGGTGCCAACGGGCTGCAACCATGACGCAGGTTAGCGGAGAGCCCATGGCCTTTATTGTGGGTATCACAGGCGGTATCGGCAGCGGCAAGACCGCGGTGACCGACCGCTTCGCGCGCCACGGCATTACCGTGGTGGATGCCGATATCGTGGCACGCATCGTCGTGGAGCCGGGCACACCGGCACTGGCGGCGATCGCCGAGCGTTTCGGCGCCGAGCTGCTGCAGCCCGATGGCGGCCTGGACCGCGCAGCCCTGCGTCGCATCGTGTTCGCTGATCCGGCGCAACGCGTATGGCTGGAGCAACTGACGCACCCGCTCATCGGTGAGGAAATCCAGCGTCAGCTGGCCGCCTCGCGCAGCCCCTATACCCTGCTCAGTTCACCCCTGCTGCTGGAGTCCGCCACGCAGCGCGCGTTGACATCGCTGGTGGTGGTGGTGGATGTGCCGGAAGCGGTACAACTCGCCCGCACCGTGCAGCGCGACAGCAATGACGCGGATCAGGTCAAGCGCATCATGGCGACACAGCTACCCCGGGACCAGCGGTTGGCGCTGGCGGACATCGTGATTGATAACAGCGGCCCGCTGGACGCGCTGGATGGGGTAGTGGCTGAGCTTCACAAGGAGTTCCTGCAGCGCGCGGAGGAAGCGCGCCGAATCTGATGATGCGCCAGACCTGATGCACCAGGCCTGATGCGCCGGCCTATGTGCTTGAGGAGGCGTGCGCCAAATGCTGGCGCACGGCAGACACGATCGGTGCATTGGCTGCAGGAAACTCATAGCGCGATAATTCATCAGCGCTGACCCAACGCAGCGGCTGGCCCTCCAGCCCGCGCGCTTCGCCCGCTAGCTCCGTGACCAGATGCACATCCAGCAATACGGCCTTGTCGCCGTAGTTGAACGGTACCAGCAGCAACGGCTGTGAAGCAGCAAAACCAATGCCGAGCTCTTCACGCAACTCGCGCGCCAGGGCACGCTCCACAGATTCCCCGGGCTCGACCTTGCCGCCCGGGAACTCCCACAGCCCGCCCTGGTGCGCCGCACTGGCGCGACGGCTGATAAGAATATTACCTTGCTCGTCCAGCAGCACACCGACGGCGACATGCACTGCCGCCATTCAGGTACGGTACTCCGCATTGATGCGCACGTAGTCGTAGGAGAAGTCGCTGGTCCAGACGGTGGCTGCGGCCGGCCCGCGCTGCAGTTCAACACGTATAGTGACGTCCTCTGCGGCCATGGCAGCGGCGCCCTGCTGCTCGGTATAACTGGCCGCCCGGCAGCCCTGCTCGGCGATCAGCACATCGTTCAGGTAGACGGCCACACGCGTCACATCAAGATCCTCCAACCCGGCGCGGCCGATTGCGGCCAGCAGGCGGCCCCAGTTGGGGTCGGAGGCAAACAGGGCGGTTTTCACCAGCGGCGAGTGGGCAATGGTAAAGGCCACATCAAGGCACTCCTGCTCATCGCCACCACTGTTAACCTGCACCGTGACAAATTTGCTGGCGCCCTCGCCGTCACGCACCAGTCCCTGTGCCAGCGTTACGCAGGCCTCCTGCAGTGCATCGCGCAGCGCGGCATAGAGTGGCTCGTCGGTCGACTCCAGCAGGGTATTGCCGGCCGCGCCGGTGGCCACCAGCATGCAGGCATCGTTGGTGGAGGTGTCGCCGTCTACCGTTATCCGGTTGAACGACATGTCCACGGCTTCTGCCAGCAGGGTCTGCAGCAATGCCGGGCTTACCGCCGCATCCGTGGCCAGATAGGCCAACATGGTGGCCATGTTGGGCCGCAGCATGCCCGCGCCCTTGGCAATACCCGTGAGTACATGGCTACGTCCGTTACAGCTGAAACGCACCGAGCAAGCCTTGGGCCGGGTGTCCGTGGTCATGATGCCGTGCGCCGCATCGAGCCAGCCGTCTTCACGCAGTTCGGCCAGCGCCTGTGGCAACACATCCACAATCTTCTGCACCGGCAGCGGCTCACCGATCACGCCGGTGGAGAATGGCAATACCGCTTCACTGGGCACCCCGGAAAGTTCGGCAACGGCCGCGGCACAGCGCCGCGCGTCCGCCAGGCCGGGCTCGCCGGTGCCCGCATTGGCATTGCCGGTATTCACCAGCAGGTAGGCGGGCTGTTGCTGGCTGGCCGCGAGGTACGCCCTGGCCACCACCACCGGTGCCGCACAGAATGCGTTGCGGGTAAACACGCCGGCGACATGACTGCCAGGCGTCAACCCCATCAGCACAACATCCCTGCGCCCGGGTTTCTTGATGCCGGCCGACACCGTGGCCAGGCGCAAGCCCGCGACCGGCAGCAATTCACCGAGGTTTGCTTCACCCACCGCCATACGCGCTTTCTCCCGCTACGCTGCCTGCGTTAATCAATGCGCCCATGGCATTGCTTGAACTTTTTCCCGCTGCCGCAGGGGCAGGGTTCGTTGCGCCCCACCTTGGGCTGCTCACGGGTGAAGGTTTGTGGCGTTTCAGCGGGTGCCGGCTCGGCTGAAGCACTGGCCAGCGCCTCCTCGGCCATGGCGGAGGCCGCAGCGTGCTGGAAGGCCAGCTTTTCGCGCTCCGCTGCTTCGCGCCGCCGCGCCTCAATCAACGCCGATTCATCCTGGTGCTGGATTTGCACGTGGCTCAGGAACTTCACCACCTCGTACTTGAGGTTCTGCAGCAGCTGCTCGAACAGGGCGAAGGATTCCCGCTTATACTCCTGCTTGGGATTCTTCTGCGCGTAGGCGCGCAGGTGAATACCCTGGCGCAGGTGATCCATGGTCGCGAGGTGGTCCTTCCACAGGGTGTCGAGCACCTGCAGCATGATCTGCTTCTCGATCTTGCGCATGGGCGGGCCCACGTCCGCACTCTTGGCGTCGTAGGCGGCCTGCACCGCAGCGACGATCTTTTCACGCAGCGCCTCTTCGTGGAGGCTGTCATCCTCGTCCAGCCAGGCCTGCACCGGCAGGGTCACGGCAAACTCCGCCTCCAGCTGCCGCTCAAGCCCGGGCACGTCCCACTGCTCCTCCACACTCATCGGCGGGATATAGCTGGAGATCGCCTCGTTCACTACATCCTCGCGGATGGCGGTGATGGTCTCGGCGATATCGGCTTCGCTGAGCAACTCATTGCGCTGCTGGTAGATGATCTGGCGCTGGTCATTGGCGACGTCGTCATATTCCAGCAGTTGCTTGCGGATGTCGAAGTTGCGGCCTTCCACCTTGCGCTGCGCTTTCTCAATGGCGTTGGTGACCATGCGATGCTCAATCGCCTCGCCTTTCTCCATACCCAATTTCTGCATGAAGCCTTTCACCCGGTCGGAGGCGAAAATGCGCATGAGATTGTCTTCCAGTGACAGGTAGAATCTCGACAGCCCCGGGTCACCCTGACGGCCGGCACGGCCACGCAGCTGGTTGTCGATGCGCCGCGATTCATGCCGTTCGGTACCCAGGATATGCAGGCCACCCGCCGCCAGCACCGCCTCATGCCGCTCACGCCAAGCGGCCGTCAATTCCGCGCGCTGCGCCTCGGACACCTCGTCCAGCGCTTCGAGCTCAGCCTCAAGGCTGCCGCCCAGCACGATGTCGGTGCCGCGACCGGCCATATTGGTGGCGATCGTCACCACGCCGGGCCGGCCGGCCTGGGCGATAATCTCCGCTTCCTGCTCGTGGTACTTGGCGTTCAACACTTTGTGCGGAATCTTGGCGGTGCGAAAGCGCTGGGACAGCTCCTCTGAGGTTTCCACCGATGCGGTACCCACCAGCACGGGCGCGCCCTGCTCGATGCAATCCTTCACGTCGGTGACAATGGCGTCGAATTTTTCCGCGCGCGTAAGGTACACGAGGTCGTTCAGGTCCTTGCGCTGACGCGGCTTGTTGGTGGGAATCACCAACACGTCCAGACCGTAGATCTGGCGGAATTCAAACGCCTCGGTATCCGCTGTGCCGGTCATGCCCGCCAGCTTCTTGTACAGACGGAAGTAATTCTGGAAGGTGGTCGAGGCCAGGGTCTGGCTCTCGTTCTGGATGCGCACCCCTTCCTTGGCCTCGATGGCCTGGTGCAGACCTTCGGACAGCCTGCGACCGGCCATGGTGCGCCCGGTATGCTCGTCGATCAGCACCACCTGATCACCCTGCACAATGTACTCGACATCGCGGTGGAACAAGGCATGCGCGCGCAGCCCCGAATACACGTGGTGCAACAGGTTGAGGTTGGTGGCGGCATACAGGCTATCGCCCTCCTGCAACAGGCCCTCGCCGGTCAGCAGCTCCTCCACGTACTCGTGCCCCCCCTCGGTCAGCTCGATCTGGCGCTGCTTCTCATCGACCGTGAAATGGCCTTCCTCTCCTTCCGTATCGCGCTTGAGCAGTGGAATGAGCTTATTGATGCGCTGATAGAGCACTGAGCTGTCTTCGGAGGCGCCGGAGATCACCAGCGGCGTCCGCGCCTCGTCAATCAGGATGGAGTCCACTTCGTCGACAATGGCAAAGCTCAAGTCACCCTGGAGTTTGTCCTCGAGGCGAAAGGCCATGTTGTCCCGCAAGTAATCGAAACCGAATTCGTTGTTGGTGCCGTGGATGATGTCCGCGTGGTAGGCCTCGCGTTTCTGCTCCTGACTCTGGCCGGAACGCACCACGCCGACCGACACGCCGAGGAAACGATACAGCGGTGCCATCCATTGCGCATCGCGCCCGGCGAGATAGTCGTTGACGGTAATCAGGTGCACGCTGTTGCCGGACAGCGCGTTGAGATAGGCCGGCAGCGTGGCCACGAGCGTCTTACCCTCACCCGTACCCATTTCCGCAATTTTGCCTTCGTGCAGAGCCATGCCACCGATGAGCTGGACATCAAAGTGCCGCATGCCCAAGGTGCGCTGGCTGGCCTCGCGGGCCACGGCAAACGCCTCCGGCAGGATCTTGTCCAGGGTGGCACCGTCCGCCAGCCGCTGGCGGAATTCGGCAGTCTTTGCCGCCAGCGCCGCATCGTCCAGTGCCTGCATGCTTTCTTCCAGTGCATTGATCTGGCGGACGATCTTGCCCATGCGCTTCAGCTCCCGGTCATTGCGGGTGCCGAAGATTTTCTTCATCGTAGTCGTAATCATTAGGAAATCACTGCGTTAGACATCAGGGCATCACCCACCCGGCTCAACACCCGGCGGGGAACAAATTCAGCGGTGGTGAAAATTCAGCGTCGGGTGCGATGCACGTAGCTGGAGGGGTCGACCGGGCGGCCGTGTTTGTAGACCTCGAAGTGCACATGCGGCCCCGTGGCGCGGCCACTGGAACCCATGAGGGCGACAGCCTGCCCCTTGCGCACAAGATCGCCAGGCTCAACCAGGTTGGATTGATTGTGTGCGTAGCGCGTTAGCAGACCATCGCCGTGAGAGACCTCGACCATCATCCCGTAGCCGTTACTGTCGTTACCGGCAAAGGTCACGACGCCACCGGCTACGGCGATCACATTAGAGCCGGCCTTGCCCGCATAGTCGATACCGTAATGCGCTGAGCGCTTGCCGGAAAAGGGGTCTGTGCGCACGCCAAAGCCGGAAGACACCCAGCCTTTCTCCACTGGTCGACCGGAAACCCAGGCTTCGTCGTCCAGCTTGCGATGGGTCAGCAGCGACTCGAGTATCTCCAACTGCTGTTCGCGCTCTGTCAGACGCTCGGCAAAATGTTGCAGCTCGCCCGTCAGATCGGGCGCCAAGTACTCCACGCTGAAGTCTGCGGCCAGAGGACCACCCACGGCGGGCGGCTGGCTGAAATCGAACTCACCGTCCTGCAGGTCGGCCATGACGGTGAGGTGCTCGCCCAGCGCGTCGAGGCGTGTCATGCGCGCCTGCAGCTCGGCAAGGCTCAGGGTCATGGCCTGCAGCTTGCGCTCGGCCTCTAACCGAAGCCCTTCGAGTTCAGTGGATTGGGTGGCGAGTTCGTCCTGCAGGCTGTCCAGGGAGTTGTCGCGCACATCGCGCGCCTGCGTCTCCTGGCCCACAAAGTAGCCGAGCGCAACCATACCCAACGGCAGCCCCAGACAGCACAGGGACAGCAGGGCACGGGACCAGCGACCCAACTCCAGGGAGCGGGACCCGCCGTGCTTGCGGCTTATCAGAATGACTTTCATTTGCAACCGGTTGCAACGAACTGACGCGCGAGTGTGCCATAGTCACGGGAATATTACCAATCACAATTTGCGAGTCGGGCCCTGGGGGCGGCAGTGACAGCGCCCCGCAGCAAGGTCCCTACGGGCTGGCAGACTATCAGGCCGCAGCAGGACTCAGGGAGAAGGAAATGGGGGCCGTCGCTTCATCTTCGAAGGTCACCATCTCCCAGGCATCGGGCTGGGCGATCAGGGCGCGCAGGGAGGCATTGTTGAGTGCGTGGCCGGACTTGTGCGCCCGATACTCGCCGATGACACTGTAGCCGAGCAGATAGACGTCACCGATGGCGTCGAGAATCTTGTGCTTCACGAATTCATCATCGTAGCGCAAGCCGTCCTGGTTCAGGATGCGGTATTCATCCACCACGATCGCGTTGTCCACGCTACCGCCACGGGCCAGGCCCTGGGAGCGCAGATACTCGATTTCGTGCATGAAGCCGAAAGTGCGCGCACGGCTGACTTCCTTGACGAACGAAGTGCTGGAAAAATCGATTTCCGCATGCGGCGAGCGCTCGCGGAACACGGGATGATCGAACTCGATGGAAAACGAGACCTTGAAGCCATCAAAGGGGAGAAAGCTGGCTGTCTTGTCCCCGTCTTCCACCGTGACCGGACGCTTGATGCGGATGAATTTCTTCGCCGCCGGTTGCTCCTCGATCCCCGCGGACTGGATGAGGAATACAAACGGGCCCGCACTGCCATCCATGATAGGCACTTCCGACGCACTGACATCGACGAACGCGTTATCGATACCCAGCCCCGCCATGGCTGACATCAGGTGCTCGACCGTCGACACCTTCTCGCCATTGGCGATCAGGGTGGTAGACAGCGTGGTTTCCCGCACATTTTCCGCGCGGGCCGGAATTTCCACCACCGGGTCGAGATCCACCCGGCGGAATACAATCCCGGCGTCCACTGGCGCGGGCGAGAGGGTGAGGTACACCTTTTCGCCCGTGTGCAAGCCAACACCTGTTGCCTTGATGGCGTTGCGTAATGTGCGCTGTCGAATCATGCCTTCACCCATCTCCTCTGCCCCGAACCCACCGAGGCAGCCGATCGGTGTGTCGATCCTGCCTCGCTAGTCCGCCTGGCGCCGCAAAAATGCGGGGATGTCAAAATAATCGTCGCTCGCCATCGCCGCGGCCTCGCCACCGGCAGACATAGCGCGACGCATCTTGGTCGGCCGCTCCAGATCGCGGTAATCGGGCTCTTCATCCGCCGCTGCAACCGCCGCGCGTGGAGCCGAATTCACCACCTGCAGCGGTGCCGCTCGCGCCACCTCGCTGCCCAGACCCGTCGCCACCACCGTCACTTTAAGCTCGTCGGTCATGTTCGGATCAATCACGGTGCCGACCACTACTGTGGCGTCATCCGACGCAAATTCCTCGATTGTGTCGCCAACTTCGGAAAACTCACCGAGCGACAAATCGAGGCCTGCCG